>Ga0307515_10006472_pt1 | contig 23443 bp, 24 predicted proteins | sample 17_EM_MG_FD_194513 | JGI IMG/M metagenome (GOLD analysis project Ga0307515, IMG submission 194513) | Populus trichocarpa ectomycorrhiza microbial communities from riparian zone in the Pacific Northwest, United States - 17_EM | ecosystem: Host-associated > Plants > Roots > Unclassified | place... | reverse complement strand
CTGATAGCGAAATACCTATTGCGGATCGGAAAAAGAAGTGATATGAAATGCTGGTGGTGTGGGCATGAATATCAGACAAGAGACCACCTTTTTAAGTGGTGTAAAAGATGGAAACAAGAACAAAAAATGCTTTGGGTTGATGGGCAAAAGGGGGAAGAGGGTTATGAGGGTGTCGAAAAGGTTTTGAAGAAGTCAAAGATTTCATTGCCAATGTCTCTCGTTTTTGCAGAAGAAAAATGTTCGCGGGCGGTGATGGATATTTTATTTTGTACAGACGTCGGCAGAATTGGCGGAGTGGTGGAGGAGGCGGAGAACTCAAATCACGAGGAGTCGAGTGATGGGGGGGTGTAAAAGTTGATGTTGTTTTTTGGCGGTTTCTCTTTGTTTTTAGGGAGAAGAGGACTCGCGACTTTGGTTTTGTTTCTTTACGTTACGGAAGAAGCGTGGAGGAAATATGTACAGGATATGCCATGGCCTCCAGCGGCCGAATGCAATATGATTACAAACAAACAAACAACTTTGAATCAGCTCTGACTCTTGTGTTGTCTTGATTGCCTTGAAATGAACTTCAAAGTACTGTGCCCTGATCACGATACCACATTATTGTTACCAACATTACCTACCTCCGACCCCGCCCGCTACAGGATCTACAAAGGCTCAACTTTGGTAGAAACATTTCAATGCACTTTATAATCATTCAATCTGTGCGCATGAGTGTCACACATCACCAGAGACGGAGGCTCATATATGTTGACTACGGTGTGCATCATTGGATTGAGAATACACCATTTCCAGCCTTATCGTCATGGCCTACAGTACTTGGCTCAGTTGTTGCAAAATGCAGTAAGAGACGTGTTTTCCCGCATGCACAGTGAGCCGTTCGAAAGGGAGGAAGTCGCGGCAGCACAACGTGGAGTAAAACCAATCGATTGCTCCACAACTCCCAACTCCTATCCAGAAACAGAAAGCCTTGAGTCAGATGATAAAAAAAATTCAGTAGTGGATCCACTGGGTACAAATATTGGACTGGATATTGAGAACCATTTACGAAAGCTATGCATGCTTGTGTGTTAAGTCAAATGTTCCCCCCAGTGCCAGAGGATGCTCCACTGTCATTTAGACAACGTCCACCCCAAAGACTTGAATCTCATGCTTGATGTCATGGCTCGAAGGAACTCCCGCCATGATATGATCGAACAATTTCTCCATCTCTGACATCCATTGGAGAAAGTGGTCTCTGAAGATCCAAAACTGCACTCACTTTGGCTATCAAATTCTGAAATTCACCTACTTTCCAAATTCATAAAGATTCTCCAAAGCTATAAAGATGGCACCCACTTGTAATGTTCAGAAAATGATAGTTCTATTGCATGGGAATTTCCAGTTATGGATATATTGATGGATGCAGTGGAGGAATTCAACCGTGTTGAATGGGCTGAAATCATACATTGCTATCTGCAGGCAATGCAGTTGAGTTGGTAATCATTGTCCACTCATTACTCATCTATGCAACAGTCAGTATACTATATATTCCTGTTTCTTAATCTGCATGTCAAGGATACACAGATTGGGAAGATTTGCCCTGGAGAATTGGACATGATGTACTCCACGCAGGAAGAAGCCTGGCAAGAATATCAAAATCTTTCCATTGGGGATATATGCCGAACAGATACCCAAAATCTAGATATCAATCTATCAGAGTCATATTACAACATGACTGGCTGACATGATAATTCTCCACCGAATGCATGTCAGTTGGCAATTGATGATCCAGAGTCACAAGATTCCAACGCAGGATATGACGATGATGAATTTCAGTCATACATGACGAAGCCTCAAATGTCCCACCAGATCTGGCATAGTCGATATCAAGCAAACCCCTGTCATAGTTGTGCAGAAGTGGGCCAGTATGAGTTTCCTCGTCTTGGGGGTATGGTACCTGACTATTTTTCAGTACAAGGTCGTAGAACATGATCCACCCTGGCCATGACTTGATATTATTGCTGATTTTGTACATGTAACTCATCTAGTATAGCATCACAGCAGTGCTTTTTGGATGCTGGAAAATGTGATTCTGAAACGTGACCTGGTTTGCTTACTGCTACCCTTCAAGCTTTGGTACTCCTGCACTCATTGTAGAAGCAAAATGTACTGGGTGTTGATACAGTGATTTGCATTTCCCTTAGAGGTAATGAAAGTAAAACTGAGGTGGAGGATGAAGACAGAGCAGCATTGGACGTGCAAGAGTATAGAAGTAGCATATATGGGGATTGAGTATGGAATTACAAATGTATCATAGTTCAAATCCTCAGTCTGACAACCTCCCTGCACTTCCCAACAGTCGAAAACTTACGACTGCCAGACACCTCTTATCACACAGGCAACATGTACACCAAGTCCTCCCCACAATGTTTGCAATACCCCTCCGGCTTTTACTTAGTGAGATTTACATGGTACCCACCACACCATTCCCAGGTAACGCCCTATGGATACCATGACTAGGAAAGACTCTACGGCCCTGTAGGTATTGGTGGTCAGGTTCCACATCAGCAAAAAACATTTCCGTCCAGGTGCAATGGCTTCGTCAGAGAAACCCCGGTGGCGGATTACTCTGCGCCAGGCGTCAATACCATGCGTCGCGTTGGATATCACCCTTCGATCGCCCTTTTGCCGTTTCTTCTCTCTCTGAAGGTCTATATGTAATACACAGTCTATCTTTCCCATCTTTTTATCTCACTTGCTCTTTCTACGATTTCGTGGATCTACGCAATTGTGTGGATCCTGGCGGCAGGGTAGTATGATATCTTCTCACCGTCATCCTACACTCCTCGAGCCAGGTTGACTTCTGATCATGGCATGGAAAGATAGAGAGGGATGACTTAACTTCGTGTTCCTAGGTGATGGTAGAGGAGATGGGACAAATCATCATGAGAAACTGGGACTTAGGAGAATTTCGTGGGCGAGTCGATTTACCATCCCTGATACGGCAGGTACGAGTCCTGATCCGGCGTGTAATCAACACTGATACGAGGTCTTCACAACCCAATCAGGCAAGTCATACGCCTGATTTCTCATATCCGCTCGTATCCTCCACATCGTTCTCATCCACATCCCCCATATCTCCCTTTCTCATCCACATCTCAACCATCATCGCAGAACACAGAGTTAAGTCATCCCTCTCTATCTCTCCATGGCATGATCATGAGTTGACACCGAGTGCAGCATACACCGAGTACAGCATACACTGAGTACATGTAATGGCGGCACGTGACACGGGGCCGGGTAACGGCCATACTATATAGTCAGCTCGCCATGAGCCCTCGATCTCGAGCGATAATCGTACCTATACATCTACATCTACTATCACTCACATCCACGTTTGCAACCGTATTCCTACAATTACCATACGTATACCTATGAGGCCGGACTCAGGCATACGTTCCCATGCACTATTAGCGCTTTCACAGTGAACGGATACGTTTCGCTCACGGGATTACGAGTTGACGAGTTTTACCGCTGTTTCAGACGCCCACAAGGAGTCCAATTGCATATGATCGATCGAGATGAGTTCGATACATCAATTCCTTCCAATGGCTGCAATCAACCACTGGACACCGGAGCAGTTGTCACTGCACCTTTGAATGTGTCAATTTGCGATGGAGCAGAGTCAGAGGCAAATAGGCGCACAAGGTGCGTCACCGACATTGAAGATGATCATCATGAGTACAGAACAAGATCAATTGAGCGCGATCACCAGTCCAAACACCTACAATTGTCGGAGTAACTTTACCCCTGAATGCACCCATATCATGAATCACAGGCGAAGTCAGAGACGTTTTACGAGTCAGCACAGTCACGACTACAATCCTTCTATTTGAGCGATGTGCACCTATTCCAGTTTGCGTGTACACCTACAGCGCTAGCAACCTCGAAGATGCCCACCTGCAGAAGCATTCTACGGCCAACCTACGGCTACTCATACCTACGGAGTAGGATCTGGCATGAACGAAGTGCACTCACGGAGGAGACACCTTACGAGTCAAGCACTCTTACCGCCACAAACGTTTGTATGAGTGAAGTGCCCTTACAAAGAAGACCCTCTACGATTGAAGCACTATTACTGTCATGAACATCTGCACAAGCCAAGTGCACTTACGGACATGACACCCCACGATTGAAGGTCATTCAGGATGAGAAGCTTTCCCTTGATTGAAGCGAACTCATAGCGGCGATACATCGTGCAGCGTGAAGTGCATTAAAGGTTACAGACCGACACAATTCCATTGATCGACTACAATGACTATGATGACCTCTCAGGGCACAAGGATTATAGCCAATCGAAGCAGCAATCAGCATATCAAGTGTCAACGATTCTGTGACACTCAGCAAGCAATAAACTATTCGCGGCACAGGCACTAATGGCGACTCTGGATGAAAAGGTCAAGTCAATATCTATGCGCCACTGAAACACCGGATTTCGCACTCATTTTTCACAAAGTCCAAATACCAGACAGAAATTGCGAGATGCAACGCGTACGGGCTGTTATCGACTGCGGCGCAACTAGCATCTTTTTGACATCGAGGCTTCTCATGTGACTCGGGATATCACATCAGGCGGCGCACATCACCACCCATGGCATGAACGGAAGAGTGATGCAAAATGCAAAGGACACCGGAAGAAGAGGCGGATCACAGTCTAGTACTTGGACTATCTCGCACCGGTAGACAGATCAGATGTGCTAGTTGTGCCAATGCGGGCGTACGATAAAGCACTTGGCTTACCATGGTTTCCCAAACAAAATCCGGACATCGACTGGGCTCGATTGACTCCCTGCGACCACCGAGTGTATGTGGAGCAGAGGAAATGGCGCCGATGACTACGGCAGTGGCATCGAAGGTCTCACAAGCTGATGATAACCATACTGTCAATGACCAGCTTCTGGGGCGCGGTCTGGGTATACAGACACTTGGAGCAACCGCATTCAACGATCTTCTAAGTAGCATTGAAGTCATCGTAGCATTTGCATGACAGACTGGGGAATGCATAGGGCTGATGGGAGTGACTTTGGAAAACATCACCTTGGATTGACCAGGTGATACAGACCAAGGCGCTGGACGCGTCGAGCAGAGAGCAGCGGCGGTAGTTGCGGCAGAAGAGCCCCTCCAAGGAGACGCTTCCCAGAATGCTGCCGGCTCGTCGAGACCCATAGGAAGTGACTGGACGGCGGGGCTCCTGTGTGTGCGAACCATTACTGACAAGGCCTCCTGGATGTTCCCTTTCACCACTTCGATCTTATGTCTTGATTGGTTTGGGTAACATAGATGGAGCAGTTCGGAGATATTCCCGACGGACGAATGACAATTGAGTCTGAAGAGCGGACTTTGGAACATGGAAGACTAATCAAGCAATTGGAAGCCTGGGTATGAGATGATGTCCCAGATAAGAGAGACGACGGTCCTGCAGATGGTATCATTGAGACTATGAGAATTGGACTTACCAGCACCGATATGCCCATCCCGGAGATGCTCGGAGACGGATGACATTCAATCCTTGACTATGGCGACATACACGAAACTAGCAATTGAATGCCGAGACACAGATATATGTACCGGCTGCCTTGCCGCATCGAGTACAATGCCGAATACAATGCTGATTACAATGCTCAATATCATACCGAATACAATGCTATATCTGTTTCTAAGTTACATTACCGAGATTACTCCCGAATAACATCCCGACTCAGACTGGGTGATCCCGAGCTACACAACTCCGATGACAATTGATGACTGCAAATCGACTTACTAAACAAGCGCTTCCAGTCGATGTTCCCTACCAAGCCATATGAGATTAGTCGCCGGCAGAGCAACAACTTTCAAAAGAGGGGGATGATCGTACCGGAATCTCAAACAACCCCTAACGCAAACAATTACCGTCCCACAAGTGGAAGAAGTCAAGTGATGGCAAACACCACGGTATGGATAGACTAGTGGACTTAGAGAACCACTATAAGTGCACGGAGTCAGGTGATGGTAAACACACCTACAGATAAATCGACAAGTACCCCCGAGGAGAGCCATAGACCTATAAATGCACCCGAGAGATGACCAGCCCAACGAGCCTAATCCATGCCTAACAAGTACAATATGGCGACCGAATTGATCCCCAACGAGATTGAATATGACTATCGACCGTACTGAATAGCCTACCGAATGGCATCACAAGTGACAGTCGAGACACCTACCAAGTGATGTTCACCGTGATCTTACAGCGACGGATATCACTGATGAAGAACTTCACACAGAGAGCGAGATGATTACTGGGAGCGGTACCGTACCAAGCTACCGGCCGAGTCCCCTACGGAATGGCTTAACGAAGGATCAAACAACCATCGCCGAACGGCATACCGAACTGAATGCGAAACCACTTTACCAGAGGCCTACCAAATGACTACCGAGAAACAAACGGACAATTTACCGAAGCTGCCTACTGAGATGGCCGCAGCGGGCCACCGAGACCCTACCAAGTGCTGAATCAAGATATGCCAGAATCCAGATATGCAATGTACAAAGCGGATTTCTGAGAGCAGAAGCGCGCTCCTATTGCAGTGAGTATTGATACCTACTGTGAAGCTTATGTGCTTGATATAGATCAATGACATACCACCCACGCCTGATGCAATTGGCACATTCTACCACCCTCAACTGGTCACCATCATGACAAGGCGCCTTTGCAAATGACGTCAAGATTGAGTGCATTGGGATGCCTCATACGACAGTGAGTCAACAGGCAGATCAAGTCACGACGAGGCATAGCCTTTGGAATGACGTCGAGATTGAGCGCAATGGGACGCCTCATACGACAGTACGTCGACGGGCAGAGGAAGTCAGGATAGTCACTGGACAGCAAGCAACACTAAAGGACGACCAACGCTGAAAGAAGATAGTATGAATCAAATTACCTGTCGAATCAGAGAGATTACAATTACAATCCCGAATCACCAATGAATCCCAATATCGATTTGCCGATCCATATTACACGACTACCAAGGCACGATTGCAATCAAGAATCGATACGATGAAGTCGTTGAACAAGCAACAAATTTTGAAAAAGACGGCGATAGCCGTGTCTACACGTTCAACCGATAAGCCAAAAGCACACCTGGAGGCAGTCCACCGAGACACACACCGACAAGTCTACCAAGAAGTTTTAATGATAAGTCAAAAGTACGCCGAGAGGCAAGTCTACCAAGTTGACCAAGATTATACTGAAGCCGCCTGTCGAGAGCACAAGCATGAAGTGGACCGGATGGTCACCAAAGCGGACTTCCAATCACGACTGGCTTAGTCAAGCAGTATCTGCGTGAGTGATACTTACCGATGACTACTGGCTGCAAGATGTATACTACAGAGCATGCGTAAGCCTTGCACAGAGCTCGGACAGCGCTAGCGTGCTTGAACTTGGTAAGTATAACCATCTTAGAGAAACGTACGTGTTAGGTGTCTACGAATTAGACTACACGCAATTGACGTATACGATTGACGGCTACGACCGATGCCGCCTCTCATCCATGCCAAGTCATGAGCGGAAGTTCAACCACCCTAACGCATTCCGACAATGACCTATGCCGAGACACACGAACAACGAGTGCGTTACAGGATGGCAGGTTAGATACTGTGTGAGTTCAGTAGTGCGGATAAGGAGGAATTGAGGTCCGAGGCTCGGAAGCGGAGGAAATGGGTCAATAGAGTTTCGGAACTCCGGACTGGGGGAAAGTTATCAATTGGGCGTTGCTTTCTTCTGTTTTGTCTCTTCTCCATACTTTATCACTTCTTTGGATCTCGGCCCGGTATCAATTGTGTCGGCACACGGTATACTATCTCCGGATCCCAGTCAATGGGAGGGGGAGTTTCCCTGTGCGCCTGATCCACCGAAAGGCTACTGTACGGTGCGAATCGGTAGCGGGACTTTTGAGTTGGTACGAGTCCGTACGCGGCAAGATCGTTCAATCCTTCCCATTCCTTTCCATTTCTCTTGAATGGCCAATGCAGCCCAGGAGGTCTGCGCCTAGAGAGGGGGATACCGTAACGGCGGCACGTGACCCAGTGCCGGGTAACGGCCATTCTATATAGTCGGCTCGCCAAGAGCCTTAGATCTCTAGCGATAATCTTAGGTATACATCTACATCTACTATCACTCGCATCCACGTTTGCAACCGTATTCTTATACTTACCATACGTATACCTATGACGCCGGACTCACGCATACGTGCCCTCACAGTACATCACTCAAAGATTGTCTGTCTTCCCTTCATTCCCATGATTACGAGATGACGCCTGAATGTAGCTTCAGCTTCCGGCGTGCCTCCATACACGATCCACCGCCATCAGCCAGCTCTCCATGAGAGCTCAAAAGTGAAGTCACCTTGTCATATTCCCATGGTTGTGAGTTAACGAAGTGATGAAATACAGTGTCAGCACCCGGCGCACTGTCTATCGACCGCCGGCAAGTACTCGTCCAATCATGCTCGATCACTGCCTCCAAGTGTATATCCAAACTCGCTCGATTACGGCCTCCAAGTGCATCTCCAAACTCGCTCAATCACAGCCTCCAAGTGTATCTCCAAACTCGCTCGATTACGGCCACCATGTTTACACAATCACGGCCTGCAAGTGAATCTCCCAACCCGCTCGATTACGGCCTGCAAGTTAATCTCCACACGCGGTCAATCACAGCGTCAAAGTGTATCTCAAAACTCGCTCGATTACGGCCTCCACGTTCGCACGATCACAGCCTCCAAGTGCATCTCTGAGTTCACTCAATCTCGGCCTCCAAGTGCATCTCTCAACTCGCTCGATCATGACCTCCAAGTCCTTCGTTATTGAGCATAGGCCGGTGTCCAGGGATACAGGGGTAACAGAGGTGGACCTTCACTCGATCGTCATCTTCAGGCGCACCTCGAATTGCTGACAATCACCGCGTGCTGCCAGTCCAGATATACCCTGTGTAGATCGGTAGCATAGATACATAGATGAGAATACAAACTGAATGCATAAGTTTTGAAAATTGTTGAACAATAAGTAGTAGCTATGATATCCAGGCGCACCAGCAGCTTTCCCAAAGAAGCGGCGGCCGGACAACGGCATAAATATCGCCAGGCATTGTGTAAACAGGTTCAGCATAACTGCAGCCACTGCGAAGCGTGTAACACACGTGTCGTTCTGATGTCCGTATATGTCACCAAAAACGCACGGTGGTATATAAGTAATGCGACCCGTTGCCTGGGCGACGGGTAACGTGTAATTCTCTGGCAGAGGGTACGATGTTCCGATACAGCCACCAGAGCCGTCCGGAACATCCGGGTGTTTCTGACGGACACTAGGGTCATTGCTGATGCAGGCCCCAATCTTATTGTCTGTGATATGTTTTACACTGAACATTTACCACACAACCAAACTATGCCAAATATTCCAACTGAGGCGGGGCTGTGCGTGGCATCGACGGGATGAACTATTGAGAAGCTTGGGGCCAGATAGGCCAGAACAGCCTGTATTGCTTGAGTCTAGCCTGACACCGTGATGTCTGACTTCATTTCCCAGGGAGTGCATTGGCCAATACTGCAAGACCAATTTAATACAATCGCCGGGCAGTCCTCTCGATAGTGTCAGGTCAATGACAAATCTCGATCCGCCCACCTGTCTTTCGTTGAGCAAGTTCTGGCTGTTGATGATCACCGATAACTCAAGGTTTAACCATACAGTCTTCTAGGTAACATAGCGTTCAAAACGGGCCCAGCGGGGCCAGCCATGAAGTCTTTAGTGCCGGCATGACGGCTATGGGTGAAAGCAGGTGTAACGTGGAAGGAATTGACTGCAAGATACACCAAACTTGAAGTATCCTTTCTACGTATCCCTGTATCATGTCACTCCATCGGACAAGATATTGGACTTACACAAGAACTAATAGCTGGTTCACATCGAAGCTTCACCCGGGCCAAGAAAGTAATTAGAATAGACTCAATGGAGACTATCTTTCGAATCTGAATATATTGTTAAGGCTTGTTCTCGGTGAGGTATGTGGCGCGCTATACCAGCGCAGAATTAAGCGGTCATTATACCTCTTCCCTCTGGGCTTTAACTGCAAATTCTAACTATGCTTTTCGCTGCACAATTGCTCAGTATCCTCAGGTTCTGCAGTCCCGTCAGCTTGACAACCAGTCTGGCTGAATTCCCTCCGAGCAAATGGTTTCTCTTCAATCTTTCAGGCATTCTAGACCAACAGTATGATTCTGATTCACATCTCTGGACTGATCGGAATCCATCGGACTGTGGTTTCCCAGACCAACTACATTTTTGTACCATTCAATTGCCTTCGGTCATCTTGTGCTCAAGTATCTCTATCCTATTGGCCTTTGCTGATGCCAATCGAGAGTTACTTCATACACAGGTGATGATAGCTGGTGTCATTCATGTTCTGGATCCATGAAGAATATTGTCAAATATGAATGCACCGGATTAACACACAGTTGCAATTGTGTCAACACTTGAGGGTGGTTGGTGATGCTGTGGTCGATGGATATGTGCCTGGCAGTCTTTGGTGTGTCAATGGTGCTGCCGTGAAATTTGGGAACCATGTTCCATAGCCACCTGACATCATCATTCAGTGATAATTTGTGACCCCAGAGCCGTGACCAATCCCAAAGGTGTAACACTACCTCCCTCTTCTACTAAGTCTAGTGTTAGCAACGGGTCCAAATTCCCGGTTCGGTTCCGGGTCCGGTTCCAACCCGGAACCGGACCGTTGCAATGGGTTTCCACCAAAAACCCGGCATTTCCAATCAACTATTTTGGCTCCAATTAAGTATCTGAGTTCTGATCGTATCATGACATGATCAGTACGTAGATTGTGTAGTTTCAGCCCCTCTTTCCCCCCTCGGTCTCAGATTTGCGATCCGACCAGTATTCGTTGAGTCGCTATCGAAAACCTGCACTTTTCGGCCGAAATTTCACCTTATTTCACAGCGATTCAACGAATATTGGCCCAATGGCAAATCTGACAGCGGGAGGTGAAAGAGGGACTGAATCTGCACAATTTACGTACTGATCATGTCACGATACGATCCGAACTCAGATACTTAATTGGAGGCAGAGTTGCAGGAACCGAAATATGGAACCGCGGTCCGGTTCCAACCCGTCCACGAACCCGCTGGGTACCCCTGTTTTCCGGGTAACAACCTGAACTGGACCATCCGGTCCGGTTCCAAACCCGGACCGCAGCTGGGTAACCCGGAACCATTGCTAACACTAACTAGGTCATCCTAGATCATATCTTGCTGTTTCTGATGCTAGTTGAGAAGCAGCTTTCTTCAAAAATCATATCCGAATCCATCAGTCTGTTGCTTGCCATCAAAACCTCCCGGTACAACTATATCTGCCAGGAGTAGTGTTAGCAATGGTTCTGGACCGTCACTTCCTGTCCGGGTCCGGGCCCAAACCAAATCGTTGCCAAACTAGCGGTCGGGGCCGTCAATAAACCTGAACTGCCCACTCGGGTACGGTTCCATGGTAAACTGCCAACCAGTCTCAATTGGGCACGTTGTCAGCGCGTCGCCCAGCGGGTACATCCATAGATTCATATAAGGCTGTGGTATTTGCAGTGTGTTAATAGAATCTCATTATAATCGCGTTTTCAGCAACCAACAATGTGCTTTTGCTTGTTGAGCAGCGTGCAATATCAATTAATTTGGTATCTGTGTTTCACCTTCAATATATGCAACTTTTGCCTAGCCAGGCGGTTAATAATACAGTTACGCGCGCAACGATCCACGCAATGCCTTCATTACACAATATGCAAGTCCTAAAACTGTTGACGCTCATTTGACGCTCATTTTCAGGATTCCGCAGGCATCATCTCGCTGTTGTTTTTGCCTGTAAAAGCTGCCAACATCCCATAAATGGATTTCTACAACCAATCGGAACATAACTTACCCAAGATGCAAATGTAAAAATTGTTGATGCTCCGTTGACGCTCATTTTCAGGACATAATAGCGATGTTGTCGCTACTGTTTTTGCCTAGAGAGGCAGCCGATGATCTGATTATGACTTGATGTCGCCCCACAACCCCCGGATGATCCATGACACAAGGCCCAAAGTCGTTGACGCTCCGTTGAAGCTCATTTTTAGGACTTACCAGCGATGTTGTTGCAAGAAGTTTTGGCTAGAAATGCAGCCGATAGCACGATTATGGAGTAACTTCGCCGCACAGCCCATGCAATTTCCAAGATGCAAGGCCAAACGTCGTTGACGCTCTGTTGACGCTCATTTGAATGTATTGTCCATTGAACATCCGCTCCTATCGATAATTCATTTCATCCTGATTTGACTTGATCGGCTGTTATTCGGCCTGATGGAGACTCAGCCCTGTGGCAAAGCCGAGCGGCATAATAATCTGGCACTGTTCACTCTCATACGACTAAAAATGATGTATCATCGCAAAAGGTTCATTGCACCTGGTATACAACTATTCATGAACCGATATTCACGATCTACTTCATACCATTTGCCCATAAGATATCCCTAACTGAAACTCTCGGTCAACCTACCTACAGCTGGTGAACCATTGACGCATTCTGTCCTGCTTTGTCTTCACTCCTTTATTCCTCCACGTTTTAACTGCATTGTCCGTCATTAACACTTTTTCGGCCAGTCTCTTTGACTTCCGTGTTGGCCGAACCAATCTGGGCACATTTGGCGCGGCGCTCACATCCTGCTGCCCTGGGCATTATGGATCCTCATTGCAATTGTTGGGGCCTACATCAGATTCATCATCTGCTGCGCAATCATCTTCGCTGTCATTTGGATTATCCAAGTCGTCATTCCAGTTCAGTCAATCATCGGTGTCCAAAATGGTTTCAGGTGCGCTATCATGGTCGCTTTCGACTGGATGACGGTTGATTCTCCAGAATTGATGGACATTCACGATCTGAGTTGGTCCTCCAGGGAGGTTCTTTGCGGACAAAGCTGGTGGCAAATGTGATCTTTCTGACAATTAAAATGCAGCCGGACCATCATGTTGAAAGGGTGATCAGGATGCTTTGACGATCTATTCAGGGTCCGAAATGTATCCTATGGCAGTTATCTGCGTGTTTTGAGCGCGAGATTCCTTCTGGGTAGAACGTAGGTTTTGGCTGCCCTGCCACATCGCGAAAAAGTTGTGAACCTTAGCCATTCTGTGCAATGTCCTTTCCTCCGCCTCTGTCTTCATTTCCAAGTCGTTTTCTGTGTGTGGGGTATCCAATTCTCGGTCAGTGCCTGCCGAAATCCAGTTATTGGCTCGAGCGAACTGCTTGACAACCACTTTTTCGCGAAGGGTCTCGCATGTTGTTTTGAATGCCACCATCTCATAACATATCGCCCAAGGGAACAACTGCCCTCCACTCTGACACCATGTGGTATGATAGAGAATATGTCGCGAGGCACATTGGAGAGATCGGCGTACTTTGAGTGCATTTCCTCCTGTTGGCGCCACCAATCAGTTATGTCCAGTATCCAACATGTACCGCTAATCTCCATTGGGTCGCGGTGGTAATGACTGCAATTTGGATTAATTTGTCCCCAGTTCTTTGGAGCTTCGGGCGGCAAATTGAAATGTAACCTGGCGGCGGTCAATGAGCGGGCTGGGCGATCGCTTCGTCCGGGTGTCGTCTCAGGCACATTGTTAGGCGTTAGGTATTCCACAGCATTGCTGGACAAATCATATGGATCAAGGGATGATTGACAAGACCCTGATGCCGTTGTGGAGGGGACGAGATTGCTACTCGGTACGGTTCCGAGTTTATTGACTGGCGCACGTTGATGTTTGGCGCAGTATTCATTCTCCACATACTTCAGGAAGGCCTCTTTGTATTGTCTAGTGTACGATGTCTCGTCCTCAGGATTATTATCCATTCACTTGACCCACTCTCGAAATGATCGCAACTTCCGGAACTGATCAAGGATTTGAGCGGAAATCAGATGCATGCCTGTCGTTGGAGTCACTTCAGCGTATTATTTGAAAAGCTTCTGCCGAGCTAACTTCACAGCGAAGAACAAGTCTTCCTTCCATTGGGTTTTCTTCTTGGCCAAAGCCCGTATCACGCCATCCATGTGATCGAACATGTCATTGTATACTGTGATAACATGATGCAATGTGACTGTATGCCTCTTCGACATCCAATGGGTCCAATATCGCAATGGCCTCAACACTTCCATGACATACTTGACAATCGTCCATTTATCATGAGTTGTGAATAATGGCCGATATTCAGCATATTTTGGGTTTGGGAGCCACTGGTGGGTGAATTCCTGTAAGCGGTAGGCATGCTCAAACAACTCCAGTGTAGAGTTCTAACGTGTCTGCACATCCATAATCGGATGTATGGCAATGCGGACTTTTGCTCTATGACAGTCAATGAACTTGTTTCGGCGACCAGGCGTCAGCGTAATCAATACAGCAAGCATTCTCTGCTATATGAAGGTCAGCTTCAGGACTTTCAAAATATCATGAAATACGTACTTTCTCAATTATCTTTGCTAAACCTGGTTCCATGGCTGACACCTTGTTGAATCTAGCATTGCCCTCTTTTCGAAGTCTTTGACTCTTCCGAATGTCTATGCTTTGATTCTCTCCAAATGGCTGATCGCGCTCATGGGCGTCCCAAGACTTGTTGCGGCCTTTCACACCGAGACTGCTCATGAATGCACTTACTGCCAGCTGTATGACGTGCGCCATGCATGGTATGTGGTTCCTCAATGCCGGCCACTTGATTCCAAAGGCCTCAAGTGTTGATTTCAGCTCGCGTGTCATCGAGTAGTGTGACGAAGCTTTATCAGGTGTAATACCAAGCAAGCGGCCGTCTGTAAGCTCAAAACGATCAAGCACGTCCGTCAAATGTACGGCTAACCTCCCTCCACTATGTTGGCCTTTGACCTGTCATCTTTAATTAGCTGTCGAAACGGGAACCGAACATGCGATTAACCTCATTGAAAGCGAGTTGAAATTCAAGCGAGGCGCAATTCCGATCCATATCGTAAGCAATGACCGACGGTATGGCTAGTTTGTTTGTGCATGTCCATCCGTCCAAAGCTAAATAACTTTATTCCGTATCGGCAATTGCTTCTTAATTGCATCCCCAGCCAGTGCATATTCCGTGTGGCAAATGTTACTAAGGGTCGTAGCGGACTGTAGGACTACATTGTCGCCTAATGCCTTATATGAGGTTCGTAGCTCGAGATATGATATAGCGTTTCATGGAATATGTGCCGAAACAAATCCTAGGATGAGGTCGCGATTCCACGTGTCCTGGTGAAATTCGGAAGCTTCAAAGTCCTTATCTGCCAGTTTGGAACGTTTTGTCTGTCATTTCGGTCAGTATGGATTTAATTGGATATCAAACATCATTTTTCTCGGCACACTTACTATTGTAATTCCGTGACTTCTTTGTCTCTTCGGAAAGGCCAAAGCTGTTTCTTCCACTGTCGAACTCGTCATTTCAGTGACCTCTGACTCTGTTAATTCGTTTAACTTTGCGAGGTGAGCTTTTGCGAGCAAGTGTTTCCTCATTGAGCTGGTTCCATGTTCTGATGGATGGCGAAGAACTTGATGACACACAATACATACGATGCCAGGGTTGCCGGTCTCCTCAATTCCGCAGTGCAAATAAAATAGCCACCAAGGGACATGTCTAGAATTCTTCCATGCTATCGGCCGCTTCGAGCCAACATTGATTGAAACCCACCAAGCATCGAAGATGATTTGCAATATAAGGTCGCTCAAAACATGAATAAAGACACGTTCATTTTTGGAAGAGATCATAACCTCGAGCACTGAGGTGTTCAAAGATTGTGTATCCAACATGGTGAAAGAAATTGGAAAGCTATGTATTCCGACTCAGGAGACTGCCGAAAATAATGATACTGTAACGCAGAATGCAGATTCTTAAATATTGACTCTACTTCTTGAAGGAAAATGATCAGATCAGTGAGACATTGCATGCATATTGGTGAAGTTGAATTCAAGGACAGATTGCAACGACTGACCGCATGAAACTGCATTTAGGTACAGCATAATACAGTTAATTGCTGTGTAGCGTTCGGAGCCTTGACGCACCGTGGGTGCTCAATTGTAGCAGGTGGACGCAATATCGTCACTTGCATTATTGCCCACAAAGGCTGCCAATTGGTTCATTGTGGTTGATCTCCGCTCCATTCCGGTTAGATTATTCACGATGCCAGCGCACAAATTGTTGATGCTGCATTGACGCACATTTTGGGAAATGGTTACGATCGTGTCGTAAGCATATTTGCCTAGAAAGGAGCACGATAGTACGATTATAGATCATCGTGGTCGCAAGGCCCATTGATTTTCCAAAATGGAAGGCCTCAAATCGTTGACGCTCCGTTGATGCCCATTTTCTGGGCATGGTAACGATGTCGTATAAAGCATTTTTGCATAGAAAGACGGTCGACAGTTCGATTTTGTGTCAATGTCGCCGCACTGCCACCAGATTTTCCAAGATGCATGGCGAAAAGTCGTTGACACTCCGTTGACTCTCATTTGTAGGACATAGTAGTGTTGTCGTCACAACCGTTGTTGCTTAGAAAGGCAGCTGATGATCTGATTATGACTCAGTGTCGCCTCACAGCCCTAGGATTTTCCGTGATACAAGGCCCAAAGTTGTTGACGCTCCATTGACACTCATTTTTAGGACAAAATAGCGATGGTGTTGCAGGAGGTTTTGCCTAGAATGGCGGCCGATAGCACGATTATGGCGTTACGTCGCCGCACAGCCTATGCAATTTCCAAGATGCAAGTCCAAAAATCATTGACGCTCTGTTGACGCTCATATTTAGGACATAGTAGAAATGTTGCCACCACCATTGTTCGATAGACAGGCGGCCGATAGTCTAATTATGACTGACTGTAACCGCACAGCCCCCTGGATATGTCATGACGCAATGCTAAACATTGTTGACCCTCAGTTGACGCTCATTTTTAGGATGTGGCAACGACCGAGTCATATGCATTTTTCGCAATAACGCCGACCTATACATTCGCTTTGGATGGATGGGACAATGCAGCCCATTCATTGCTGAATGTGTGAGATTGAAAATTGTTGACACTGTGTTGACCCACACATTAATCACATCGAGACAGCCTTTGTACACTCAATCAGTGTATGCAACGAATCATATACACATTTTTGACATCCAATATTGCGTTTGTATGTATTGGCGTTTGTATCCAGGAGTTTTGTTTCCTCTCAATTTCTGATCAACTGCTATCTACCCTATCTGAGTGTGAAATGACAGGACGCTATGACATTTCCGCACTTTCTGCCGGCAATTGATGGCATGTAGATCATTTCACTAGTTTTAGGTAAATATAGCTCGACATCCTCACCATTCCTTATCCAGCTCCTTCTCTTCGCTTTCCATGACGTATCACAAGCAATTTCAAATATCTCAACCATGTGCACCAGGTCTGTGGGGAGAGTTCTGCAGTTGGTTACATGGATGAATGTAGCATGACTGTTGTCGTTCAGATCGATTCGTCATGCGCACTGACCGATCTTTCCCTGACACGTATGACATCACTCACTTAAATTTTGTTAGCACATTTCGTCACTAAAATTGCGTTTGTTTGGTCACATAACAGTCACTTGGAGAGTGAAACAGAACATTTTGGCCGTCTTACAGGGCGATTTGGATTCTAGAACGTTCATGTGGTGTGTTTGACCCTTGCACATGCACCGACTAATTATCATGTCTCACAATGTGGTCACTGAACTCAAGAAAATGCTGACGCGTAGGAAAATTGGTAAACAACTTGCTTTTCCCCACGATCTGACGTCAAAAATTGCAGTTTGCATATTGATTCTTCCGCTGACACAGGTGCCGTCACCATCTCTTCGTCGGAGTCCGATATCTATATGGTAATCAGCTGCAGGCCATATGCAGCGGTAAATGCATACTGGTTCAACTCGATTCGGTTTCAGCAATGGTGACGAATCGGGCTCCGCAGCTAGCTCACCCCTAGGTATGCTTGATTCTGACTGTGGCTTAACCGAACCTAGCCTGATATGACTACTTCCTAATCGGGAAGTCCCCTGCGATATTCCGGGAACGATGTCAAGACTCCCCATAACCCCTGCAAATGTTGTCGGTGGCTGTGGCGGAGCATCGTCATTCGTTTGCGGCTGAATGACTGCCAGAACCCTCAATTGGGGTGTGCCGTACTTCTTATCTCGTTCATGGAAGTAGTCGGCTGCATCCTCCCATCCCGGTTGACTCAATTCGTCGAACTTCATCTGCTTCTGCCAAAATCTCTCCATGGGCTGCTGTACCGTTTTAGTGATTGTGCCTATCAACTAGCCGGGTTCGTTATCTTCACTCAGCTTGCCCTGCTCGGTCTATTCATCATCCTCATCTTCCCCATCTTCACTATGGTTGGGACTTGCAAGATAACTCAGACTGTCCCCGATAGCAACCAGCATCTCCTTTAACGTCTTTTCTGGTTTTCTGGACGTCAATCCCGCGAATTCAGCATGCGTCATATCCTCCTGCTCTTGCTGAACTGCTGCCCCTGCGTTTTCAACTCGCTTCCTTGCCCCAGCGGTCTCTCTCTCAACAAAATCCTCAATCCATTTCTCATTCCCTTTATTGATCACGAAGTGCGTTTCTCGTCGTTTCTCCACCGCAAGCTTCTTTTTGGATCTCAAGCTGCGGACTGCCCCAAGGGCTCGGACTGTCTCTGCCTCGAAGCCGCTCTTGCCATTATTCGCACGATGACTTGGTTGGGTTGACTGCATCGTCGATTTCCCGGTTCTGCCAGCCGCAAGTGGCGAAAAGTCCTTTTTCAGAGCATTAACCATTGTAGTTTGCGTGGACTGTGTTGTTAGGCGAGATGTTGGATGTTGCAAGTTATGCACAATATGGAGGCAAGCTGCGTCTTTCATGTCAAAGTTGGTATGTTTACTCATCTTGAACAAAGCAAAATCTTCCTCCTGACTGTCAATAAATCAGGAATAGTGACGCTAACCGTACAACATGACCTGATTGTTAGCGTCATTTTCATGTAATATCACACGGACGATCTGAGACAAACATCAGCACACGTTCGTTCCCTCGAACTACATTCCATTTATGTCACGCGATTGGGCGATTCCGGCGGTCGTACACCGCAGTTTATCCTCCGTAGCAAACACACAACATCAGACCTACTTATTGCTAATAGCGGGGCGGTGGGAAACCCCTGCAAGTTTCAGCCATACACAGAAGGATTCATCGTGAGCATAACAGTCATCTTAGCTGCTACGGATTCCATTCTGACAAGATGCTAACTATATTGTCCTCAGGGTTTCCCATTTCCTCTCGTTATCATCTTCCTCTCCTATTCCACCCCAGCAAATCATGTTTACACAACCACCCCCACCAGGTGAGAGCGGCTGGAATACCAGCCGATTGGCGGGTGCTACATTGAATACAGAAATTCTCGGCACACAACAAGAGCGCAATCACAAGTTTGTTCACCGCGACGCTGCCAATGCAGCCACCAAATATGTGACCCAGGATGCACATTTCAAAATCGTTCGCAAGACTGGAAGCAGCAAAAATGAGAAGCAGCATGCAGCAGGTTGTAAGTATAGCCATATGGAGGCAAACAGCGGTCAATTCACCGTGTCACGTACAGCGGGTTTCCGTAGAGAGATACGCAACAAATTCATCGCTGCCCGTATCAGGGAACCTCCATGGTCGACAAAGGCATCAGTCCGCACATTCCGCGAAATCAAACATCACGATGTTGTCAGCACTGGCATTTCCCCAGATAAATTCACTGATAAGCATCCCCGTGAGTGGACGAAACAGGCATTCATCACGTTAGGAGAGGCTACGGAAGAGTATATGGTGGAAGTAACAGCCGAATTTCACTGTCAGAAGCAGCAACTAATGTCTTGTAGGTTTTCATCATGTCTGCAACTATGGCAAGGCAAGGAGGTCGGGTACAGCTGGAATATTCCGACATGCGCCTGGCGTTGAATATGGCCAAAATGGCCAAAGAAGGCTTTTTGCGTGCCGCAATTGAGGAAACTAAATATCTCATAAAGAAACCACGCGGCAAGGTCCGAGCAGAAAAGAAGCAAGGCGTTTAGTTTCCTGGGCACAAAATGGTGAAGGCTGCGATACAAAGACAGCGGGCAATGATTCGTCAATACCAAACGTCTGGCTGCCTTCCTTGCCACATTGGCACCGCAAAGAATCCGCAGACCCGCTGGACATGCAAAGGAACAGGTGCACCACCACCCACCCAACGCAGAGAGCGGATTCCAGAGCCCACTCCACCTCTGCCAGGCACGCCACCCAGCCCAACCGGTAACACTTCCGGAGCTCAACCTCCTGAAATCGTCAATTAGCTCCCCTGATAGACGTATTCGCATACAGCTGTTCCCTGCGCGGACTGTTTCAAAGATGATGAGGATACCGAGCACGATACCGATTTTGATCCAGATATTCTGACTGAAAAAGGTTCGTACACTCTCTGTGGTTTGGTAATGCAGCTAACATTCGTTTTGAAGACAACAGCTGCGAATTGAGCGCTCCTGCAACTGATGACGAGCATTGACCGAAAGACACGGGATTTTGGAGATTATTATTATCTATATCTCTGTATTATTACAGAACAACGTAGATATCAAGAAGAATGTAAATGAAAACGCAGGAAAGGCAGCCAAAACAGTCTGAATGATAAACTGTGCCAAATTGAATGATTGCATATTGTGGATAAAGCCATGGCAAAATGAGCGTCAACTGAGCGTCAAGGATCTTTGGTCATGCGTCCTGGGAAATCACACCTCAGATCAGTTGTAGTTAGTCAAAAAGGTATTTTTGGCTGCCTTTATAGGCAAAACAGATTGCAATACCCTCCCTGCCCCATCATGAAAATGAGCATCAACGGAGTGTCAACACTTTGTGGTCATGCGTCCTGGGAAATCACACCTCCAATAGGTTTTAGTCAGTCATAAAGGAATTTTTGGCAGCCTTTATAGGCAAAACAGATTGCAATACCCTCCCTGCCCCATCATGAAAATGAGCGTCAAAAGAGCGTCAATGATTTTTGATCATGCGTCCTGGGAAATCACACCTCCGATAGGTTGTAGTCAGTCACAAAGGACTTTTTGGCGGACGTAGAGGCAAATCAAATAGCAATACCCTCGCTGCCCCATCATGAAAATGAGCGTCAACGGAGCCTCAACAATTTGTAGTCAGTAATAAAGGAATTTTTGGCTGCCTTTAAACGCGAAACGGATTCCAATACCCTCCCTGCCCCATCATGAAAAAGAACATCAACGGAGCGTCAACAATTTTTGGTCAGGTATCATCGGTAATCTGTGGGGCCATAGGTTGCACATTGTCATAAACTGATTATTGGCTGCCTTTACGGGCAAAAGTGGAAGTGAAACGCTTCCTGCCCCATCTTCAAAATGTGCGTCAAAAGCGTGTCAATGATTGTTGGCCTTCCGTCATGGTTAATCACAGCACGATGTCGCAGTTATTGTTTATATACTTCGTTTGGACTGTCATCATATGCTAAACGGCTCATGAATACTCAGTGGTAGCTCTGTAAATGAAATAAGTTGTTACTGTCCCAGAAGATGTGGATAGAATATCCCATACATATCTGCGTATAAAGGCTGCCATATCCTTCTTTATGGATGCTTTTGATCAAGCACCACTCATAATACCGAAGATGCAAGACCAAATATCGTTGATGCTCTGTTGACGCTCTGTTGACGCTCTGTTGACGCTCTGTTGACGCTCTGTTGACGCTCATTTTCAGGATGTGGTTTGGCGCGTGAGTATCCGTATTTTGCAGATCAAGGTGGCTAATCTGCCGAAAAGGAACCGTCATATTCCAATGTCAATACTTTACGATTAATAGTAGCATATCTGAATGCGACCATAAATGTGAAACCCAAAACCCAGAACCGGAGATTAGACCCGACGTGTCTAGCCGAACCCGGCAAAACCCATTGGTCGATGGGTACGGGTCCGGGCTTGACCTGCCAAGAATCACTGGGTCAGGTTGTGGGCCGGGTCTGGAACCAATCCGACCCGTGTTTGCCGTCCAAACCCGGACTGCTGGTGGGTTACCCAGACCCGTTGCTAACACTAGCCATGAGGAAAGGTACACACTTAATTTATAACCTTTTATTCTTAGCAGCCAGGGGGTTCCGTTCATGGAATTCCTTCAGTATCATTTTATTGTCAAAATTCACTTACAGTTCCTCTGTCCGATCTATCGCTTCTGGATTCCCTTTCCATTCGACCAGATAATAGACCCTCATCCATTCCGTATTGAGCTGACTGCCCATAATTTTCACTACCTCATATCCGGTCTGCTCTTTGTATACTTCGAGATCATATCCCAATTCATGCTCATCTGTGACTATAGCATCCAGGTCTGGTGGATCTTGACTCAGATTACTAGTGATACGGAAGCGCAGAATTGGGGATACACAATAGGCATTATGTAATCGCCATCATGAGGGTAATTCTAGCTTAAGTGCTGTATGTGACATAACTTTCATGACTTTAAATGGACCATGGAGTTTGGCATCCAACTTTCTTGCTAGTCTCCTGGTTTTGAGGTTCTTCCAACTTAGCATCACCAAATGACCTGGCTGGTTTACTGGTTCAGGTTAGGCTTTCTAATTGTGGTACTTTCTCATTTTTGCGCTGGCTTTTTCGAGTCCTTGACGACAGAGCTGAAGAACACTAGTTATCCATTGAATATGGTTCCACGATGCACCGGGAAAAATGACCTTACGCGACGCGTAACTCAGAGAAGCTGTTTTTGGGACGGTAATTCATAGCATATTTGACGCGTGGCATTATGAATGTCCTATGGACCTACATGTTGACTAGATTACTATGATACGCATGCGATTTTGTGCGCTGGGTACTAAACATCACTGCATACAACAAACTTGACAGCAAGCTGCCAGATGCACTTCATTGCACGCTCCCAAGTACACTCCTGATTGCACCCGATTGCACACTCACCGCCTGCTGGACTGTACGCGCCCAATTGCTCTCGATGGCACACTCCCAGCCTGCTTGACTTATGCTCTGAAGTAAGCTCTCAAGACGCTCCCAAGTACACTCCCGGGCATGCTCTCAAGGACGCTCCCAATTGCTCTCGATGGCACACTCCAATCTTGCTTGACTGTACGCTCTCAAGACGCTCTCAAGCACACTCCCGAGAACGCTCACAAGGACGCTCCCAACTGCACTCGATGGCACACTCCCAGCCTGCATGACTGTACGCTCCCAAGTAAGCTCTCAAGAAGCTCTCAAGCACACTCCCGAGAACGCTCTCAAGCACGCTCCCGATTGCACTCGATTGCA
>Ga0307515_10006471_pt1 | contig 23443 bp, 26 predicted proteins | sample 17_EM_MG_FD_194513 | JGI IMG/M metagenome (GOLD analysis project Ga0307515, IMG submission 194513) | Populus trichocarpa ectomycorrhiza microbial communities from riparian zone in the Pacific Northwest, United States - 17_EM | ecosystem: Host-associated > Plants > Roots > Unclassified | place... | reverse complement strand
ATGCCTTGGTTGAGAAATCTCTGGCCGCTTGCCTGTCACCATTTGCACGAGGTCGTGGGATACCCGTCGTGGGAGGACGTCGATAGAAAGATGAAAGATAAAACCCAGTAAAAAGTCTGTCGATTGACGACGACTGATCGCGGCTCATGGCGATTAGCGCTGCTCAGGACGACTGGGGGCGACTTCGAGCTTGATTCACGCGTAATCTTTGTCGCAATTTCGACCTTATTTTAACAAAGTTGAATTCTTGAACGTTATTGGGGAAACACGTGAATATGTGAATCGAACCAAGTGCGTTTTGACTTGAAAAAAAAAACTCTAAGTCCTAATCCAAACGTGCTTGCCGGTATTTTCCCCAAAGTCTCCCTCATACCCCAACCACCTCCATCGGTTTTCCTCTCCTTCGTCGGCTCAGATTCCTCTCACTCTAGACATGCCCACACCTCGTTCACGGCCTCAGTTACTTCCCGAAACCCTCGCAGCACTTGTCGGGGGAGATGAGTAAGTCGCTACTTTCAGCATGTTCGTGCTGCCCCAAAGATCACATATCCGTTACACTAGGGGCTCGGCCTACGAAATTTTGAGAAACAAAACTCCCGAGCGAGAGGAGAAGGTATGGTATACTCACTGGTACCCAGCTCTCCCTCCTTTGCTTATCAGTCTCGCGATCACGATCAGCTGCGTCAGAACAAAAACGAGGGCAGATAATAATCTGCTTGCAGACAACCACCCCTGGCCAGGACCTGGTAGTGTCTCCAGAGGCGTGACCAGGGGAAATCAAGGCTCAAAAGGTTCCTTCTCTCCCCTGGGCCCGGACGGCTGTTGTGCCCTCTGACTCCGCGTTCAACCCGGCATGCTCGCGATCGCTCTCACCTGTCGGGCGAGCGAACATTATCACATTCTTGACGGTGTGGTCACCGGTGCCCTCAAGCTCACAAAAGGTCCCTGGAGGAGGGCCAGGAGACGACAGGGTCACGACGCTCAGGCAGACCAAGACCGCAGTGCTAAACGAATGGCTTCAGGTTTGTCCTCAATCTATTCCTTTCAAGACCCACCTTCCTGTTCTCCCCAATGACCCTTTTTCGCTCATACATTTGACCTGACTCGGCTATGTTCGGTCACACCAGCAACTCAAAGACAAGGTCATGACTCGTTTGGAAATGCTCATCACCAAGGGGGAGATTCGCGATCTTCCGTATGCCATGCATGACAACCAAGAGTCCCCTTTCCTCCACGAGTTCATTGAACGCCAAACCGCCAACATCCCGCACAACCCCCGGCTGCAAGGTTTGTCCTCCGGAAACGGGAAGCAACCACAGCTCTCCGTTGGCATCCATCGTCCTGGACCCCTGAAGACCCCCATGCATCAACGTAGTCCACTCCAGGCACAAACCCAGATCGTTCGCACCAATTGCGCTCTCCTCGACATACCTTCCCCCCACCACCACTTCAACACCCTCCGCCGCCAATGCGGTACATGCCGCTCCCGCTCGGTTCACGGTTTTCGAATCCGAATTCGTGGTCAAGAATACCTTTTCTCTTCGTCCTAGCGCCCCCATACCATTGAGCGTCTCTGGTTCAAGGATCAAAACATCCGTCTAGAAAGCACCGACTTCAAGATGTGGTGCGTATCCACATGTACATATCTACAGTTCCATGTGGGGCGATCAACCCCACCGTTTTCGTGTATTCAGATCTCGATGCGGTTTTTGGCAAGTTCCCGAGTTCCCGAAATGGCTCGAATAAAGGCCTACGGCTGCTTCGATGCCATGTAACGACAAGATTGCAATTTGGAAAGTGCCTGGTTTACAGGGTGCCTTGGGGTCGCTTTTATTCGTGCAGCTATATGTCGATTCCATTATGCACCGGGGAAGTTCCACAGGAGATTCGGGGCGCCGTTCTAGGGGATCGCCGGCGCGCGTTCTGGGGGCGAATACAAGACCTCGAGGGTAAGTGGATGGTCGGTTCGCTTCCTTCGCTGAATCGACATATCTCAGAGGCCTTCCCGATTGTTACAAGCTAAACAAATCCTCGATATGTTTCACCTCGGTCCTGTTCGCCCACGCTCATAGCGCACTGAACCCCAGCAATAAAGTGAGTTCGTGCAAAGATTGTAAGCAAACCCCCGCTACGTTCTTAGTGCAGGACCAGATCATCCATCCCAGCTCTGTGCTGGATCGCCGTACCTCCTACAGGACCAGACCACCAAGTTTTGACAAACGCACCTATAAGGGGGGTTCCACCGAAGCTTCAGTACCAACCCAGGTCCAGGTTTGCCGTTGATCTGGAACGCCGAATCACAAGTCACTGATCTACGGCTAGACCTTGGGTATCCAAGTTATCCATTTTGGACGCACTACAGACTGCGGTGGCCAAACCCCTTCAGTAAGCATCGCGAAACATTTGACCGCCCCCTCTGATGTTTGCCTAGAAGTGAATCGTACTCGGCTTCTGGGTACCAAACAGCCAAATCCAGACTTTTTTCAACACCTACCCTCACGGCATAGATAAGGAACGGGGAGAAGTATCAGGACTTTGGTATTCAAGGGAATGGGTTCCATCCGTCAAATGGACCCGCATCAGATCAATCCACGAAATGAGTGTACTTAATTAAATAACGAATGCAAGGGTTGTGGACTCTGCGGCCCGGCCCACCAGAAAAGAAGGAATGTCGTGAAAATACAAGGATTGAATATTAGACGATGAAGTGCACCCTCCCCTCGCCCAGGGTCTTTTCGAGTTCGTTAAGTTCCATGTGGCGATTGATGTTGTTCTTTGCCAGCTCTCCTCCCAACTCTTGGCCCTGTAGAGCAGCCACCCAACTGAAAAGCCCAAACCCTCTTCGTGGGATGTCAAACGGTAGAGCCGAAACGAGGAATCCCGCGAGAGCTCCGAGGAGCAGCGTACAACCCAACACCCCGGCAAGAATGCCTGGTTGGAATGAAGCAGAAGCGAGAACCACATCCTTGTATGCTCGCACGACGATAGGGCGTGTGCCGGAAAGGAAAGGAAGGGTGTTTGAGGCGTCGGCCTTTCCTCGTACGTCGGCGTAGAATTTTGGTGATAGTTCGGTATAGCCTTCCGGTCCGATGTTGCCCGTAAACGAGACCGTCGTGGGTGAGGGCACATACCTCCTGTCCAAACCGTTATCCTTCAGCATCTGGTTGATACTGTTGCCATGGCTACGACAAATAGGTCAGCAGAGCTCAAGTAGGAAACCAATCTCATACCTGACGAAGAAGGCAGAGTCTTTACCCGTGGAATTTAGCTTTCGTGTGTACGAGTCGAGATACGGACCCCTATTCCCGTGGTCCGTCTCGAAATCCGTGCTAGCAGACTTGCTGATCATCCTCATCGTCGTCGGGACACCGAGAGTGGAGTTGTAGACCTCCACGATCCAAGGTTCGTACGTCTCCACACAGACAACAGCGGCGTAGCCAATGCGACTGCTAAATCCGGACGCATCGGTGATTACGTCCTCACCGTACACGGGGAAACTTGCGGCGGGCGTGTAGCTATTATTCAAGCGAACGAGGAGGACCTCCGTTCCAACCCACCCGTTTCCTGACTCGCCCCTAACAGGCACAAGACTGCGGAACGAATGGGCTACTCCGTTGTCCCAGAACCCAGCTGGGACAGGGTCAGCACGAAATGTAGAACTGTCAGCACATGAGACAGACGTACCAATGTAAGCCACCTCCTCCCCACTGACACCCGGAGGCAATGTATCGTTGGGACTCAGGAATGAGAGGCTAGGGGTCTTGAATACCTCAGGAAGGGGTAACGAGAACGAAGAGAATAGTCTCTCCATGAACACCCTCGTGGCGATCGCATATGTGAATAGGGTATTCGAGCGAGGAACACTACCGATGGGCCAGTGGTCTCCACGGCTCCGACCGGTGGTTCTACTTACAAGTGCTTCGCAGGCTCTGGGAGCTTTTCGCAGTGCATCCTGATTCCCCAGCGTGGTACTCTATCATGTACAGGTGTGAACGTGGGTTTCCTGTTCCGCATTAGGCATGGTCCACGTACTTCAGCAAGGATCCTTCTGGCACACTCTGCATCGACGGACCAACAGGTTCGTTTGCATTGGAGATCGTGCCGTTCTGGACGAATTCCCCAAAACCTTTCCCATTATGCTTAACCTGCGACTGCACCAACTCCGCAAAGTATTCGTTGTCTTCGTTGTACTTCAATCGCACAGCAGTTGGCAGCGCAAACCGACCCGTGAACGCCGCTAAGGTCCATGTTCGCACGTAATCCTGGGTTCTGTTAGACCAAGTTCCCAAGATCGATGCCAAGAAAAATGTGGAAAACTCACGGTAAATACATCAAGTTGAGCATCTGCTGCTGCAACGTCGGAACCAGAGAGGTCACCCCAGATGGTTGCCTCGGTATAGGTTTGCAACCGGTGCTCCAGCCGGGTCGAGATGTTTACCACACGACCAAGAATGAAGGGGAGTGCCCCGGCCACGAAGATTAAGAATACATAAAAGATGATGAAGAGCGACCACGGTCGCGAGCTACAATCACGCGGGTGCGCCAGTGTGTGAATCTGATCGGCCGGAGGGACCCACTCGACAGCTCTCCTAGCGCGTCTGTCCGCGCCCCTGTTACTGAACCGGGTCCACGATAACCTAAAACCGCTCAGCGCACTCTCCGGGTGATGCGTGTTGTGCGCGAGTTCCTTCAATTTGATGCCCGGCCCGTTATCGCTGTGGCTGAGATGGATCACAGTGGCCCATACTTCAAAAAACCGATAAACATCAAGCCGTGCACCCTGCAAGGTTCAAAAATGGGAGTGTACTTACTGGCAGCTTCCGTGTACTTCGTCGCAAATGCCACCAAACTCCATCCGATCACAACTCCGGCTCCTGCACACCATAACCCGACAATGGCCCTGGCCCAAAACAATGGTTTGTCCTTCGCGGCGACCGCCCCGGCATAAACGATTGGATAAGCAACGCAACAAAGATCGCGTGTGCGAAGATGTGGAGGTAATTCGGCCGTTCGAAACGTTTCGATGGCGGGCGAGTGGTTGGGATGGGAGTTCCATCTGGTGACCCGCTCGTAAGGGACACCGTTTGGTCTTTGACAGATATTGGAGCCACCAGTAATTGAGGTTCTGGTTCCTTCGCCACAATGTACGAACCATCAGCCCCAGCAGGAGTGGAATTTTGGCTCAGCCCTAAACGAAAGGACTCGATAGTATCCGTATTATGGGTATCCCCAGAAAAATGACTTTCACTTCCAATAACTGGGCCACACGACAGGGACGAAGTGGCGCACCTCGTTCGAAGAGACATTAGGGGCAACAGGCCCTCAGGAGGCGACGGCATGGGTGGTAGGCGGCTGGGGATCTCTAGGCATAGTGAACCTGTGGCTCCACTCTTTACACCGGAACGAGGTTTTCCCTGGAAACAGATCACCTCTCGGCAGAGCTGTCTGGCAACTGTCCGACAACGGATTTCTACAGGGAATCAACAATGGTCTGAGCGCGTGGATCGGCATTGGGGCACCAGCGCGAAATTCCCCTCCCCGTGTGCGTCAACGTTGTGCCAAAAATTGTGGCGTAACATCCGAGAGCGCAGCTCCGTCAGAAATTCACCCGCTGTGGGCAAAAGAAAGGTAGTTGGAGGGGTTCAGAGCTGGTGGGAGAGGTGGCAAGGTAGAACCAGGGTTGATATGTAGACTTTGATCGCCACAGGCGCGCCAATGATCTCCGGGTGGCGGCAGCACACCGAACATTGATCTCCCTCAGCCTTGTCAATTTATACCAATTTACCTCATTCTCACTTGGTGGACTTTTTGCTGGGGTTGGGCGATTGTGTCTGCATACTATTCTCAGGTGCGTTTACCCCTAGTTCGGTCTGGAAGCGGATCGCCAGTGATGGCCGTACAGAAGCGACAGAACGCACATTAAAGACATGAGGAACCCTGTTGAGGTCCAACCTCCAAGTAGCGATCGCCTCTTTGCCGTTGGTGTGGAAAAGTCGAGAGAGCGTATTCCGTTTACCCTGTTTGATGATTTCCCTCTGGATCCCGACCACAGTCCTGCGGTCGAGAGCACGGTGAGAAAATCTCCCGGCGTATGCATCTCTGGTTTTACTCACATTGCCAACTGCTCAATTGCGTTGAGGACGGGCTGAGTGGGGTTGATCCGCTCGCCTTCCGCCCGCCCCCGTGAAAGGGCTTTACCGGCACCAGCGCATGTTCGGCATAGCCCACCCGGGCGGGCCCAGAAATCACCGGCCACCACCTGCCACCTCACGAAACCAGCAATTTCCCTGCTCCCACCCCTACGCCTGCCACCTCCGCTCATCCTGCACCTCTCCCTCTGGGTTCGGTACGAGCCCAACAATAGTGTCTCTTCAAGTTGTTCAATTATCCTACAAGTTTCCACCCCGCCACTCGCCACCTCCTACCCTGCCTGGATCTGCCCGATTCCCAGTGGCTGGGGCAAGAAGTGGGCATGTTTCTCTGGCCCTGTGGCCGGGTGACCAATGTCCACTTTTTCGCTCTGGCCGCTTGTGGAGGAGCGCACCCAGGTGGGGCTAAGAGGCCCATTGCTCGTGAACACACTCATTCCTTACCACCATCCATCCTGTGCCCACCGCCCACAGTGCTTTCATCCCCGCAGCATGCATTATGCCGCCAGTTTCACAGTTGTTACCATCTTCTCACTTGGAAAGGGGAGCGGCACGCACAGTCCATTATTTTGCGGCCTACCTGCCCAACGCACCGCAAGAATTTCACCAAGTTCAGAACCGGAGTGCACGGCAGGGACTGGGGTACCCCCCATGGGCACTAGGATTTCAAGGTATGCCCCCCAGCTCTTCAAGGCACTTCTCAGTATTCAGAATACTGGCAGCAAGCAACTCCAGGAACCCTTGAGTATTCCCAGTGTTCTATTTCGAAGGTGGCTCTCCCGCTATGGGCCCTGCCGCCACCATGCCAGCGGAACGGCTGTTTTTCGACGGAAGGGCCCGTTCTTTGGGTGTATGAAGTTGGCCAGCCTACCACCATACGGCTTCACAGGTCTCACCCCTGCCAAAGGCTGTGCCCTGCCCACCCCCACCCTACCAAACTTACCCCTGCATGTGGCGCCCAAACCGAAATGGCCGCCGGCAGCGCGAACTCTAACAGCACCAGTATCCGGGCAGAGGTTTTGGGCCCAATGGGCTGCGCTAGCGCAACAAAGTCGTTTATGCCCACTCTCGCCTCATCTGGAAAGGGTTCCTCTCCTTCGGTGAAATTGGACCTGGTTGGTTGGGTGCCTGGCGATCTCATGCAAATGCCAAGCCAGCGGCCGTTCTTGTGCTACTGTGAGCTGTGAGCCGGGTTTCCTGCTCAGCCATTGAGTGTGTGCTGGCCGTGTGCTGCTTTTCAGGTTGGGCGAAAGCCATGAGGTCTCGGTGCCATTTCGAGTTTGGTTGGCAAGCCGGTGGTGGGTGTATACTTGACCTGGGCCGTTCCCAAGGTTAAGGGCGCCGGGTATCCCCACGGCGAGCCCCACTTCATTGAAGTTGAGAAACGCGATTTGGATAATACTGCCAGCGCCATCCTGGACTCTTCTGCCTTCTGTGCTTAAACCAGGACTGGCCCGTGTCCTGCCCATGTGGGCAATTTGCCCTTGGCCATCCCCCACCCGTCCTGGAACCAAACTATTGCCGTGGCTGCCAAATGTAACCCGGATGCCGGCTTTACCACACCAACGGTTACCATGGTGCCCTTGCTCCCATCCACCCACTCCCCAAGGCCACCCCCGCTTTGCCGTTCTGCAACACCGAGTTCCAGGGCCTGTGGCCGCTTCGTATGAAGGAAGAAATGAAGGAGGCCTGGCCTGTATTCAAGCCACCAGTAAAGAGCACCGCACGAGATGCCTTAGACATTGGCCACTCTACATTATGTTTATGCAGTTAAATTTTTATAATAAACCAAATAAGTAGCTTTGGTTGAACCCAAGACTACTGGTGTCCTGAACCAGTGGTGCACGGTAGATTGCTGCCACAACCGTGGGAAATCCATCTTTTTCTCTCGCTGTCCCCACCCTCCTAGGTGTGCACTGTGCATCAAATTGGGAACTACCTGCCTGTAGGTTATTTGCTCACCTGCTACTGGTCTTGAATACTCAGTATGCTTATTTGTCTTGCTGGCAGTGGGGCTGCATTGCCTCAACTACCTCCATGCCGCTTCACACCGACCGCTCCGCGATATTTGCCCAGATAGCAAAGAGATTTGCTGCCGATGGCACCCTCCTTCTCCTCCTAAGTGCAAGCTACCAAGAACCCAGCAAAACCAGGCTTGAGGAGGAATTGTCAGCCATGATACCCCCAGAGGCTGCTCCATTCATCAGGGATGTATTTGGAGACTTTTCGTCCTATTGTGGGTATGTACCAAGTGCCCCAGAAGCAATAAACCTAGGCCCCCTCACCCACACCCTTATGTTTTTAGTATGATGGGTGACAACCTACCACCTGCCTTATAAAATGCAATCACAGCCCGAAAGGCAGGCATGAAGGAGGTCCGCGAAGCCCGGAAAAGGCTAACCAGAAAGCTGGGGATTAATATAGAGCGGCCACACTGTGTTAATCTCCAGCTACGCTGCTTGAAGAGGCTTCCCACACCATACCCTCCAGTGGGCGCTGCCATTTGCGAAAATCTAGCCATATATGGGATGTGGCAAAAACACTGTACCAAAACCAAACACCCCAACACCCGGGATGGCAAACCTCTACCACATTGGTCAGACCTTGTAATGTTGGATGAGGACCGTCTTCAGTATATCGTGGATACAACAGAGAGTGTGGTGATCCGAGATGCAGATGATTACTCTAAGATCGTTGCAGTGGTTATACGGGACTTCTGTCCTGTCAAAGGGGTCATCGACTGGGTCAATTCAGTCATTGACAAGAATGTTAATGAAAGAAGGAACATCCGTGTATGTGCCTTTTATTCCCTGTTCTGGAGTAAACCTAAGCTAATTTAAAGACTTCTGGCAGCTTGAGGATTCTGGCCATTTATCCCAGATTGGGTATACTTCAGGTGCAAGGAGCAGCCGGAGTCTTGGCTGGGCCCGAAATCTCTGCAGAAAGCTGTCCCCAGACCAAGTGGATGATCTAAACTATGAATCTGCTTCGGTCTTTGCCATGTTTTGGAACATGTGCTGGACCCGCTTTCCTGTAGAAGTCATTGATGACTTTGATGATTTCCTCCAGAAAACTGAAGTTCCCAGGATGAATTCATCTGGAGACTTGCTGGAAGACACTGGGGCATACACCATCAGTGATCTTAAACACCAGCACACCTTCTATGGTGTGAAATTGCCCCCACCATGTGGGTATTGTGGAGTAAACTACTCCCGGTAAATCTCTGTTTATTTACACTAGTGTGAAGTGTTCACCATTGCCAACAGCCATACTCACCATGAGAAATGCCCTCATGCATTTGGTGTCTCATGGATGACAAGGAAAGGTTGCCATGAAGAAAATGACAAGGGTGGGGACTTCTATATCAGTGACTATGCCATAAAGGTCAGATCTGCACAGAACACAGCCATTGCATGGAGACCTAAAGAATGGCATGGCACTACCCTCCCACAACGGGATCCTTTCATCTCTCGCCGGCCAGAGTTTTCCCAAGCAGGAATTTCTCTTGTTACATCTACAGGTGTTGTTCAAGAGTGGCTTAAAGAGAGGGAGAATCTTTAGCTTGTCCAGATGTATACAATACCCCATCTTTTGTTTCAGTTTGGCTTCCCTATGTTCACAAACATTTGAATGTTTAAACATTTGCTCCCTGCACACAAAATGGCTGAAGTAAAATAATGTGGCCACCATATTCATTCTATCGAAGGAACGTGTGACAGAACGAAGGGAAGATGGAGATAAAAACACAGGATCACAAATATAAGGGTGACTGGGGGATAGTCCGGAAAAGGCGTTGACAAGAGCCCGTACCTACAGTGAGAAGAGAGGGTTTATGTAAAACGCTTAATTGTAAGATACAAATGTCCAGCACTGAGACGACCTGAGAGGGAGAGAATGCTCTATAATGATACGGAGTCTGGGGGGGTTATGAACTAGTGAATACAGCGGTTTGAACTTCATGACTTCATTGGCTTGAGCGAGAGCATTGTGACAGGGAACGGGCATGCGGTAGAAGGGAGGAGGTAACGGCGGGGAATGAGAAGAACGAGAGGTGGGGCATGCGTGTATATCATGTCTAGTTCTTCTGGTATCGCTTGTATGATTTGACTTCCCAGTCTGAAACAAACGCACGTCCATCAACCAAGAGTTAAACATTAAACCTCCAGGATGCTGACAAAGACTCACAGGCGTCTTGAAAAGCGCGTCCGTTATTGCGAACAAAGTCCTCGCATGTAGCGAAACCAGTTCGAGCGGCACAGCTTTGTTCTTGGCCGGGGAACCCTGATGATGACCATACGCCGGAAGCCCAATCGCCACTGCAGACATGAAATTGGTTGATACTGTTTTTCGACATCGACGATAAAAATAAAACATACCAGAAAGTGGTATCGAAGATGGCGATGTTGTCATAGAAGAATTTGAACGGATCACAATTGATCGCGGGCCATCTGGCCATGGCGGGACCCCAGGCGGACGGCTGGGGAGCCTCAGCCTCAATATCTGCTGGTATTGATCCGCGAGGGAAGAAAAAGACAGCGATCCCGCTGGTATCCCATTGCACTGGTTTCAATCACATCAGTCACAATCTCAGTATCGCACTGGAGTGGGAAACTCACTGGCGTAAACTCCACCGCCTATACTGTTGAAGCCCGCTCCGAATGTCGTGTTGGAATTGGATCGGACGCCACAACCTTGGTTGGAAGTGGAACCGACAGCGCAGTCCGTACCACCAACAAGAGTTCCAGTGATGGACAGTGTCTTGGGATCTGAGCTGGCAAGGCCGCAACCGGGGTTGGTATGGAGCGTCGCTTGATTGTTCGTATAGTCGTGCACTCCCTCGACGATATCGATTTCGCCTCCAGCAGGCCAGTTGGGTCCTGTGAAAGCATCAGCGCCAAAATGGGCAATAATAGAGATTGTACGTACCGTTACTCCAAAAGGCTGGCCACGTACCACACCCACTCGGCATGTGCACGGAGTCTAAAATAAGGAGTCCGCCATTGAAGACATTCTTCGAGTGTATCCGGACGCTCTTGCGGTTGCCAGGGATCTTGTCGGTGGTTTCGACCTTCATGAGGACATTCCCGTCAGAATTCACACCGATGAGTCCGTTGGCTTCCTATAAGTGGCAATGGGTTGTGAGTCAGGCAGGGTACCGCGCATGAGCTGGGGGAAAAAAACCTACAGCATCCTCCCGGGTGAGGTATTCAACGACACCTGTGTGCATTGATGTAGAGGTTTAGGGGGTGCAGGGATTGGTGTAGTAAGGAAGCGTACCGTGGGTTGGATCTGTAAAACGTGATGAGTGAGCGGTTTCCAACAAAGGAGTGAATGAACACACCAGGCAAGGACCAAAAGTCCCAACCGTCGAAGAAACTCGCGCCTTCCCTAACCTCCGCCAGCTTCCAATCCGAAGTGAGGGTAGGTGCTGGACTTCCTCCGGAGGAGGAGGTGGGGGAGGGTCGCCTGGAGATGGAGGAGCCGGAAGTGATGGATGAAACGATGACGCCATTTCCGCCGCCTGTCGAGTTCGGCGTTGAAGACTTTGGTACATAGCCAGCGGGATTGGCGACGCAGTAGACACGATTTCCAGTATCCGGACCAATGATCGGCTGCTCGATCAGGACGTTGCTGAGGGCGGAGCGGATGTCTCTTGCCAACCTCGCGCTCCTCCTGACAGCTGCATGGTGTATCCGGTTTGCGGTTCGTGAAATGAGTGTAGCCTCCGACGACGAGGCGGACAGTAGGCAGAGAGCGATGCAGACGGACGGACGCATTCTCGTCGGCGTCGACGTGCCGATGGTCTGAGGCGTGAAAGTCGTCGGGACTGTGGTGGTTGTAAGGTGAGAAGAGTTAGGCTCAGCCTAGGTAATATGTGATAAGAGATAAAGGTCGTAGCAAACGGAATGGATGGAGTCGTATGATGAAAAGGACAAAAGAGAAATGAGGGTTTTCGCCCTCGCTCCGACTTAAGACCACGATCCGGCCAATGGCCACCTTTTTTCCTAAAGGCGATGCGGACAACGTGGTGCAAGCATACTATTGGGGTGGGTAATACAATTCAAGTCATCTCTACTCTCTCGGCATTCTCTTAGTCGGGCAGGCATGAAGCGAACTCGACTATTGCGCCTGCGAAAGCCTGCGGACGAATTCAACAAGGGCCCTGCAGGCGTCACAATCACATTCAATCAGCACCCCCGCCTCCCACCAATCTTTCTTATTTCGTAAAAACGCTCACCTGACAGGTCTGCCAGACATTCCCTTCTCACTGTATGGGTACTGTCGCGTGCATTCCATCGATCCTGCAATGTCAATATGTGCCCATCGCATCAGCGCCTCGCCCCCATCCTTGGCCTCGATCCCATCTACGAACGCCTTCAAGAACAATGCGGCCGTGCAGCTGCCTCCAGGTTTACCGCCATTCTATTTCACATTACGTTAGAGCCATAGTCAGAGGAAAGAACAAGTCCCGAATTGTTCTCACGTTGCACAGATCAGCGTTGGACGAATAAATCTGTGGTCCAAACTCTTCGTCCAGCGGCATACGCCAGAACCTGTCGTACTCGGTTTCACCCGCTTCACGCAACTCGCTCCATAATGAATCAGAAGTCTCCAAAGGGTCAGACTTGAACGCACTTGGGGGCCTTCGGGGAAAACTCACCGAGAAGACGCCGCTGTAAACCTCCCCCAACGAGATTACCATGGCACTAAAACCCGTAAGCGAAATGACGGCGTTTCGGTACATGAATCACATACCCGGTCAACGTGGCCACATCGATGAGAGTGTGTGGTTTGTAATGAGAGGAGACGTAGTAGATGGCGTCTTGGCGGAGATCAGCAGGACGCGCGGGAGTAGCTCGGCAGATACGTACCAGATAGCACAAGACGGCCCTCGGCATCCGTGTTATCAACCTCAACCGACTTGCCATTCATCGCGTATACGCTAGGGACGCTGTCAGTCCTAATCGCCTACCCAGGTATTGCAAGACGTACATGTCGCCAGGCTTAGTGGCACTCGGACCGGGCAAGTTCTCAGTAAGCGGAGTAGCCACAATAAGATTAATCGGGAGCTGGAGTTGGGCAATCGCCAAGGCCGAAGCGACCACAGTGGCGGCACCACCTGTTTTGGAGGTCAATGGAAAGGAATTAAATCCAGGCCGGGTCCGGCGGGCTATCGCATACCCATGTCTCCACGCATAAGCTTCATAGCCTGGCCGAAATTAATTTGTTGAGCAGCATGCATGATTTGAGGAGTGGATGTACTCAACATCTCCGGGTTTGAGACTTATTCCCCCACTATCAAAGGTGATTCCTTTACCGACAAAGGCTAAAGGCTGAGCATCCTCGGCTGCTCCTCTGTAGTGGCTATATCGAGATGTCAGTCTCCAAATAGATAAGGTTGTTCGGTCGGACTTACATTTCGAGGAATTTGGCAGGCTCGGCTGTTCCATGAGTAACGGAGAGGAAAGTTCGCTGTAAGAATTTGAGAAGGTGAGTGAATAGGGGCAATGGTGGAACCAACCATCCCCTTCTCTTCGGCCCAAGCTAACAGATCTATCAGTAAACCACGTGGATACAATCTATTTCGAGTTCACCTTCGTCCCTGACGATGATCTCTACATTTGAAATCCCCTCAAATGCAGCCTTGACACGATCGCAGAATGCCTAGAAGCACTCGAACATTCAGTAATCAGAGCTGGAGACAAAACGCTCGTACCGTAGGCGTCGCAATATTACCAGGAAGCTCCATCAACTACTCGGGTGTAACGGGTGAGATCAAGACCAAGCGAGGTGATAGACTTACTGTCTTGGCCCAGTTTTGAGCTTCTGCATACTTGACACCAATATCCCATTCCTTGGAGGCCTGCAGGGGTCCCAACGCCAAAGATTCTGGGACCGGATGCTCGAGATTTGGATTGAATCTCGACGGGGGTGAGGTTTTGAGGGTGAAATTATATCTTGCGAGATGTGCGCCGACGGCTAGACACGGTGTAATCAGCACGATATGGTTGGATGGTGATCTAGCGAGGACATTCACCGGCAGCGTGAGGATCGGTGGAGGCATCGATCTCTGCACGGTCAACTCCATCGAGATTGCGAACTTCCTTCACGGCACAGCCGACTGCTCGTCGGACGAGTTCGCGTTGCTCGTTGGATTTGCTGGATGCGAACTTGTCTCCGAGAGATACGAGAGCGGTGACTTTGCCTTCGGGGGTGTCGTAAAAAACCCTGGTATCTCCAACCTTTGGGGGTTTTTCGGTTTTTGGTAATTTTGACAGAAGCTTGAGCTGGTCGATTCCAGAGACAGTCGGGGTCGCCGTTGCCGTCGCGCCTGGCTGGTGAGGTAGGATGTATGCAGAAGTAGCCATTAGCCTGGACGAGATTCGGAAAGACGGAATGGGAAACCGGAGTTGAACGCGTCGCCTCATCATCTTGGGTTTCAATCGTCGCCCGTTCCAGTTGACTCTCGTGTTCTGCAAGTTGCTAACGGCGGCGACGGCGACGACGACGACTGCACACGGTCAAAACACGTCGGTCGCGACCAAGGTTCCCTCGGTTCGCTATTGACGCCGCCAATTACAAAAGCCGTTGTTTCTTACCACAACAATCCCGCTTTTGCAGTCCCGTCCTCCCTTCGCTCTCTCTTCCCCTCCCCACTAAACCGGTCCACTCCAGACCGTCATTCTCTCCTTTACACCCCATCGACAGACAGAGCCCACCGTCGCCTTCGGAAATGGCCCCCTCCAAGAGCGATTCGCGCGGCGCAACCGCGGTAGTAAACTCAATCTCCACTCCTCGTAAACTCAGCGCCCCGTCGCAGGTCGACCGCAGGGTCTTTAGGCTTCCAGGCTCCGCTGCCTCTTCCCAGAAGAAACGCGCTCTCCCGGAAGATTGTAACCCCAACATCGACAATGTCAGACAGAGGACCGACTCCGTATCGAGCACGGCCACTGTGGAGCCCATCCCCGCCCAGTCCAAGATCCAGGCCATCTTCCAGTCCGCCTCATCCTTGCGCCGGAGTTCGTCCGAAACCCCTCGCCAGCCGGTTTCTAACGACTCTGCTGAGCCAAAGGTTACGAGAAGGACCGTTTCCGCAAAATCAGCTGTACAATTCCCGAAAGCCGAAGCTTCTCGATCGTCCATCCCTACCAGAATTGCTTCGGTGAATAATGAGCGGAAGCGCCTCCTCTCGCGTTCCGATGAACCAGCTCAACAACCACGAGTTAGGCAGCGCCTTACTTCATCAACTTCCATTGATACCGTCCGAGGAGTTGAACCCATGGACCAGCCGCCCAAACAAGAGAGACGCCGCCTTGAGAGTACCACACGTACTCGGATCCCCGGTATCATTGATCCCAATCGCGGCGACGTGTCCAGAGGTTCTGTATCGCCCCCGAATGCGACTGTTCGCAAGAAGATGCAGTCGAGCGATACTCGCACCCGAAAGCCTCTCGGCCGTACTCAAACCCCAACGGTCATCCAGCAGAACAGCACCAATGCCCCCGTGCTTGACATTGGATCTATCACCGAACAAATCCTTTCCAACGACGCTGCAACTTTGGCGTACCGACAGGGCGTACGAGAGGAAGACATTGTGATGTGTATTGATGATTTGGAGGAAATCCCCGATTTACCCCTTTCGCGGCCTTCGTCTGTTGCACAGGCGAGGGCTCAGGCCGCCTTCGACGCAGAAAGGTTTAACGTCCGTATCGAGGCTCCCAAAAACACCGAGGTTTGGGACACCGTCGAAGAGTAAGCATCACCCAGGGTTCTCACGCTCCCCTCCGCTGACTCTCCTTCCATCAGTGGTGTGTACGCCTGGCAAGGGACCCTTTGCGTTACGGACGCCCAATCTCGGGCCTTATACGAAAACACGCCTCCTGTGGACCGAATCAGTTTGGAGTGCAGATCCCGAGAGCTGCCATCGTCACCCAACTCCTCGCTCTCGAAGTCTGACTCTCACACTCAGGATCACCAAGTTTCGTACCAAGGCCAGTCGCTGCACGAAGACGAAGTCCTGCGTGCTATGGACTATACTAAGGGCATTTCCGTCAACAAGAGATGGGACCGCGTGTTCTCCTATCAGGACCCAACCCGAGTGGATTGGAAGCTCAAGTTCTGGGTCCCCATTCCAATGAAACTCTTCCACAAGCTGGAGGAGAAACAATTCAGGTTGCGCGCGCAGTTGACGTTCAAGGACCCGTCCGGGGTCGGTGCAAATTTCACTGCAGAGACGGGTTCCGTCGATATCACCATCTCATCGCTGAAGACCTCCAAATACGTCGGGTCACCGCGTTCTCCGCGTTCTCCGTAAAGGAAATAGGAAGGATCGAATAAAGCGGTGGTTCGTCGCCTGGGTGGTGTCCTAAAAACGCCACTCGCCAATACCCTGACCCCTCGTGCGTCCATCGTTGTCTGTTTTTCGCTAAGCTCCGAACAGGGAGCAAAGGTTCAGCGCTCTTCATTTTGTACCAAAAGGGCGCTTTCGTGTATTTCTATCTTGGTTCCTCATCCCTCTCCCTTCTCCTTTCCGGTTTCCCCTTTCTCCCCTTACACCTATGCTTACCTTTTGCACCCCTCGTGTCCTCCTCGTTTGGCAACAGCTTAATAGGGGGAACAATTTCCCTCCCCCTTCCCGTCGACCTAATCCTCCTCCCCTTCGCTCGTGTATGTTCGATACTTTGCACGGTTCCTTCCCCCCCCCCCTCTACCTTGTGGTATAGTGTACTTGATCACTGCCAATCACGCTCACTCTTGGATATCCCTGTCACTCCTTTTTTTAACCCTTAGCCGACCCCGCTTACCATACAACATACTAATCATCTCTTTACGACCACACGGAACCACCCTGTTTTGTCGACTGCCTTATGCAGGTGTTTTCAATGAATCCTCCTTGCGCGTGCATCCCCTCGATGCTACCGCATGGTCAAAACTATCACATGTTTTTTTCATTACTACGGGGCGCAGCGTGAGGCAACGTGTCTACGTGAAACAAAGGAACATATGGGGTACGGAGGGTCGTCGCCGACGTCCGAACTATCGTCAAACGTCGTGCAAAACAAGGGGCATACGACTGCGGGACGCCAACAGCAAAGTATAAAGCGACTCTTGCCAGAAAGCGGCGAGGAGGAAATAGGGCTTAATACTATATGTAAGTGAGCGTACGAGGAGAGGGGGACGAACGAGCTAATGGAAAGATAGGTCCGGGAATATTCGAGAGGAGGGGGATAACGAGATAGAGGGGAAGGACGAGAGGACAATAGTATAGGAAAGCAACAACAATGAATCACAAGAGACCCACACGCATAACAAAACTGAGAGGGAGTAACACGCGAGACATGAAAGAGAGAGGGATGGAACGAATAAACAACGATAAAAAACCATTTTCAGTGGGTTTGAGAGAAGGCCTTCTGGACGCTTCTCCTCAACTCGTCGTGTTCCCTCCCAGTTACGCTCCCGTCAGCAGAGTCAGCGACGTGCCTCTGCGAAGGAGTGACACCGGGGGTCATAGAGTGGTCGACATCTCCGTCAATGAACTCCAGGATCCTCCTAGACAACAGTTGGATCTCTCCCTGGCCCTCGGCCGTATCCGTCTCCTGATCCGAGTGTGATCGCACGGAATGAGGAGTACCAACGGACGAAGAGGGTGTTGAATTACGGGAGGTTGCGAGTTGTCGGATGTGAGGAGCGAGGAGGGGAGAGCTACGGATGTTGCTGATTAACTGAGGATCACCAGACTCCAAGAGTTGAACGATCGTCCAGACAGCGATGTGTTGGAAGGTGGCATCCGGGCTGGTTAAGAAGCGGAATAGGTAGTTGTGCATTCCACCCTCAGGCTTGTCCCAGACCTCATTGAAAGCAGAGTAGTCGTCAGAAGCCGTTCGCCCATCCTTAGACGAGAGGTTTCCGAGTGCAGCGGCGCTGTTACCCTGGACTTCAGAGCTAGGGGAGTTGGTCAGGGGGATCAGAACCTCACAGATCCCCATCTCCAGCAATTGACCCTTGAGTTCGTCTGGGGAAGATTAGATCAGATGCACGCGACCATCGAAAGGTGCAAACGTACCGCTGAGGGCGAGGACAGCAACGCAAGCTGTCATCTCGCTCTGGACATTCATCGGCACTTCTAGAACCAACTCCTTAATGGACTGAACAGCACCAGCTTTGACGATCGCCCATTTGTTCTTCTCAGAGCTCGCGGCAAGGTTCCTCAAGGTCGAAATAGCATGGCACTGAACCTCCTCGTTGTCCTTGAACGCCAAGAGGTTGATTAACGGTTGCAAGAAACCAGCCTCGATAATAGGGGACTCGTTCAAAGGATGAATGGATACATTGCGCGCGCACGCGGCAGCGGAGAGGATTAGAGGGAGGTACGTTGACTGAAGGAGACGAAGGAGGGGAGTCAGACCGTCAGCCTTGACGATTTCCAACTGGTACTTCTCTGCAGCGGGGATGAACGGGGTATCATTGGATGGAGGAAGTCAAGACTAACCGTCGCTTGCCAGGTTGCGCAGGGCAAGGGCAGCTTGGCATTGAACCTTGAGACTAGAGCTATCCATGAGTTGGACAAGGTTTTGAACAAGTTTCGGTTCACTCTGGGCAAGTTTCTTCCTATTCGTACCTAACACGAGATGAGAATTGATAGAGTTGGGATGGAAGGTGATGTTCTTACCATCTACAGCAATGTTACTCAAGGCAGTAGTGCAGTAATATTGCACATCGGTGTCCGGAGAGTTGAGAAGTCCGACCAAAACGGGGATGGCACCCGCATTTACAAGCTGCTGTCTGTTCTCGTCTGGATCCGGATGCAATCAGTCAGTCGTGAACCGCGCTCGGACGTAATAACGCACCTGAGTGTGTCATGTTTAGCAGGGCACCGGTTGCGTTGCGTTGAACTCGCATGTCCTTCGAACGAGCGAGGCGCGTGAGAGGCATAAGGGCGCCAGATTTGGCGATCCTGGTTTTGTTGTCGTCTGTGCACAATTAAGCAGGCGTGCAGTATCATGGAAGTCTAGTCCATACCATGCGTAGCGAGATTCGTGACGCAGCCTACTGCATTACACTGAACCTCGACATTCGGGCTCAGCATCTGGCGGATAAGAGGTTCCAAACCGCCGAGCTTGACAATAAGGAGCTTGTTGTCGGCTGAGGGGTCGGGGTCAGAATCTGTCGTCATAACATCACCCTGGAACACGCACTGTTAACCGCAAGGTTTCCGAGAGCGGCGCTGGCAGCACGTTGAACTTCTGTGTCATGACTGCTGAGGAGGAAGAGGATTGGATCGAGGGTTTCGCGACCGACTGGTCGGACCTCTTTCTCAGTGATTTCGGCAAACGCGAGGGCGGCGCTCCGTTGGAGGTCAACGTTGTCGGAAAACGAGAGTGTTGTCAACGCGGTCAGTGGGGGTCCCGAGAAGAAGTTGGTATTGGTGCGATCTGGGGCCGGCGGTGAGCATCTCGACAAACGGTATCCGGGTCATAGATCTTGCGTACTCTCAAGAAACTGCAAAAGGTCCGCCACAGCCTCCCGCTCGTTTTCCAGCAGCAAAGGCTCATACGACTGGGACTTGTTGGACCTAACTGGGAACGGAAAGAAACGTTGAACATGGGTTATGGATGCGCGGGGAACACAGGGGGAAAACTGACAACAAGACTCGCAGCAGCTTGTGATATTTCCCATGGTGAGAAGTTCAAAAATGAGGGAGCCGAGGAGGGACGAGGGGGGAAGGTGCGGGAGTTGTGGGGAACCTGCGGTTTGTGACAAGGAGCTGACCGTCGTCAGGCCGAGCTTGGGCCGAGCCAAGCAAGAGATGGTCAGTTCACACCACGTGGTTTTCAGCCACACGCCACGTGGGACTTTCCTTTTTTAGTCAGGTCGAAGGCAGAAGATTCACCCAACGGAACCGGCGGATGCGAGTCCTGGCAAGAACAATGTCTTTGCGGGCCATTGTTGCATCCAGGACGCGCGTCGTTCCAATACTACCACCCGTGGTCCAACTGAACGAGGTCGAGGACAAGTTATGCTCACTCTTGAACGAATTCGTGCAACACCTCAAACAGCAAGATGGGATTCAAACGACCTGCAGGTTTGCTGGCGGCTGGGTTCGAGACAAGGTATGAGATGACCCCAAACCCCACATAACGCCTCTCTGAGTCGTGTCAGCTCTTAGGTACCGAAAGTAATGATATCGACGTCGCCGTTCAGGACATGACCGGCATTTCATTCGCGAACCGCTTGGCTGAGTTCCTCAGATCCAACAAGAATGAATTCGTTAAGGACCCGATAACTGTGGAGGCTAACCCCGACCAATCCAAGCATCTCGAGACGGCAAAAATGAAACTTTGGGATATTGAATTGGATCTTGTGAATCTCAGGGCAGAAGAATACGCCGAGGACAGCAGGATCCCGAATCAAATCGTATGCGACATTCTCCGCGACCCACCGCCACCTCGTCCACTGATTCCCTCTGCCGGCTAGTCGTTTGGTACCCCTCTCGTTGACGCCCTCCGGAGGGACATCACAATCAACAGCTTGTTCTACAACGTACATTCACGTTCAATCGAGGATTTTACAGAGAAGGTATGTTTGGCTAGAATGAAGGCCCTTCGCTACATTCCTGATGAAATTCTAGGGTTTGGGCGATCTCCGTGGTGGTTTTATCCGGACACCTCTAGCACCGAGGGAAACGTTTCTCGACGATCCTCTCCGAGTGATCAGAACAATCCGTTTCTCCAGCCGCTTCGGTTATGAGCTAGCCCAGGAGCTGAAAGATTCAGCCGCGAGTCAGGAGATTCAAGTCCGTCTCTTATATTCGACCAACGCTGCTTAGCATTGACGAGGTTGTAGAGCGCACTCGTCCAGAAAATCTCCAGGGACAGAGTTGGTGAAGAAGTGGATAAGACGATGAAAGGTCGTGACCCGCTTCATGCCATCCAACTCATTCACGAACTGGGGCTTTACCCTTCAATATTTTGGACGTCACCCACCGTGTTGGAGAAGTTTTCGTCTCTCCCTACGGATCCGCTACAGGGTCTAATAGCCGCGACGATTCTTCAGAGCCTGACGACCACCCCCTCTCCTCTACCTGTGATTCACCCACTCCTAGCACAACATTTTTCACTGCATCCTTCGACCAAACCTCGCCTCTTCCTTGCATCCGCTCTAACCCCGTTCAAGGGCATCACTTACCGTGACGTCAAGGACAAAACGCACCCTGCTGTAGAGGCGGTCCTCCGCGACGGTTGTAAACTCGGCAACCAGAATAACTACCTCAGTGGTATACCTACCCTATTCTCGGCCGCGAAGCTCCTTGAGAATCCCACTTTGGAAGGGGACAAATTTAAACATCGTTCAGAGCGGGTGGCAATCGGTGGGAACCCACCCAGTACCATACACCGCACACGTTTTTTACAAACTCTGCCCAGGTTTATTACTACGGGATAAATCCGTTCACAACCCAAATGTGGGGTCAACCTGGCCCATCTCTCTCTTGTTCTCTTTGGTACAAGAACTGCTGCCTCTGTGGAAGACTCCGGACGATTACGACGGTAGGAGGGTGACTTCTATCTCACAAGATTGCCGCTAATCGAATGGAGCGCAGCTGGGAAGGCCGCAGAATGCATTGGGACGTATAACTGCTTCGTTTCGCATGTTGAGGAACTTGATCTCGTGGGCGTCGGAGATGCAAAGACGATCCTTACGGTAATGATATCTTTCATTCCTCGGACCAGTGGCATATGTAGAACTAAGTTTTCCGACAGGGGAAAGACCTGAAAGCAGTCCCGTCCGCTCCGGAACAACCTGGACCTTGGACCGGCAGAGCTCTTGCCCAAGTTATGGAGTGGCAACTCGAACACCCGAATGGGACAAAAGAAGAATGCACTGCGTGGTTGGACGGACAGTTCGCAAAGGGTTTGGTCGACCTTTCGTCGGATCCACCGACGAATCAGAAGAGAGTCAAGAATGGGGAAGGGAACGCTGCGAAAAAGGTGAAGCGTTAGATTGATAGAATGTCCGTGGCAGTATCTGTGGTCTGATTACTATCGAGAAATACTAGGCGCGGTCAAACTGGGCTGATTATGGATCGATTCTGTTCGTGATTTTGGGCCTGCACACACTAGGATTGGCTCGGTTATCGCCTCGTTTCTGCAGGAAAGCGACCCGAGGCTCGCTTTTGGATTTTGGACGATTTTGTCCGCAACGCGCGGTGTTCACCGTGGATTTCCGGTTTCATAGTTGAGACCAAAATCGGGGCGGAGATCCAGTCAGTTTGATCGCACCCTTTAACAGGCTAAAACCAGACCCGGACCCAGCTATCGTTAGGATGTTGTTTCCTCCGGGAACCACGAGGACTGGGCGACCCGCGGGATATATCAGGGGGTTGGAATGCCGACACTGGTGCACTTCGGTGTCTATGTGCCTCGGGTATATGTCCATGAACCCATAGCTCACAGAAATCCCCATCGCGGAGATGTACTTTACAATTCCAGACTTACCAAGGATCTGCCCCCTCCCGCAATCCTTGAATGTAACCCCCACCTTGGGTCTGTCGTTTATCCATAGTTTCGGGATTCTCTCGGGACGCCAACAACTTACTTCTCTGCTTCCGCCCTCGAACTCCTTGCCGCTTATGTGTTTCCCGACCGGGAGGGGTACAGAACCGGCTGCGATTGTATAAACATCAGGTTTATTCTGGATGATTACAGTGACGATGAAGGAAGGAGGGGTGCCCGAGTGATGTCGGATTCATTCATGAATGCCCCGCCCCGAAAGATCTCACCTGTGACGATGGGACGGCTCTCGCTAAGTTAGCCCGAGAGTAAGCCAGACTCATGTTATTACCACTCGCTCCCGTCACTGACCACACTCCGTCCTCAGGTTCAGGGAAAGATTGACCACTACTAGCGCCACTGCTCGACAATGCGGCAACACCTTCGGTTTGAAGGACTTTATGGAGCATCGACGGGACAATAGTGGTGTTGATGTCTCGTTCGCGATTACCGAATGCATTCTTTCCATCAATCTCCAGCCGGACGTATTCGGTCACCCCACACTGTCGACGCTGCGAAGACTCGCTGGTAGTATGGTTTTCACCATAAATGTAAGCCTTCCTCAGACCATCCCTCGCTAAACAGGACCGAGCACTGACAACTAGGGGGCTTGAAGGACATTTACAGTTATAATAAGGAACAGGCCGGTGGTTATGGAGCGAATAACCTAATCACTGTGATTGAAGAGGAGAGGGGGATTGAGTTACAGGAAGCCCTCGACGTCGCTGGAAAGTTCTTCGAAAACGA
>Ga0307515_10006470_pt1 | contig 23444 bp, 22 predicted proteins | sample 17_EM_MG_FD_194513 | JGI IMG/M metagenome (GOLD analysis project Ga0307515, IMG submission 194513) | Populus trichocarpa ectomycorrhiza microbial communities from riparian zone in the Pacific Northwest, United States - 17_EM | ecosystem: Host-associated > Plants > Roots > Unclassified | place... | reverse complement strand
TATTCATTTTCTAAACTGATCTACCTATCAACCTCAAACATTTTCTAAACTTTTCGAACAAAAAAAATCATTTATCACCAGAACATAAATATAAAAGAATCATTCATTTTCTAAAATGATCTACCTGATCAACCTCAAACATTTTTAAAAATTTTCAAATAAAAAAGAATCATTTATCCTTTTCTGCTAGGTTAACCGGCCGACCAAAACTTACCAATTGGTCGACCAAAATCATCAAGAAAATTGGTCGATTGAATTCAAATAGTCCAACTAGTCAACCGATTGATCAGGATTTCAGAACCTTGATCCATCAATCTCCCCAACAATGATAAATCTCCAAAAATCCAACAAGCATCTAAAAAACCCAAAATAATCAACCTTTAACATTCCAATTAAATTATCAATCTAACCAAAAAAATAAACTTCAAAATCCTAAACTTTAACAAAACCAAATTCAAAGCTAATTACCACAATAAAAATATATATTTTACCTTAAACACTTGTTTCTAATTACCACAATCACATGTTAAAACATATATCTTACCTTAAACACTTAGTTTCTCCTATCCTTTTCACTTTCCTTTATCTCTTCTTCTTTTTTCTTTCTCTCATTCTAGATCTCTCTCTTTCTAATTTCAGATTCTTTTTTTTAACTCATCTTATTTATTATTATCAATTGATTGTGCAATTACCTCAATGCCTCTTATTCTTTTATACCTCAAATCTAATCCTCCAAGGGTTTTGTTGCCATCTCCTATTAAAGTTCTCTTTCATTTCACAATATTACACCCTCCCTTCATTTATTTGCGTTTGCCTTTGTCTTATGTCATTACTGGACATGCAAACTTATTTGTTACTTTAACCGTGGACTTGTAATAAAATGGCAAGAAGCCAAAATGGTGGTTCCCAAACTTTGTCTCGTTCTGAGAATGGAAGGTAACCAAGAAATTGTTTAAAACTGGTTCCTATCCCTTGAAATTTAGTCACCAAAAGAAGAATGCCATGGGCACAAATGTGCTCAAGACAGAAACACCAACCAGCATTGATGATGCTGTGTACTTTTTAAAAGAAAATTTCAATGAAGGTGATCACAGGCCTGCAATTTCTTTTGGTTTTGGCGATCCCTCTTGTTTCGAGTGCTTCAGGACCACTCCTATAGCTGAAGATGCCATAGTTGAAGCAGTTCGTTCTGCTAAATTCAATTCTTATGCTCCTACTGGTGGTATTCTTCCTGCAAGGAGGTAGGTGTTGGCCAGATCATGAATTTCTTTGTGCACACTTTGTTGTTGAGATGAATCCACTCGCAAGTTTGGCTTTCATTGCAAGATAATTTGATGTTTGGTTAATCTTTCTCAATAATCATTCTACATAAACGATGCATATATCTCTAGTTTTTTTCTCCTGGTAAAAGGGCTGTTGCAGACTATCTCTCTCGCGATCTTCCTTACCGGTTATCACCAGATGATGTCTATCTCACCCTTGGTTGCAACCAAGCTGCAGAAATCACAATTAAAGTCCTAGCTCGGCCCGGAGCCAATATTCTGCTTCCAAGACCTGGATATCCAGATGTTGAAACTTATGCAATTTTTAACAACCTAGAAATTAGGCAATTTGATCTTCTCCCGGAGAGAGGTTGGGAGGTTGATCTAGATGCTGTTGAAGCTATCTCAGATGAGAACACCATTGCTATGGTTATAATCAATCCTGGAAATCCTTCTGGAAGTGTTTATACATACAATCATTTGAATAAGGTGAAGTAATCATTAATAACATGGGACCTGAATCCTGAAATAAAGACTATCTTTTATGCTTAGCTGGTAATTGATCTTGTTATATGGTAGATTGCGGAGACTGCAAGAAAGCTTGGGATTCTTGTGATTGCTGATGAAGTTTATGGCCATCTTGTTTATGGGAGTAGTCCATTTGTGCCCATGAGTTTGTTTGCCACAATTGTACCTGTTATTACTCTTGGATCTGTATCAAAAAGATGGATGATTCCCGGTTGGGGGCTTGGTTGGCTAGTGACTTGTGATCCAAGTGGATTGCTTCGAAAGGATGAGGTAAAGGCTTAATTAAAGCTGATAACACTTATCAAATCACTTGATATCATGACTTCTAATCTGATACCTACAGAAACTACTGCTTGACATATGATGTGAAACTATTCTTCACTTGTTTATTCTCAGATTACCGAGTCCATTAACAAACTTCTTGTCTACTCGCCTTTCCCACCAACCTTAATTCAGGTTTGCAGATTTTGGCCTTCATGAACATAATGAGACAGGTTTATCTGTGGATCTTTACTGCAATACTCATTACTGTAAACTTATTCACATTTTAAATTGAATTCTGATAGTGTGATTTTTTTTCCTTTGCCGGCTCCAATACATAGCATTAATTTTTGATGTTGTCTCGGCATCAGGGTGCAATTCCTCAAATCCTAGAGAAAACAACACAGGATTTCTTCTCAAAAACTATCAACATCCTAAGGAAAAATTTGGACATTTGTTATGATAAACTGAAGGAGATCCCATGCATAATGATCCCACAAAAGCCTGAAGGAGCATTTTTTGCTATGGTAAAGACATAAACCAAGAGCTTCTTTTGAGCTATTAGTTTGTTAGTCGTTGACATGATCACTATTTGTGCTTGCAGGTTAAGCTTAACTTGTTGCTGCTTGAAGATATTGAAGATGACATGGAGTTCTGTCTCAAGCTAGCTAAAGAGGAATCTCTCATTATTTTACCAGGTGATCACCAAGCTAGAAATATCTACTTCCTGTCTGTTATTTCTGCTAGTAATTTCGATAACCTATGCTATTAACGACTAGACTCTAGAGGGTTGCTTGAAGGTTACCGCAGAGATACCATAACAGAACAAATTTCCATGCAGGGGTGACTGGGGGGCTGAAGAATTGGCTCCGCGTGACATTTGCAGTTGAGTACTCATCTCTTGAAGATGGTCTTGGAAGGTTAAAGTCCTTCTGCCAGAGACATGCCAAGAAATATAGTTTAACAGGATCAACAGCAGCTGATCAGCAAATTCATGTTGAACATTAGACCTTGCTCATGTTGTTAAGAAATTGAAATAAACATGTTTACAATATTATTGTAACAAAGGCAAGTGACTTCCTATATGGACAATTATTTAAAGTTCCGATGAATCAAAGTAGATGGTTATGGGTGGATTAAGCTGAATGGGTAGCTTTTGCCACCCATAAATGCGAGCAACGAGCCATTGTCTTTCCTCTCTAAGGAGGTTGATGGAACATTGAAGGATGTGATGAATGTGGTGTTAGGATGAAAAATTCTTGCTGTTTTCACAATATGTTGTACAAACTTAGGTTTCTCCATTTTCGGTAGATGAGTGTTTGATTACACTAATAAAAATTAACTTTATCTTATGAAATTGATTTCTAATGTAGATAGATTTTTTCACTAAAATCTTGCATGGCTTAATGTCTTGTGATAAAAGGTCATGAAGCCAACATGCCAGTAGCCTAAATTTGTTTCCATCCGAAGATGACACATAACCAAGAAGTTGTCTAAATTTGTTTACTTTTTAGTGGATTTTGATATTCTGATAGTTCTAATAATAAAGAGATTGTTCTTTTTCTTTCTTGTTGGAGATTATCTATGAATTTTAGGGTTTTTCTCGAGCTCTTTTAGTTCAATCTCTTCCTTATTTTCCTTTAAATCCTAATTAATCTAGTTTCTAATTAACTACGTCATTTGCACACAATATTATTTGTATCTTAGGCAATTGTCTTCGTGGAATACTAACTTGAATAAATGTTTGATGAAGAAGACAATAAGCATTTGCTGCTAAAACCATATCTTTTGTTGCCAAAGGCTTGGCCACAAATTTTCTTTCTGCATAAGCTGCAGGTCCTCAGAGGTGACAGGGGACGAAATGGTGACTTCTGTTGCCATATATAGGCCTTACCGAATCGCCTACGCAGCAAGATATTGCATCTGTCACCTATATCAGTTGCCAAAGCCTTCTTATTCTGTAATAATATCCTTCACCCACCATTGAAGTAAATCCCAAGGTCATAGAGGGTTGGCATCCATTCAACAAGAGAGTGGATCTCCTCAGGTCTCAATATTGTATTTATTAATGCTGTATAAGGAGTCAAAAGGCGATAAAAATATCTGTTAAATAAGAACCCTATGGGCTCGCAGATCCAAGAAAAATGCATATTTTATACAAAGATTCTTATTTGCAGACCTAAAATATTAGCCGATGTGACCAACATGCAAAGCATAGAATATTGAAGGAGCTTCAAGAGTTCAGCATGATGAATACTAATCTGAAGCTATTCTAAGTTATCTTTCTAGGACTATGAATATTATGCAATTATAATTTAATGCTTTCACCATGAACTCCATGTGATGGAAAACATAAAATATTGCCTTTCTCTCTTTCTCTGTGTCCACTTTTGGGGCCATTTGAAACTGGAACTAAAGCTAAGTCACCTAACCTCATTGCTCTTTAGACTAACATTTCTTGTTTGTTTCACTTCTAACTTCTCTTAGCAAGAGAATAGTAATATCAAGAATGGAGGACAAAGTGAAGAAATGGGGTTTCCAAGATAACAACGGTATTGAAAATACACAACGAATCAGCATTGGTGGCATGATGATCAAGCTAAAAGAAAATCTCAGAGAAGATGATCCAAGGCCTACCATTTCACTTGGTTTGGGTGATCCCTCTTGTTTTCAGTGCTTCAAGACTTGTCCGGTATCTGAAGATGTCCATTCGTTCTGCTAAATTCAATCTCTAAACTACTTCTTCCTGGACATATTTGGACATTGACAAATTAAGTTGCAGGTCTCTTGCAAAGCTTTTATCTCCTATAGTAACCGGGGTCAATCTGTTGGTGCTCTGTTATCAGGCTGCTATTCCTCATATCCTAGAGAAAACAATTGAGGATTTCTTCTCGAACACAATTGACATTCTTAGAGAGGATTTGGACTTCTGTTTCGATAAACTGAAGGAGATTCCAGGCTTGAAATGCCCGCAAAAGGCAGAAGGAGGGATGTTTATCATGGTAAAGACAAAGAAACAAGGATCTTAGTTTCTTTCTTCACAGCTATCTAGTTTAGCTGAAGACATGCGCATGAATCACAATTTGCCTTTGCAGGTTAAGCTTCACTTGCCACTGCTTGATGATATTGAAGATGACATCGAATTCTGTCTCAAGCTAGCTAAAGAGGAAGCTCTCATCCTTGTGCCTGGGAAGCAGCCTAACTGATGCACCAATGGTTGCTTGAAAGATATCCCATAAAGACACTAATGAACATCAATTCTTTCAGGGATTACTGTGGGATTGAAGAATTGGGTCAGAATATCTTTTGGAGTTGAACACTCATCTCTTGAAGATGGCCTTGGGAGGTTAAAGGCCTTCTGCCAGAGACATGCAAAGAAACAATAGTTTCACAGGATCATCATCTGCAATTTCATGTTGAAGATTAGACCTTGCTAGTCATGTTAAGACATCAAAATAAACATGTTGCCTCAATGTATTTAAGGCAAGCGTCTGTGGACGACTGATTTGAATAACAAGGCAAATTCATGTTGGACTATATCTTAATCACTTCATCAAAATTGTGACTTATAAACGGGAAAAATGATTTAGACTTTTCATCAATGAAGTTAAACAATCAATTAATCATGTAGATCATGCTATGTTGTCCTGCTGTCGAGTGATTCTACCTAGCACTAACCACTGATTACAATTTATATGTACCAACTGGCCAACTTAAACTTCTTTGTCCAATGGAATAGTACAAGAAAATTAGTTTGCCTTTGCCATGACCAACATGTCTCCGGTAATGAACCATCAGTATCATCATATTCATATAATTACATGGCCTGAATCTTATCTAAGATCTAATTCAATTGTGGGTGCTTACCAGTTTTTGCTACTAAAGTGCTGGATACAAATTCCAAGTGACACTTCTGATTAAATTTTGCTCACACATTCAAGCAAAAGAGATGAAAGGGGAAGATACCCTGTAAGCCTTGAAATATTAGTTGGGGTAGTAAATACTAAATAGGTTTCGAGTTCGAATATAAAGAGTCCACAATGAATGTATCAATGATTTGATAGAGTTTGGATCCAAAGAGATGAATTGTAAAACTTAGCTGGAGCATACATGTAGTTATACCACTTAAAACAAGGATAAAATTTTCTACACAATCTTAATGCCAGCGCAACACTAGACTCAGCCTATCTCACAATTTCAAATCATGTTTGGCCTATATACTAAGGTGTTTCACACATCCAAAAGGTTTTTCCCAAAGTTTTTCAAGCAATAGACAAACCACAAGAACACAAATATAAAAATCAGAATCACAAAACATAATTTATAGAAAAAAACTCCAAATCTTTATTAATACCAATAACATACATATAATTGTTTGTGTGCCAAGCATAATTTTGTTGCATGCTTTGCCTCTATTTATTATAAAAAATACAAAAGTTACATAAAAAAATTGTCCCGTCTAACCAAATTTGGACAGTTTTGTCTAAAAACAATTAATGCCAAAAACTGTCTCTAACTATCCATATTGTGACTTATCTAAACTTGTCACCCTAAATAAATGTTCTTTAATGATCATCCTACTTTTATCATATGACTTTAAACCCATAGAAGATTGTCATCAAATACCCAATTATAAATACTGATAAACCATAATCTATTGTCAAAATTTTTAGAGGGTATTTAAAAGTAATAACGGTTGTTTTTTAAAATATTTTTTTTTAAAATGTATTAAAATAATTTATTTTTAATATATTACATCAAAATAATTTAAAAATATATTAAATTTTTTTTAAAAAATTCACCAAACCTTTAGTTGGGCCACAATACAGCTTAACAAATGCAATCCCGCCATGAAAAAGCCATAAACGGCACAAAGAAATAGATATGCCCATACTTTCTTACCGTTGTACCTCATCTGGCCTCATTGACCCACAATTCCCACCTCAAAATATCATAAAGTGACAAAACCCGTCTCCCCAACGGCTACTTCCATCTCAACAAAAACCCTTCCTTTCTCAATCAAAAACCTCAAGAAATCTCCTCATTTAACAAGCCTTGATTCTTCTCTCTCAAATCCCACTAAAAATCCGCCATTAAAGAACTAAGAAAATGGATACAACACCACCTTCTCATAGATCAAACTCAAACACTCAAGCAAAATCAGCCTCTCGTTTATCAAGAATCACATACTCTATCGACCCAGAATCACGGCCTCCTCAGCTATCTCTAGACCTTATCCCTTCATCACCGAAGGAAACCCCATCAACCCCATCTAGTCTTTCACTCAAGTCCTCAACCAATTTTCTCCCTCTTCGAGAACTTCTCCTTCTCTCACCATCTCCTTCAAGAAAATCTAGAACTCGTCTCGCCGACCGGGATGAGATGCCAGAGGAGGGTGGTTTGGAGCAAAATGGGTCTAGAAGGAGATGCAAAACTAGAGGATCTCAGACGGGTTCTTTAGGTTGTGCTTCACCGAGGAGTAATAGAAGGTTAAGGAGAAGATTGGAGGTGGAGAGTAGGGAAGAGAGGGATTTGATTGGTTTGGTAGATGAGGTTGGCAAAGTGAGAAAAAGAAGACATAGCGGCCGGTCTAAGAAGGAGAAAGAGAAGCTCTCTTTAGTCCATTCATTTCCTTCTTCCAATTCTACTACAAGTATGTATAAATCATAAATGTTTCTCTTTTTCATTTTTTGCTGTTTAGTCCTTTAAATTTGGGATCTTTTTTTTTAATTGATTTGTGCTTATTTTATGGTGATTTGTGGGGTTTTAGAAGTTGATGAAGGTGATGGAAGCAATTTGGATAGGATTGGAATGGTTGTTTATGATTTGATAATGTGGAAAGATGTGGCAAAATCAAGCCTTTGGTTTGGTCTTGGATGTCTGTGTTTCCTATCATCTTGCTTTGCTAAAGGGATGAACTTTAGGTGTGTATCTCTTTTTTATACTTCTTGTGTTTCGAATATTCGTTTTGTGGTTTCGTTAAGGTATCTAAACCTCTTCATTTTTATGTTTTATAGCATTTTATCTGCTATTTCGCAACTGGGACTTCTGGTTCTGGGTGCATCTTTCTGCTCGAATTCGATATGCCAAAGGTACATGCCTCCAATGTTTCTGCACAAAATTATGTTCATGTTCCAGTTCATAAAAATCATATGTTCTGAGTTTTTGGAATTTTATAATGTAATCACAGAAACAATGTTGAAAAGACACGAAAATTTAAGCTGACAGAAGAGGACGTTTTGAGAGTGGGTACATTGATACTCCCAGCTGCAAATCTTGCAATTTCAAAGACAAGAGAGCTTTTCTCAGGAGAACCATCCATGACCCTAAAAGTAACTACCAAATCTCATTGCATAGTACTCTTAAAAATGTTTCCCATCTGCTCGGTACCTTAAAGAGCCTTTTATTTCCTGGTTCCAGGTAATTCCATTCTTGCTTCTTGGTGCTGAGTATGGTCATCTTGTAACTTTGAGGAGGCTTTGTGCTATTGGTATGTGAACTAGAATACAAATATGTTAACAAATCTCCTTGTGATCAATGTTTTGATGATAATTCAGTTCTTAATTGGAATGTCCTGGTTGTTTCGCTGTGAATTTGAGCAGGGTTTTTCATCAGCTTCACCATACCAAAACTATATGCTTGCTATTCCAGTCAGATAAAGCAGAAAGGTATATAAAACCTCTCCATGTAATTGGAATGTTGTTAGTCTGTCTTACCATTCATGGTTGATTAAAAGTGAGATTTTTCGGAGTATTTCAGCTGAGCAAATGAAAAACCGAATGTTTGAAGCTTGGGGAGCTTGTTCTCACAAAAAGATTGTGGCAGCATCAGCAGTAACAGCTTTCTGGAATCTGTCAAGTGTCAAAACCCGTATTTTTACTGGTAATTGTGCAGAATTTTTCAGTATTTAAGCTGTTAAATGGATCTTTGAAAGTTACATAAAAATTCAATAGGGCATGCAAGCATTTTGCTAGGATGTCATTGGACACATATAATGTAACTACAGAACTTCAAGCCTTGATTATTAAGTTAGATTTGATTTTATTTGCAGCATTTATATCTTTGGTGATACTACGATGCTTCCGGCAACATCTAATGCCAAAACAGGAAGATGGGGAGACACTTCCAACACAGGTAGAAGGGGAAGCAGAAAGAGAGCAAGAGAAACAACAGGCATTAGTGGTGGCAGAAGGGGGGGAAGCTGAAAGAGAGCAAGTGCAACAACAGGCATTAGTGGTGGCAGAAGGAGTGACCTCCCAGAAACAGTAGCTTGCTTGCTTGCATCTTTGCCATTTCTAACAACCATAAATTTGCAATTCCAGCATATCGATATGAGGCATTGTGTTCTACTCTAAAAAACTAACAATTACTGTATGTACAAATAAAAAGATATTGTATTTCTTCTGCTTTGAGTGTCCCCTTTTCTTTTAACGTTTTGATCATGTTCCTTGCTACCCGATAAATGAAAATAAAGAATGAATCAGCAGTGAACAAAAATAGAAGGGCCTTGCAACCAAATATGAAATATTGTGTCGGAATAAAGTGTTTGATTGTGTCGGAATAGAAAAGATAGAGATATTGGAACAGATCGTCTCTTTCTTATCTATTCAAATAAATATATTTATCTCTTTTACATCTATATTTTTGTTTTAGAATGCTAACCAAATATAATTAGAAGAGCTCATCATTATACATGTATTAAAAGAAAATTGTGTTTTCTTGTAGAAATAACATAATTATAAATTTTGCCATGCTGTACTGTTGCTGTAATGATGGTAAAATTATAATTTTCAGATTGTTTTTTTATTTAGAAAATAAGTTTTTTATATTTTTTTTATATTTGGTATTTTTATCATTTTACACTTGGCCTATTTATTACTATTTTTTTTTCATTATTTTGTAATATTTTTTTAGTTTTTTGAGACAATATTTTCCTATAAAAATGTTATAATTGTAAATTTTGTCATTTTGTTTTTACTATAACAATAATAAATTTGTAATTTTTATGTTTTTTTAAAATATTTTTTCTTATATTTGTTTCTCTTTATACTTGAATAGACGTGTTAACATTTTAATTTTTATATTTATTAATACAAATAATTCATGGTGTATTAAATTAAATGCATGCGTAGCTTTTTTAATTTATAATTAGATTTTTTTAAAAAAAATACATTTAAAAAGTTTACATATTTATATTTTTTTATCAAAAAACATTATCCAACCACGTCTCTATAATATTATTCTAGTATTATTCTATTCTAATCCAATAAAAAGTAACCACAAAAATCTAGTAAATTTAAAAATCTAGACATGTCGTTTGTGTCAAACTAGAAAAAGCTATATGTCGTTCACACATATGTAGGACATTTGACTTCCCCTCAACAACAACCAATAAAAACAGCACACGTGCATAAACCCCACATAAACTTCTCCCAAAAGTCCAACCCAAATCAAAAACCCTAATTTCCATTTCTCTCCTTTCTCCTCTCCCTTCAATTTATAAACAACCACTAGTGTTTATATATAAGAAAGAAAAGGCCTTTCTTGCTTGCTCTCTCTCTGTCAAATCAATAGATCTTCCATTCGAAATGGCCACAGCAGCAGCAGAGAAAAGAAAGCCAGTGTTCATCAAAGTAGAAGAACTAAAGCCAGGAACTAATGGTCACAATCTCACAGTCAAAATTCTCGACTCTAAACCAGTCCCTGTTCCTAAACCACGTCGTGCTCCTATGTCTCTCTCCCAACACCCTCAACGCCCTTCTCGTATTAATGAATGTCTTGTTGGTGATGAGACTGGGTGTATTGTTTTCACTGCAAGAAATGAACAAGGTAATAGATTCGTTCATCTTTATGGATAAATAATGTGTTTTTTTTTTGGGGGTTTGATCATTTTGATTGAAATTGTTTCTGGGTTTTGGTTCTTGTTTGAAATGGCATCTGGCGTTTGGGTTCCGAGTCCTGAGACGCAATAAAGGTGGCTTTTTTGGTTTTTGTGTGTTGGGTTTTGATGATTTTGCTTCAATGGTTGCTGGGTTTAGGGTTTTGAGGATTAATTCTTTGAATTTGTTATTTGGATCTTTTGGTCTTATGAGGTTTGGTTAGTTTAATGTTGTGTTGTTAAGGTTATTGCAGTTTTTGTGGTTTGTTGCTACTTTGTTATGGTTTGTTGAGAGAACAGAGTTTGGGTCTTTATTTTATTAGGGTTGAACGAAAGTAAATGTTTGGCAAAGCTGAGCCTTTGGGGGTTGTAGTTCAAAGCAAACTAGCCTGTTTGTGTTTGGGAAGCAAAGTTTTGCAAGGGTGAGAATGAATTTTGAGATTGTAGAATATTAAAAGTGAAATGGGTAAGCCTTGTAGATCAGAATGCTTGAATATCAGAATTCATAATTCAACATAATTATTTATCCTTGATTCATACACATAATTGGATAGGCAAAACTATAATTCTGTGCCAGTACATTAAGTGTCTTCTATTGATTTTAAACCAGAATGCTCCATTCAGGTGCTAGAAAAATTGTCTGGTCTTGCTTTCTTTAGTTTGTATAGTTGCATGACATAAAATTTGATGCTTTGATCAGTGATCCCACCATCGGTAACTAACATGTGCAAGCATGGGTGAATAGAATTCACTTTGTTCTCTTTTGGATGTGGTTATTCATCTTTTGGAGGTGATATGTGTATTTCTGGACTGATGGTTGGTCTTCATTATGGGCAAACCATGGGTTGTTTTCTTTGACATGCTAATTCATAGTGTCGAGCATCATCTGTACTTGTGGCTTGTAACAGCGGGGAAACATATCCTGCCTCTAACACTGCATGCTGGAAGACATGTAACCTGTCTTACTATCTATAATACATTGACCGCAGTTTTCCTTGATTTAGGTGCTAATGATTTTTTTGAAAATTGTAAAGTTTTGTTTAATGTTTTTTCATGTGTTCTAACAGTGAGTTTGATCCTATGCAGCTGACATGATGAAGCCTGGTGCCACTGTCATCCTGCGTAACGCAAAGATTGACATGTTCAAGGGGTCTATGAGGCTTGCAGTAGACAAGTGGGGACGAGTTGAAGTTGCTGAACCTGCTAACTTTGCAGTTAAAGAGAATAACAATCTTTCTCTGGTTGAGTATGAGTTGGTTACTGTTCAAGCATGATTACCATCTCCCTAATGGAAGTGAATATTTCATATTTAGTAAAAACTTGATTATTGTTTCCTGGTTGTGAACTACATAAGACTAAGATTCTGCTTTGAATATGGTACAAAGTTTTGATGAGAAGTTGCAAGTTTCATTGTTAACTGCAACAATTATCAGATTGGGAATGGAATGCAGCTGAATGTGATTATCCAATCCGGCCTTTTTATTTCATTTTATTTTCCTTCTGTCTTTCTTTTTCATTCGTTGACATTCTCCTTTGCAAGCTGTTGGTATCATGCTCGACAGGGTTCAGTCTCTTTGCTTACAAAACCATGACCTTAAAAATAAACTTGAAATCTGAAAGAGAACAGCAATGAATCTAAACGAGAAGGGAGAGTATACCCTGTTCTCTGGATTTGTTAATATGTAACGAACCAAGTAATTTGCGGCAATGAGGTTAGGTTTGGGGTTAACTTAAACCTTACAACCGGATGGATCAAATACGCTATATCAAGCAATGCGGGATACGCTGAAAAAAATTAAGATCTGTCTGTGGCAATTATACGTAAGTGCATGTATTTCTTTATGCATACACACATATAACATTCAATTTATGTCCTTAATTTTCAACTCTGAATTTTCAGTTGGGCAGGGGTATGCAACATAAAACAAACAGTGCGACTACACAAACATGAGCAATGAAAATGGCCCAGTGGTAAGAGCTTGGGACCAAGAGGTTTGCTCCCTCTGTGGTTGCTCATATGATGGCCACTGGAGGCTTACATGGTCGTTAACTTCAGGGCCCGTGGGATTAGTCGAGGTGCGCGCAAGCTGACCCGGACACCCACGTTAAACTAAAAATAAAAAAAACAGAGAGGAGGAAAGAACCACTGGGTCCTACAGACCAGAATAGTCAACAACAGATTATAACCCTTAAAAAAAAAAGATGAAGTCAGAAATAAAAAGGCCAAAAACCCTCATGGTTGAGATGCACAATTCCTTAATCTGTTAAATAAACCAATTCTAAGGCAGCACAATGCATAATCTAGCTGACAATAAATGATTTAATGTCCTTGACTTGCACCGGACAAAAAGGCAACTACCAGCAGAAAAAAACAACGCAAAACACATTTAGCATTCAATAAGAATGAATGCCTCCGCAGTCTAACATGCATAGGTTTTCTGATATTAAGATGAAGCGTGCCTAAGGGTTTGATATGAGCTAAAAATATCTCAAGCAACGCATTATCCTAACCAGCCTGAAATGATGAGACAAGGATGTGCAGGATTGGATAAAAGCAGCACAAGATCAACAAGGGGTTGTTGCACTGTCCACATGCTTATAAGACGTAAGGGAACAGCTCATACTTGTCACACATGTAACATAAAGCTTCAAATAACAAATGACAATGGATAAACATCAATGTACACAGAAATCCAAATATTTGAAACACCTTCACTTTCGTTCATGTCCATCGAAGTAAATATAGCAGCTATTATAGGCTACATGACACTAATGAAAAGGGTGCTGTCCCAGAGTTTCTTACATACAAATACTTATAGTTTGGGGCTCAGAAGAAACATGAAAGGAGTGGGGAAAAAATATTCAGGGTGAACTTTCCATTAGGCAGCTTATTCAACACTTCTAATCTAGCAGGCATCATTCTCTTAGATGAAAGAACTTTTGAACAAAACTTCACCCGAACCCATTGCACATTCATCATACATCATCATTGCAAGCTGATTAAATACAACAAATTAGTAGGGTGCATAAAATCACCTATTTAACACCAACAGTACAGAAGCTTCAGAAAGAAAACGCAGTGAAAACTGTAACTGAATGAATCTGTAATACATCTTTCAAATTGATGAACTGAGAGCTACATCTTATGCACAACAGAAACATATAAGACAAACAAGTAGCTTATTAGGGCTATAGAAGGATGAGAGTCTACTAATCCATCTAGGTTTTAGAAGCTCAGAAAATCCAACTGGTCTCTTCAGCAGCAAAACTTTTAAAGGCAGAATTTTGTACTAAAACTTGCTTGAATCTTCTGACAATTCATCACACATCATCATTGCAAGCTGATTGAATAACAATAATCAGTATGCTCCCTTAATGGTCAGGTTGATTTTTTTCTTAAATAAATTTAATCAAAGAAATGCTTAAAGCCAACTATTTAAACTTAAGACTAACAAGAAGTGCATTTATAACTACATATATGTCATCAGAACTCAAATTATCAAAAGGATTCTTTATAGGCAATATATAGTTCTAAGAAACACGGACAATATATGGTCTGGAAACAACAATGATTCACATCCATCTTCTTGCCACTAACCACCAATCCCAGCTCAACCACTCCATCGGACACTGATAGTACAATTTAGCAAGTTAAATTTCTCTCTAAATAATTGTCAATATAACTCCAAAAGAAAAAAAATTCAGAGGGATTTTTATTTTTTTGAAAAAAACATAATACTACAATAAAACAACCAGACCACCGTAATAGCTGCCATGCCATCCATTTGTTAATTTGTCCAACAAAAACCAATGCAAAGTTGTCAGAACATCCATGTAATACATCCACCGTGTTTGCCCCTATTGGCTGAATCTAGGTCAAGCTACCATTATGCTCCTGCACCATGTGGCTGTTCGTTATTCATGGAAATTCTTAATTTGCACAAATGATCTGTATTTTGGCTCTGATGCTCATTCAATATATTACAAATACACTGGATTATCAACAGGAAAAATTGTAACTCAAACATATGATGGACTTTTAATAAATAGAGAAAATGGCACTGATGCAACAGAAAATTCTTTCAGGATAATCTCAAACACCGATCATTCAATCAGACTTATTTAGAAATCCTTGCAACAGCATCCTTATATTAAATTGCTGTCATTTTACATCATGTTTCAGCATTTTTCAGATAAGATAACTGTTCTGTCTAATCTAGATATGATGCCATCCCTACTAGTTTAAAAGCTTCAAAATAAAAACAAATCCAAGTCATTCCATCTTTTCTTCTCGATCTTCATCTAGTCTTGACTCGTCCTACAACATGAAAAGAGAGGAGTTTGCACCTATTTATCAAAACAAAGAAAGGCTTTTATCTTCTTCTTAATTATTTTAATGTGATAATGCACAAATTGAGAGGGCTTAGCAAATAAACGTATGCCATTTATCTTAACCCATGGCCTCACGTCCACTAATAGACTAATCCAGCAAACACTCACTTACCAGAAAATTAAAAGGAAGAAAAGAACATCAAGGGGGATTACAAACGTTGTTAGATACCTAATTCAAGAATAAAACCCACTGGTTAGACAACCTATACCAAAACTACTCCTCAATGAACACAAGAAAACAGGATGACCACATATTACAGATATATAAAAGTTACCATCACCCCATTTGTTAATTGCCTTCAACTACCACAATTTTTTATTACTTTATACCAGAATTCTAATTTCTACATCGGTTTCTCAAAACATCAACACAAAATTACACCAAAACATAACATAATCATCAATTTGGTAACATGACACTCCATTACTCAATCAATCAAGGAAACAATCAATCATTAAACAGAAACATTTAAGAAAAAAAAAAGATTACATCTTTTCTATACCTTCAGGAAGCCAGCCATAACCGCAGCGAGAAATGGAGAGCATTGAAGTCATCAAAGCAGAAGCAGTCACTGTATGGTAAGGCATCATTGATTCAACAGCAAAGCTCATTTCCACTGGACTCCTCCTTCATTAACCAAAAACAACAGAAAACAAAACACCCCATTAAAAATTTCTATCGATCGAAACAAAACAACCCATTAAGGTTTTAATCTTTCTAAACTATAACAAGACAATATATATAAATATTTATACACACAAGGAGGGGTAATGGTGACCTGAGAACGGGTTTGTTGGCAGTGGAGTTGAGGCTAAAGGGGGAGGCTTTAGGTTTGGATTTGGATTGAGAAGCAAGGCGGGCCGCCGCGTTACGGGCGGCGGATGACCGGAAAATGGATCTGGCGGCTGTAAATGAGGCCATTTTTTTGGTGTTTATTAAGATTAGGGAAAGATGGGAAATTTTAGAAGGTGAGAGTTTTTGGCAGTGGTTTGTGAATAAGAGAAGCTTAAACCCTTTGGGAAGGAATGTTTGGGTGTAGATGTTAGTGTGTGATATGCCTCTGCCAAGATTGCCACTTTCTGTTTTTTATTTTTTACTTTTTTATTTTTCACAAAATTGATTTTATACACACACACACACTATGCTACTACTATAATTACAATCACAATATCTAAAAGAGTGTTATTAATGTTTTTTATACATAACTTGTTCCAAAAACTTTACTTTCAATTCAAAATAATTTTTATTTTTATTTTTTTAAAATAAAACTTTTTAGAAGTTAAACTAAATCACAGCCTGGTTTTAATAAAAAATAAATTAAACCACCCAACCAAACACATCCTAACCACAAATAAACCATAGATCCGATTTGCAAAACGGGCGGTTCAAATTTTCTTTCAATAAACCCATGACCAAAAAGAAAATTACGAATACAGTACCACCAAACACCCACAAAAAAATCCCTATCGAACAAAAACCCCTAAATTAAAGTATTTCAAGTCCCAGTTTTCACGACTTCAATTCTACAGAACAGAAACAATGGCTTCTCTCTTCAAGGTAAACTCACTGTAACACAAAAAAAGAAGTTTCAATCTATGAACTTTTTTTTCTTATGAATAATCACCCCTTTTGTTTTTTTCTTTTAATTTCAGGATCTAACAAAGCTGTCAGCTTATAGAGACAGGAGGTTTCCTGGTAATCAAGAAGAGTTTGAACATGCACTTCAAACCGCAACAACTGTCTACATTGGTAACATGTCTTTTTATACTACTGAAGAGCAAGTTTATGAGCTTTTCTCTCGAGCTGGAGAGATTAAGAAGATAATCATGGGTTTGGACAAGAATAGTAAAACCCCATGTGGATTTTGTTTTGTACTGTAAGTATCTGGTTTGTTTCTTGTACAAAGTTTTAATCTTTAAGTACTATGTTTTATGGACTTGAGAAGCTAATTGTGGGTTTAGACTGGAAGTTTAAAATCTCAAGTGGGTTTTGTTTTGTCTTTTAAGTTTCTGTTTTGTTTCCTGAACTAAATTTCAATCTTTAATTACTATGTTTATGGGATAGAGAAGATAATTGTGGGTTTAGACTAGATAATTAAGGCACGTGGCTTTTGCCCTGTTCATTAGAAAGTTTGAATCTTGAAGAACTATGTTTGTTGAAGAAATTAGGGAGATGATTGCTGTTTTAGACAAGAGCCGAAAAACCCCTTGTGGGTTTCATTTTGTTTTGCGGGTATCTCTTGAATCCTTCACAAGGAAGTTTGATTTTTGAAGTGCTGTCGCTGTTGAGGAAATTAGGAAGATAAGAATGATCCCATGTGGCTTTTGTTTTATTGTGTTTCCTCTATGAGGAAGTTTGAGTTTTGAAGAACTGTTTTTGCTTAGAAAACTTGTTTCCTTGTTCCTTTTTTGTGTTTTTATGATAAATGGCTTTTGGTTTAGAACTTCTGTGGGTAGTTATTTGTAACGAGTATAGATTCCAACTCATTAGTTTGCACATTTGTATTATTAGATATTACTCCAGAGAAGACACTGAAGATGCGGTGAAGTTTATAAGTGGAACCATTCTTGATGATCGTCCAATTCGTGTGGATTTTGATTGGGGTTTTCAGGAAGGAAGGCAATGGGGTCGTGGTCGAAGTGGTGGACAGGTGAGCATGCCCCATTGGCCAGCATTTTGCAAAAAGCTTATCCTTCAACTGGCTTTGATTTTTTTGGTTTGTTCTTGTTTTTTACAGGTGCGAGATGAATATCGGACAGACTATGATCCTGATATCCTTTAGCTTTGTGTTTGTGTGTGTGCGCGTGCGTATGTGGTGAATCATGAATCAAATGGGTGCATAATTAAAGGGTTTGTCTTCTAAAAAGAGACAAGTACGGCAGCATGCTAATCAACTGATGTTTTTCCTCTCCTGATTTATCATTATTAAAATAGCAAGGCAACTTTCAGTTTCCTTAACTTGTGCTACGCAGAGGTGGTTATGGAAAATTAGTCCAGCGAGAGTTAGAAGTACAAAGACAGCTTGTAGATTATGGTGCTGGGTCGTTGGGTTCTTTCCCTGCGGTTATGCCGCCACCTCATTGTAAGTGTCAAGAGTTATTTTATCTAAAAATCCTTTTCTTAAACTGTATCTGTAATTCTGAATTTTTCCATTTGCTTTCTAGAATGATTCTTGTGTTTGTTTATATGCTTTTGAGCTTTTTATTGAAGTAGAAGGCCAGAGATTTATTAGCAAAACATTGAAACAAGCTCAGTCTGGGGCAGCCCAGCCCAGCTGAAGCTACATTTAGAAGTACAACTTAATTAAAAACTTGTATGCATATGTCATGATTCATTGTGAATGATTAAAGAATCAGTATTTGAAAAATGCAGTAGAAACTGTTTTTACTAGCCATGATGCTACCATGAATTATGAAATTGATATCTAGTAATATTTTACCAAGTGCCTGCATGAATTGTGATGCATGTAAATTGCAAAATGATCGTGGCCATTTGCTTGAGCATGGAGGAAAAATGTTGTTCTGTTAAGCATGCCTTGCTAATTTAGTGGTTTTGTTTTGTTTTGTTATTTATACTCCTGTTCCTTTTCTCTTTCTCTTTTTTTTTTAAAAAAAAAAATTGCTATCTTTTGAAAATTGTAGTATAGTGGAATGTGTACAAGCTGCACAATATGGAATGTGTACAAGCTGCACAATATAAATGGGAAAATGAAATAGAGGACAATACCTTCCTTATTTAAAACTTGATATTCAATTCTATATATCATCTTGGATGATGCATGACCATCATGGCAATTATCGGCTTATGACCCATTGTCCAGAGTTCACAGCACACATCTAAAGTAAAAACCCTTCTTTGCCTACCAAAATGTGAATAATTGTTCCTGGAATATCCATCATGAATAACCCACCATTTTTTCATATTATTGCTCATCCGATGGATTCTGTTGCTTCTTTTCTCTTATATTTTTATTGATTAGTTCAAACATTTTGTTAACATTAGGTTGTTGTATCTATGCCATTGCATTAGACCCAAAAATTTTCTTTGACCTTGCACAATGCATAGAGATTTATCTTTCAACATCCTCTTGACATCTTTGTCTCTGCAGTTGGCAGGCGTGGTGGAGGCCAGAATTATGGTAGTTCCAATCGCCAGGGTAGAGGTATTTTTTTCCTTTTTATGCACTCATTGATTGCATGGAGTATCCCTTTCTTCTAACATTCCTTCTATTCAGCATGATTTTTTATGTTGTTCAAGAGTGTGGGCCTGGCCTATATTTGATTCTTCTTGATGTTGTCATAATAAACTGTGATTGTCTTTCTGGAGAAGCAGATTACCTTCAGCGGAAGCGGAACAGAGAGGATGACCAACAACCACGCGAATCTTCAAAGAGAACCTCAGATCATGAATCCAGGAGGAACTTTGATCCTGACTCACGGCCGGTAATCTTTAAATGCATAGTAGTCTTGTATGCCTGTGAGCATTCTTTGAAATTGTCAACATGTTGCCAACAGTTAACCAGTCTAGCATGTTTAGGGGTTTATGTTTTCTTACTCTAGACAAGGGAGGTCTTATTTCCAGCCTGTGTTTAGCTGTTTTTGACTCTGCGATGGCATTGATGATTATAAAGAACCCAGAATTGTCACATGCTCACTGCTTTCTTGTGTTCTTGAATGTATTGCTTTTCTGTTGTATAATCCATTGTTGCTTGATGTGGCAGGAGAAGAATCCACGATTTCGTGAAAGCACCAACTCTGATGATGAAGAGGAAGATGACAGACAGCAACGACCTTAATCAGTTCTTATTGCTGTATTCTGTACTGTGAAGTTTATGTAATAGAACTTTGCAGTGATGACAATGCTTTCCAAGGATCAAATGTTATTGTTGCAGCTAACAACATTGTCTTGTTCTTAGTTTCTGCAACAAAGTTGCTAAGAACTTTACTTTGTCTCAGTTGTAACTTCATAGTTTATACAGTGTTGATTTTTGAGTTCTCACTCTTTTTACCGCCTGGAATAGTCACCTGCTTTTTGGTGAGGTTAATTTGCAAGAAGCGAATCATTCTATTTCTATCCGTTTTCTTGCGTGAATTTCTTTATTTCATCTACTTTTTAAGGATGAGAAGCAGATGCAAAAACCCATAGCAGTAACTGAAGCAAGCCAACATGCTCGAGAAAGATTTTCCATGATCATGACATTTATCAAAAACTTGATCATGACATTAAAAACTACAACGCATCAACAGAGCTGTCTCTCTATAAGAACAATTGCTCACGAAGAGCTCATATGATGACCCTCAACCTCACATGACTTCTTCTCTCTTCAAAGTGCATTGCAGAATGGGCAAAATTTGGGATCGCCTAACACACACTTTAAGGTGCTAGCTTTAGAAGATCCAATTGTAGATACTCTAGCCAGCGTACAAAACTCACTCAACTTCTTTAATAATTCTTCTTTTTCGCATTGGTTCAGTTACAATGCTTCCCGGGGCACTGTGAGCTTTCCTCCTATGATCTTTTCTCCTTTCAGCTTCAATCATTACACGTCTAAGGACACCAGCCTTGTATATAGGTTTGGGCAAGTGCCTATGCCTGCAGTCATAACAAATAAAATGAGTAGCCAACACTTGTTGATGCTGTAATAATGACTCCGCGAATACCGAGCCAATAAAGTTTTCCAAGGCTAGTTCCAATCGCAAGAGTTTTCCAGCCAAATCCAGTATATTTAAGAGCTAAAATTCTCTCACCTCACAATGCGCTTGACCTCAGGAAGGTGCTTGTAGCGCGTCTTTAGAGCTTCGTTATATTCATGCCTTCTCTGTTCCCTTGGCAGTAGCTACACAAAAGAAATGGGTTGTTATTTACTTATGAGACGCTGTTACACAAGATTTTTATGCAAGAATGTAGCTATAAGGAAATGAAATAATAGAACTAAACATTAATATCAGTGCTCGAAATAAAATCATCAAAAAATTTTAAAGGTTCAGTGCACCACATATCTTGCATTGCTTCAGTAGTTCAGTTAGCATCACCACACACAAAGTACAATATAGATATGACAATGCTGAAAACTCAGTAGCGCTGCAGAAAGGATATGCAAGTATTGAATTTGTGTGGACAAATAAGAAACTTACAATTCCTAATTGTTCAGACGCTTTAGCTTTCCATAACCTCAGATTTGTGTCATCACTTCCTGAAATAACATAGCTTGCATCACAGCTGAACTTGACACAGAATACCCTACATAATCCAGTCAGAAAGCAGACACGTATTAGTGAAGATTGAATCTTCATTTAGACAACTCACAAAAGTTCTGGCTTTAGCACAAAGGCCTCATTTTCTGAAGTGACAAGATACAACAAGACACCAACAAAACGAGTTAAAGCCCCAGATTGTCCTTGCACTATATCGATACTACATTTTCTTGGTTCAATATTACTTGGGTTAAGCAGGGTACAAACCATGGTTAGTTTAAACCACGTGGCATGATTAAAAGGTGCCACGTGTCCAAAACTAAATTTTGAGGTGCTTTTTTATAATTTTTGTAAAATTACAGATATAAATAAATTGAAAAAAAAATTAAAGAAAAAATTCAGATGTAGCATGAAAGATGCCACGTGTCCAAAACCAAATTTTGAGACATTTGTTTTCTAAAATTACAGGTTACAAATAAAAAAAAAAGGCTCAAAATTCAGTTTTGGACACAGCACCTTTTAATCACCACATGTATCCTAAGCTAACCATAATTTGTACTCAGCTTAACGACATATTGAACCAAGAAAATATAGTAGTGTAGAGGGCATAATAAAACAAATTGATAGTACAGGGACACACTAATTTAAATCGATGTAGTACAGGGACAATTTGGGGCTTTAACTCCCAGCAAAAATCCTATGATCAATCAACAAGGTACAAGACCACAAACATTAATGAGAAATATAAATCCAAGAACCTTTGCATTCTCTTTGTGTGATAGATTTCTCGACTGTGACCTCCATTATACTGGAAAATTCTTACCTGCATAGGAAGAAGTTTGATTAAACATAAAATCCATCTTTAATAACTAAACTAACTACATGCGGCAGCATTTGCTTAAATTTAACTCACTGTTCTATCATAAGATCCAGTTACGAATTCCCGACCTGTTGGTGAGAAATCAATATCCATCCTGAAAATGAATAATTGGTGTTAACAAACATCGTCTCCTTGGCAATCGCTAAAATTGACAGAACACCTAAGAAATGTAAGGGTTACTAATACTAAGTTCAAAATTCAAACTCCAGCCATCTTACACTGCAGAAACATGATCTTTGTGTACACACTTGGCTTCATCGAATTTTCTCGCATCATAGCTATAGCAGTTGCAATCCTCATTTGCCTGCATCATTATGCAATATTACTAGTAAATCTTCACAGAATGTAATAAATCAGCTCTACGCAGTAAATCACCATATCAATCAGGTTTCTGAGATTTTTAATCAAATTATTATCAGATTGCAATTTGTTAAAATATCAAAGTGCATTCTCCTACAATCCAGGCAATGATTCCCAAATACTCAGAAATTAAAAACACAAGTTTTAAGGAATGCATCAGCTCATGTGCTTACAGCTGTGAAGTTCATGGGCTCCATTGGGTTCCAAGAAATAGAATTAGTTTTTGTCTGCAGCAAGAAAAAAGAATGTTCACATTATCAAAAGAAAAGGCACAGTACCATGAATCTGGAAATATAGGACAGAATATACTTAAAAGTATTCAAGGCACATATAATATCTGAAAAAACACATTAACAACGGAACACTTTGTAATAAAAAGCATCTACTAAAAGATTTGCAAATTTTCCAGCTTAAATAATGCCAATATAACATTGTCTATAACATAGAAACCCCCACCTCCTTGTGTCCCCCTCCCCCCTTCTGTCTGGATGAAATTTAGAGTAAAAAGATACTACAATTATAGTTTAATATGCTCAAAATTATCTAGCAATCCCTACAAAGTAAAAAAAAACTATCTCCAACAACAACAATGGTGTCGGTGAATAACTTGATAAAGCCACGTCTTTGGCTTTTGAACCAATTGTATGCTATTTCACTAACCAGAACTTGGTCACTACTCCCTGAATTA
>Ga0307515_10006469_pt1 | contig 23446 bp, 28 predicted proteins | sample 17_EM_MG_FD_194513 | JGI IMG/M metagenome (GOLD analysis project Ga0307515, IMG submission 194513) | Populus trichocarpa ectomycorrhiza microbial communities from riparian zone in the Pacific Northwest, United States - 17_EM | ecosystem: Host-associated > Plants > Roots > Unclassified | place... | reverse complement strand
CGCTGACTTACCTTGACAAGAAACGTAGGCGGTGACCTGGCGGCGCATTCTCTCCAGACCGTACACATACTCCCCACATATTCCTACTCGAGTCTGTACACGAGCGTCGTAATATCGTCCAACCATTTACTACTCATTTCGACCGTGAGCAGTTCCGCCACCTTATCTTCGTCTATTCCACCCAACCCCTCGCGGAGGATCCGGAGAGCTCCGTTGTCACATGCATCTCCAACATTCCCGGGGTTAGTCATGGACCCCAACTCCATCCAAAGCTGCGCAACTTTTTTGAGATCAGACTCGTCCCGTGCCTCGAAAAGATCAAGCAGGCCATCTGAGCAGAGGACAAACGTGATCTCGCCCTTCGTGGAAGCTTTGATCTCAGCGAGGTTGACGTGTTGTACGTCGGGTTTGTTGCTGAGATATGGTGGGGTGAAAATGCGGGTTATCAGGGTTTCGGGTTTGGCGGAATGGAATTTGAATGGTCGTTCTGCGTTCATGAAGACCTTGGAGCACCACAGCTTGTCCACCTTGAAAATATGGTCACCAACAGCTGGTTTTTCTGTGTCAACCATGATCATCGTCGATCAAGAAGACGAAACAACCTCGGGTGATGGCTATGCCACCAAGGACACGATTTTTTAGGATGACCTCCGATTCTCCAGGGTGGGCAGACCGGAGTGCCCCGGCCTCAGAGGGCACGGCGGCGTGGTGGTTCGCGCTGAGGATGGAGATGTCCCAAGTGCTGTGATCAGCGCGGACTCCCAGCACTCCACGCTATCGTTCAGCACACGTTCCGGCATGGGAAGAACAAACCAGCAACACACCCGCCTGACAGTCTCCCAGACTCGCAACCCAGAGGTTGTCGCGATTAGGGTCGATTAAGGATACCAGCACAGTGGATCCCTGCATGCACCGCGCTACTTTGGCATGGTTGGGGCCATTAGTTGCGCTGTCCTGAATCACTGTTTTGACTTCATTATCCGAGAGTTTGGTTAGATCCTCAAGGCCACCAGGGAATATGTCGTACAGGTCCTTTGTCAAGGAGTCGTCGTACGAGACGATGACTCTGGAAAGGAGGTTGGATATTGAAATCGGGTCAATCACCCATTCTGATCCAACAAGGAGATCAACCAGTGCGGAATGAAGTTGACCCGGAAGGTTTGCAGCGATGTGCTTCACGGTCTCGCTCCCCGCGTGACCTGTGGAGCGATGGGAGTGATCAGTGTATGGCGAATGAGACACACGATTTGTAGTCGAAGCTGCCCACCATCAAAGACTGCGAGGAGCTTCCAAGTTCCGTTCTGGAGGGCCCAGTCTTGGACGACATGGCGGTCTTCGGATGACTGCGCGGTCTGGGGCTGAAAGTCGATTATGTCAACGGATCCGACCGTGTTTGATTTTGCCACGGCAGCGAGGAGAGATGATAGGTGTGGCTCTCGGACTTTACGATAGTTCCATGGACCAGCACCTGGGCCCCAGCCGAGATCCGTCTTTACGGTTGGGTATTGGGCGAGATGATGGTGATCTTTGGATGCCATGGGTGGACGATGCAGACCGACAGAGTGATCTGAGACTCCTTATAGGCAAGTTACACCAAACTCGACTCAGGAACCCTATGCCTCGGGTGATGTCGTAGTACAGTTTTTCTTCCACAGCCTTCAGCTGCAGATCATCGTATCGGGCTTCCACTGTGGCGCAATTCCCCCGCGGATACAAACGAAGCGGACCCACATCCCGAAAAGATTCCTCCATCCGGCTGAACAGAACTTACACACGTCTGGCTGGGACGGATGTCTTTCGGATGCTGAACACTCCACAGCCTCTGGCCAGCGGGTCAGGCGAGGTAAATCCCTTCGGTATCGCCCTCTTTTTCCCCACTTATTCCCCCTACACCCCAGCGCGCCACTAACCGCACGATGATTCAGAAGACCAGACCGCCTGACCCTCCTTGGAAAAAACCCAGTCCGTCGCCGACTGCACTCGCCCATCATGACCTTTTGCTAACCTACCTCTCCTATCAAGCGCGCCCATGTCCATTCTATTCACAAGGGAGATGCCTGTTCTCCGACTCCTGCTCATTCCTCCACCAAGTCAAAATCAAAGTCCCAAAGTCTTCCGTTCATGTCCCTTCCTCCCTTCAGACAGGAAAGGCAGATAACAACTCGCCCGAGCCCGTAGACTCTATCCCCAGACTGGAATCCCCAGCGTCCCCGAATCGGTCGCCCCGAATAACCGGTCTTTTACTGGCGTTAAAGGGCGTGATTAGCGACAATGAATTCGAAACTGAGACGGAAGAAGGAATCCAACCGGCTATTGAAACCCACTCACGTCTCGTAGACCACGAAGGCACAGAAGACCCCTTGGACATCGATCCGGAAAATGTCACCATCCAAATCCCGCACACACAATCCTCCTCGGAGGTGACCAACGACCTTCCTTTACCTACCGAGGTATCGGAGGACCCGCCAATCCCCCCCGCGCAACCGCATCACCCTCCCGACACGACCGCAATTGTTGCCGACACAAGCATTGACAACTTACACCCGCGTTCCCCTAGTCCCACCACGCAAGCATCTCACCTTTTTTCTCCTCAAGCATCAGACAAACCTTCCAGGGACGATTCCATCGACTCCGGTTACGCTGAACTCCGAGCCTCTACACCTCCCTCTCTGACCCTCTCCACCTCACTCTCTCAATGGAGACGCTCGACCCTCAACCTCCTTTCATCGCCTTTTGGTTCACCCACAATCCGAGCCTTCCCCTCAGCTCGGAGTCGCCTCAGTGCACTAATGTCCCCGAGCTCCGTGTCCGAACGAGCTCCATCTCCTACGGAACGCGTTGCTGAGATAGTGGACGCCACTCGGCGACACTCTGACGATGCAAAATCTCGACCGTCGACAAGCATGGCTCCCTTCTCAGATCTGGAGAAGGGTCCAAACCCGACTCTGGATGACCCATTTGTTATTTCCAGCCCATCCCCATCATCCTTGGATTCCCCAGAAGCGTATCCAGCTTTACCACCGGACTCACCTTCACCTCACGAGGATGGCGAAGAGGCCAAATCGCCGGTGATTCGCGAGGTTGTGCTCAGTAGAACCAGAGCTTCTTCTATTTTGACCGTCGTGCCTCGATCTGAAGCGGCAGAGTCCCCACCGCCCTTGCCCGAACCACTACCTTGGACTGCAGATGCAGAGGATGACACCTTCACTTCGATGTACGGGCTTTATCACTCGTCAAGTAGTGATCACGTCTGGTCACCTCCTTCTCCCGTGCAGAACTTCTCTCGGCCTAGTAGTTCCGCGTCGTTCTACCCTCCTCGACCTTCTTCTGCCGCTGCACAGTTGTTTTCCCCGAAGTCACCTCTCAATGACAATTGCTCGACTGGACCGCCCCTGGTTCCGAGTAGATCATCTTCTGCTCTTTCTATCCACACGGACCTAGTGCCCCCGAGCTCTACCGTTCCCATTGGTTTCCGCGACCAAAAGCGACACGGTTCACGGCCGGCCTCGGCAGGATTCCGCCGACCTCTCATTCTATCGCCACCTCCCTCAGCTGTTGAGCTTCATCGACCACTATCATCAGGACCCCGATCTCTTAAGCCGTTGCGCCTATCTATGATTCTGAACTCCGGCCAATCGTTGACTTCCCTTATGAACGAAGTCCCGCCCTCTTCCTCTCCTTCACCCAGTGTCCAATCCGACTTCTCCATCAGCAACAGTCGCCTGCTCTCATCCGCCCGATCGTCGATTATACCCGAACACGTTCGCAATACCTCTAGCACTAACGACCTATCACCTCTACTGCTTGACACTCCCAGTGGCTCACATCAACACCACCTCCCGAATTTTGGCTCCTTATCGAACATCACCGTTCCCTCACCTACACCCTCACAAATCTCGATGTCCAGCAGTGTAATCCAACGACAGTACAATCCGCTCATTCCAAATAGGGAATTCAGGAATAGTGTGCATCTGCATAGTCGTGCTTCAAGTACATTGTCAGAGCCTTTTTATGTTGTGCGAGAAGAGGAGGAGGATTTGTGGAATAATAGGGTTGAGAGCAACTTGAGAGTCGATCCCGCAGAGACGACACAGCGTCCTTTTTCCAACTCCGGCTCCCCGCACCCGGAGAATATGGAGGAAGAAAGCGCTCAGCCGCAGTCTGCATTCACCGAATCACCGGTGTCCACAGCTGTACCTATTCTAGAGGAGATGATCGACGCCCATGCCGCAAATCCATCACGATCGCCAAGTCTGCTCTCGGGATCATCTTCCGCTATGCTACCCACTCACCGTCTTCACACTGCGACCCCCTCTCCTCGCGCGCAAAGTGTACGCTCAACGCCTCACCTCCGCTCTGCTCCTGTCTTTACTAAGGACCCTGGCCCATCCACCATCACCAACTCCTCCTATCCCAGTCGGACCCATACTCGCCGCCAGCCCTCACACGCGATCGCGACTCCTCGTCCTACCCTGATGTTTGCCATCGCTAGTGATGACGTCTCTCAGGTTCAACGGGTCCTGGATAACGGCGAAGCCAACCCTAACGATCAAGTTGGCCCTCATTCAGCGCTTAAGTTCGCTTTGACCAGCGACCAATTGACAAATCGGCTGGAAATTGTCAAGACGCTGTTGGCGTATGGAGCAGATCCGGCGGGGTTGAGAGATTTCTCCAGCGGCGGGCAAGAGCATTCACGGAGGTCGAGCGTCGTGATTTCGGGCTCAAGTCCTGCGCACGTTGGACACTGCTTCAATGCGTCTGAAATCAACGGACGGAAGGAAGTCGATCCTGCGTTCGAAGCGATGAAGAGTCAGATGGATCCTGCTACGAGGTACTTCATCAATCGTGCGGACGCGCCAAAGAATCGACGTACTTCCGCCCTGATTCATCGATCGTTCTTCCGTCCTTTGGCGAGGATGCGGTACGATATTATCGGACAGGATTGTGCGTTTGAACAGCTGTTCAGATGCCTGAGTATCCAAGGCCAGAATTTGAGCGTGAGCCCGTTGGTGGTTATGCTGTGCGGACCTAGCGGGCATGGGAAGAGCCTTTTCGCAAGGAAGTTTGGGAGTTTGTTGGGTGTCCCGACGCACACGGTAAATATGACGACGTTGAGGTCGACGCACGATTTGTGGCAGTCCTATTCAATGAGCCCGTATGAGGAACCTTCGACGTCGACCCTTGCCGAATTCCTGACGGACAATGAGGGAAAGCGATGCGTTGTCGTATTGGACGTGCGTAATTTCCTAGACCCATCACCTCGTAGAAAACAATTCTGACATACTTTCTCTTCCAGGAAATCGACAAGGTTGTCGACGAAAAGACTCTCTTCTCCCTCCTTATGCCTTGGGAACTTGGCAAATGCTCGTTTGCAGCTGGACAGCGACACGTCAACGCCAGGAATGTCATCTGGATCGCCACCGCGAACACGGGACACCAACTCGTCTTTGACCACCAAGCGCAGAGAGCGAATCCGGACGCACCCATGGAAAGGAAGGAATACATGGAGCTGATCAACTTGTTGAGGCCGGACGTGACCGAATGTCTCGGGGTGAGTGATTCTGTCGAACATACCCCATTAGGTTTGTTGAGGTGGCGAACCCACGTAGGCTTCCCTGATCTCTCGGGTGACTACCGTCCTACCATTCGTCCCTTTCACGGACGAAGAGAAGCTCGCGGTAGCCTCGCAAGCCCTATTCCTCCAAGGTGGAGAATACGCTCGATTGATGTCCCCAGAAACCATCGACAAACTCGTCGCGGACGCCGTGGCCGCGTACATCCCCTCAGAGGGAGGTAGGTCCTTGTACAGAGCCGTGTCGAGCTCCTTGCTAGACGCGATCGATTCTGTATAAACCTAACTTTTCCTTCGGCCGTTTGCTCTCTGTCGCTTTCCGCTTTTGAACCGGCCCAAACTCTCCCTTGTATCCTGTTCTGTTCTACTAACTTGAACCTCACTCATTTATATTTCCCACTCGTTCAACTGCACCAGTCACTCGCTTTCATCTAGTCCTCCGCTTTGGACATTCAACCCTTCAGTCACATCCACTCATGTTCATTTTACCTTGCACGCATACTACAGTCACCCCCGCGTTCAAATTGTACATTTCCCTCACGTTTTGCTTTCATCTGTGCCATCTTCATCGATTCATCTATTTGGCAATCTCCCACGGAACACTTTCACATTTACGCAGCACAATATAGTGTACATCAATTCTTGCTCACTTGGAATACATAATGGTTTAGAGGCATACAATCAATAATGCATCCTTTGTCCCCGGGCGAAAGTACGGGTTTCCTCCGAAAAAACGACGGCCTGACCAAAGACGTTGGACGGACGGTACGGACAGTGACACAGGGTGATCTACCAAGTCCGAGTGTGTGATTAATACAGCTTCTTGGTCATATACGGTCCCTCGAGCTCGTATCCGAGTCGTCGGTAGTAATCTCTGGTTCCAACCCCGGAAATGACAGCAATCTTCACGCTATCGTGCTCCTCACGAGCTATCCGTTCCGCCTCCTCCATCAGAAGCGTCCCAAAACCCTATACCGTCGCCCGTGTGTCAAGGTTTTATATACCCAAAGATCCACATCTGGGACGCACCTGATGTTGGAATTTCGTCGGGTCCCTCCCGTGGACCGGGACCGCAGTCCCGTAAACGTGCAATTCTCTAACGATGCTGGCCCCTCCTACGAGTTCCGGCCGGAATGTGCCCTCTTCAGAACATTTTCGGAGCCGTAGCAGTCCGATGAGGATATCCCTTTCAGGGTCCTCGTAGGACAAGAAAGTCTCCCAACCCCCGTTAGCGGTATAATCCCTTCGTATGAGTTCCACACATTCCGGTCGTACTTTGTGGTGGATCTCGTGGATACCGACCTCGCGGAACCTGACGTCCCGACACTCTGCACCGAAGTCTTTCATCCGATTCAGAGCGAGCTCTCGGAGATTCCCAGAGTTTTCGCAGCCACTTGTCACGAGCGGAAGTGGAATATCCCTTTGCACCCGGTATACCCTTGTCCATGGTGGGACAAGGGCCAATATCCGAGCCACGACATCGACCAGAACGTTTGGAGTGTAGTTTTTGTACCTCCCTGTCCGCCAGAGCTCGTATAGCCCAGTGCCTCGAATGACGAGTGTGGGATAAATCTTTAGACCATCGCTTCTGAACGCAGGGTTTTCAAAGTACTCCTTGAATTGTTCGAGGTCTCGTTCGACGCCGATATTCGGTAGGTCCGGCATCATGTGAGCGACGACCTTGAAACCTGCGTCTTTGGCAAGATGAAAAGATTCGGACACGGCGCGGACGGTGTGACCACGGTTGGTATCTCGGGCAACGTCCTCGTAGACGGACTGTACACCAATTTCAAGCCTCGTACAACCGTACCGCAGCATCTGACTATAACGTTGTTTGAACGACGCAGATTCCCGTAACGTGTGTAAACAAACCTGAGGTGTGGTTTCAGACAATAGTCGGGTCTGGTTTCGATTGTGATGCCTATGGCTTTTGACTTGCTCTGCTCGGAATACCTATCAGCATTGGTTAAGGGTTCAGGCGTCTGCGAAGTTTCAGAAAAGACTGTACCGAACGGCCTCATCGATGTCAGTTCCAGTGAACCCCGACAGGGCATTGTGAAGCTGGGCGACGAAAGTGTTTCTGTAATCCTCGGGCATGCTCATGAATGTCCCACCCATGATGATAAACTCGACCTGACAGGGAGTCGGATCAATGTGAACCAAGACAAACATGCTCGAATACCTTGTCCACGCTGTGACCCAATGCTTCAAGCTGGTCAACCCTCCCCCTTGTCTGTTCATAAGGGTCGTATCGGGCCCGAATTGCCCTCATACTCGTCGGTTCGTAGCCGGTGTAACTCTGAGTGCTGTAGTCGAAATCTGAGTCAGGACCACCAGGACAGTATCTGAAAATTCAAGCCGCCTCAGTTTCGGTGAAGCCGACAAACCCAGCGTATTCCACATACACACAAATGTTGCCCGTCATAGCTATGTGTGGGCACCGGTGAGGCTTGCACATGACCGCAACGACGGCGATCTATGAATGACGTCGGTCAGATGGAAGACTGAAGAATGGCAGGAACAAAACATACACCACTGGCTGTCCTGATCGGTCTGGCTCTTAACTTGGGCAACAAAGCCTTCTTGTAATCGTCCGGAATGGCGCTGATAATGTCGACCAGCCTCGGTACCCCTCCGTAACCATGTTTCTTGCTGATCTTCGCCCGCACCTCATTCAGAGATACCGATTGACCCGAGTCATAAGCTTTGATCAGCTCCGCCGCTATCCCTGAGGTCACCCGCAGAAGAATCTCCGCCTGAGAAGGACCTGCGGTCTTTTTAGCAACCTCCTTGGTGAGGATAAGTCGCTTGAGCCCACCTTCCGACTTTAGTTTCTGGGACATTACGATTGGGTGGGAAGAATCTTGGCGGCAAGTACCGCACTTTCTCGATCATCTTTTGCGGCCACCGCGTCTGGAGTCAATATGGAGTCGGTAATTCTCGAGACGAACATGGGGGAGATTGAGCTCGAGTTGTACTGGGATCACGCTCCCAAAGTACGTTTAATTCATCTTTCACCTTCTTTGTCGCACTCAACCTCGTAAGAAACCAGACTTGCAAAAACTTTGCTGAACTGGCGAGACGCGGGTACTACAACGGCGTAGTTTTCCACAGGGTTATCGCCGTATGCCACGCAAATACACACTGGAGGCATGGATGATTCACGTCGCTATTCAGGACTTTATGGCACAGTCGGGCGATCCTACTGGAACTGGAAGAGGCGGAACCAGTATCTATGGCCATCGATTGTAAGTTGGGCGAGTGCGGCCATTTTATTCATTGGCGCTGATGCCCCGCTGTAGTGAGGATGAGCTTCACCCAGAACTACGGTTCACGGGTGCGGGGATCTTGGCAATGGCCAACTCCGGCCCCAATACGAACGGTACAAACGTTCTTACCATCTGAACGCGTCCCATCTAAGCATCCGCAGGTTCTCAATTCTTCCTTACCCTCGCTCCGACGCCATTTCTTGACAATAAACACACAATTTTTGGGAGGGTACAATCTGGGATGAGGGTCCTCCAGAGGCTTGGTGCTGTGGCTACAGACGGACAAGATCGGCAAGTCTGAACTCATCGGAAAGCCGATGCTCTCCGCATTTACGCGTTTTTTTTCATCAGACCAAAGGAAGAAGTGAAGATATTTAAGGCCCGTATCGAGTAGATTCGTTTTAGATATTTTCTCCAATTGTTCTTCTGGTTCCGGAGCTCCATCATCGGAAATTCTCGATCATGTCTTGTCGATCATCCTTTCGTCCGACCTTTTACCTCGACTCTCCCCGCTTTGCTGCAATTATGAGTGTCCTACGACCTTTTAAGGCTACAGATCTCTTCAAGTTCAATAACGTGTGAGTCTCACACAATCCGAAGCATCGTGACGAGTCTAAGCCTTCTCCAGTAACTTGGACATCTGGACCGAGACTGTGAGCTGGCATATCACAACGATCCCAAGACTCGAAAACTCAGTTTATCCTTACGGGTAGTACGGAATTTCGTTCTACCTTACCTACCTGTCCAGATGGCCCGATCTCTGTAGCGTCCAAGAGGCTCCGACAGGTCGTATGATGGGCTACAGTTCAGTGTCACGATCCATACTTCATACATAATCTCCGTTCTAACCACCCCCCCTTTTCCTCCCTTGGCCTTTAGTTTTCGGAAAAGCCGAGGGTGAAGGTCTCGACCATCACGGACACGTAACCGCGATCACTGTTGCTCCCGAGTACCGTCGACTCGGTCTGGCACGGAAGATGATGAACCTGCTCGAACTCGTTTCCGACGACGTCTACAAGGGCTTCTTCGTTGATCTCTACGTGCGATGCACGAACGATCTAGCTATCGACATGTATGAAGGTTTCGGGTACAGTGTGTACAGGCGAGTAGAACAGTACTATGGAAGTCTTGGCCTAGGGAGGGCAGCAAAGGACGAAGAAGACGCATTTGGTGAGTAAACGCGCGTCGTTTGTACATTTATTGTGTTCGTAACCTCCCGACAGACATGCGAAAACCGTTATCTCGGGATCCACATCGACGGTCTGTGAGAATAAACGGAAGGGATATCATCATAAGTGCAAGAGAAGCACCCTAGCTATTACAACATGCTACCAGTCCATAATATTACATTCCGCCCCAATCACAGCTTCAACGGGGGAGGGTCCTCCGGAACTGGTGCCAACCCAGCAGTCTCCTCATCGTAGAAATTATTGAGGTTTGCAGGGTCGCTACAAAAATCATTAATCTTGAACATGACCTCATCTGCCAGAGCGCTCGGTATCTGCTCCTTGCTCTTCAACGAAGTCCCCATTCGTCCTGAGGCAATGAGACGGTTGGTCAAGAACAAAAACCCATTGGCCCCTCCCAAAATCTGCGCAAAGACCACCCCGGACCGATGAACCCACTGTGAATACTTGAACGGTGCTCTTCGGTACGAGTAGATCGGGTCAATCTGTTCCGGGTAGGTGCTCGCAGCCTCGATATCCAACACGAACCCAAATTTCCGCAACAGCGTACGCTCGAAGTAGTTGTGGGTCTGTGTGCCTTCTGGTAACCTTTTCTCCAGATCTTGAACGATCGGAGGAGGGACGGAGAGTCTGACGGGATAGCACGACTGCAACGGATTCTGTCCCCGAATATCGCATATCTGGTCGACGTACGCCTCGACGAGTTTCAGACCGTATCTTTCGATCGTCCTACTCCATTGTTTGAGTTGATCCTCGATACAGCGAGCGGTTGTCCCAATCCACTGCAACTCGAAGTGGAAGCACGTTGCGGGATTGTGGATGATATCGTGATGCAGAATGACGGTTTCGGCCTGGTCACTTTTCTGTGTTGTCCCCTTAGCGGTCAGGAAAAACAGGTCGTTCCGGTGACATGGCGACATACCTTGCCCCCATCAATATCAATGACCAGACTCTGACTCAGGATAAGGCGTTTCCTTGTACGACGGGAACTAACCCGGCTGTTACCCGCATAAAACCCGGACCCCTCTACCACTCCGAACGTCGAGGGGTGTTTCGTTCTGAACCACCCTCTGGGAGTTGAAGGTGCGGAATACTCAGGCCTCAACTGGTAGAAGTAATGCCTACCTCACCAGTCAGTTGCGGTGGCCAACAGGGGCAAAAAGAACTACCTACCCATCAAGAAAACCGTGAGTCCTTCGACCATGGTCGAACAACCCCTGAGCTTGCAACTTCCCTCCAACCTCAACCGCTTGCTCCTTCGAAGAAACGTCTCGGAACTCCTTAACCAACCAATTCACAAAATCCGACCCAGTGAAAGCGTCCGTGTAGAGTCTTCCATGCCACCTGGAATCCTTGATCGGTAAACCCACAGGATCATCTCGCATGGCTTTCGCAATAGCACTCAAGCTCATCTGTGAAATCTCCTTCTCGCTCCTCGCGTTCTTCTTCAATGGCCCCAAAGCGTGGATCTCATCTAAACGATTCATAAGTGCTTCGTCAAGGACGCACGCCGCCGGACCGAGATCTGTTGGTAGGAACCTGACGGTGGGTTGGGCCTGGGTTCCGGTCCCAAGACTACCATCTGGGGCCTGCCATCTGACACGGGAGAAAAGTTCTGCAAGTTTGTCCATCCCGAGGAGACGAATCTCTTCGTCGTTTAGTTTTTCGTCTGTAGGTCCGACATTCGTGAGGGGCGAATCCGCAGAAGGTATGACGATGAATCTAGTTCGCCAGTACCTGAGAGATTCGTGGAGTTGGTTTTCGTAACCCGCAATCAGCATGTCGAGTCTAGCCGACCGGTTGTCAGCCCTCATTCGAGCAAGGAGACGATAAAGCAAGTCTAACCTATTCCAACCGTAACCCCCCAACCCATGGGACGCAAACGACGTCTTCAGCTCTGTATACCCCTCTCCCAATTTCGGCCAAACCAAACACTGGTACTCGATCGGGGCGCTCACCGCCATCCTTCTAACATACCTCCTCAACCTGATCGCTTCGCCCGTGTACGAGATCCGGTGGATTTCGTTGCTCATGCTCAAATACACCGGGTCGTTCGAGTTGTTCAGGACGTCTGCGGCTCCTACGGCCTGAGGGCTCAACTCCTCATCGGGGATGAACGCGGTCGGACGACAAGGGAACCTTGTAGGTGGAGGGCCGGGTCTGCTGGTGTTGGGGTTAGAAGATTTGAGTATGAACTGGAACCCTTGAGCAAGCCGCAAAGCGACCATATCCCGCATGATAGATGCTGCCCAAGTTCTCCTCGCCTCATCCCTACTCGCGCTTTTCGGGATCACAGGAGGCTTCACCAGGAACGAACGCATCTCCGGCGGTTCTACTACGAAATCATACGAAAATATGTCGTACGAGGACTCCAGCTCCGATTTTGACGGGAAGTGTTCGACGGTCAGGGGTAAACAAGCGGGGGTAACCATCGACTTCCACTTGATCTCCATCCTGGACAACGGTTCAGGATATGTATGCTGCCACCTCCTAGCCAGGGAAGACTGGGGATACGGAACATATTCTCGTGGGAACGATGGGTTGGTTCGGTTGGGAAGCGAGGACGGAAATGGAACGCTGGAGTTGTGTTGTGCACTTCCCGTTCTTCGCATGATCGTGATCGTCGCTTCCGTACGAGGTGGAGTGCCGAGTGGTGAGGTGCGCGTTAATGAACCTCGATGCTGGAGGTTACTGTCTTCTTCCAGTGTTCGGCTCAAGGCGGAACTCCTCGGCGACGCCCGAGGGAGGATATTGACAGGTTTCGGGGAACGAGGTATGGGAGTCTTGGCCCCCGAGCCAGTTAACGTAAGCACCGAAGGGGAAGGCGTAATGGTAGGTGTTGCTGCCAAGGTGGGACTCGTCACCGCGGAAGCAGAAACATTCGAAGTTTCTGGTTGACTGAGACCACCTCTGAACGGATTGAACAACCACGCTGGTGCAAACCTCGACCCCGTCTTCCGCGACCTCCCAGATGTGCTCGTGGATTCAGAAGAAGTGGACCCCACGGACATCTTCGAGTGTACGGAAGAACGGGACGGAGAAGAGCTGAGGAATTCTGTCGAAAGGGTTGATGATTGTTCGCCACCCTCCGCAGAGAGTTCTGTCTGCACAAGCCGTGGACTCTCCTCAATGGGAGGAATGGTGAGGGATCCGGATCTTTGTATGTTCCTCCCAGCGACCGACCGATACGAGGAGGCCATGATCGTGCCGCTCCCCGAGGAGGCGTAGGAGTTCCTGCTGACCGCAGGAGGCCTGATGTTTCGTGAAAGAGCGAACACGTCTTGGTCAAATTTTTCAGCATCTTCCTTTGATATCGAATCCTCGAAGTTTTCCTTCACGGGGGTCATAGATTCCGAGTAGAACTTGGGTAGGTACGGAATCTCGATGCTGGACAGGACGTCGTGGTCAAGTAAACCCAACGCGCGAATCTCGTACATCTTGGCGCGAGCAACGAACCTGTTCGATTCACTTGTGAGCTACGGGGGTGGATGGATGGTGGGGTTGCCTGCGTACCTGTCCTCCCTGAAGGGTAGGTCCATCTGCTTATTCCAAAACGAAACCGACATCCAGAACGGCTCCCACCAAAACATCGTCCTTTCCCTTCCGAAAGATTCACGTGGATCGTCATCTCCGCCCCAGAGCGGATCCATGTTCCTCATGCTACCTGTCGCTCCACCCCCTACCTTCAACTCTGGTTCCACGCCCCAAAAACAAAATATCGGGCTCTGGTGCAAAGGGGGTTTTGTGAGGGTGATGAGGTCCACGGCAAATCCCTGGTCGACCAGGCGAGTTGTAGTCAGACGGAGGAGATGCTTCGAGACGCGGAAGTACCCTGTCCCTGGAGTGATGATAATCATCGACACGCCGGTCAAGGATAGCGAACGGTCGATGTAGTGGGTCTCGGTGGGGTTCAGAGACATATTCAGAGCTTCTAGAATTGGTCCATCGTGAGCGTACGAGAGTTGGCCAACAAGTCGGGGGAGGGGAGGAGCCTGAGGCGAGGTCGACGAGTGCCCCAAAGATGCTTGGTGGTAATGGTGGGTCAATAGAATATCCCGCTGGAACGCCCAGAAGGAGTCCTTGAGGCTGACTAGCGTCGACTTCCAATCGTAGATTACCTCTAGGTCGTTGATGACTCGATAGAAGTCCTTGTACCACCTGCCCTCGTCGTCTCTCCTAAGCGGCCCAGCGGCGTAGTCGATCTCTGACTGGTCGTAGAACACTCTAGACACGAGAACGATAGTGACGATGTGGTTGGTCCCGGCTTCACGCCACTTTGTACACAGAGCCGGCAAGAAAGAATGCACGACCTTCTCGTAAAACCGTTCTCCATCATTCGCGAACTGCCAAAACTCTTTGCAAATTTGAATAAACAGAGTCGTCTTCGCGGATAAGGAACGATAGATTGCTTTCGTGGCGGAGGTCATGCAGCCGGCGGTGACCTTATCCAATCAGAATCCAATATATCAGCACATCCGGGATCAGAGGGAAGGAGCAACCCAACACCCACTCTATGTCCTCCAACGTAGATTGCTGTCACCTTGGCGGCTATAACGCCGATGAACGAGATCTCTTGGTCGACGTAGACGCATTTTCCAATGAGTTGTTGCCCGAGCCTCCACATTTCATTTCGGCCGAGATATTGGTCCTGGAATGCAAACTCTACATAATCCGCCTTGCACGAGTCTTTATCGAGCTGATGTAAAGATATTATGCGCCAAGCCGTATGCTGAAAGCCTCGAATTTGCCTCGTTGCGTACCTTCGTGACCGTGATTTCTCCGTTGTTCCTTATACCGAATACCTCGGCGATATTTCCGGGGATAGATATCTTGGAAACCTAATCGCACGGAGAGTTCTACCCCATCTATCACCGGGGAGAGAAAGACACGCACCTGTAACTGAGGCTTTACCGAACTGTAGTCCTCTCTCGTAACAAAAAAGAGAAAGCCGGAGTCCGAGCTACCCAGGGTCACTCTCAACAAATCCCCTTCATTGATCCCGGGCCACCAGTTATGGTTCAAGATCACGGTTGGTGACTTTTCCTGATCGTGCACCCACGCGGCAAGGGTCTTCGATTCACCAACTTTTACTGACGGCGCGGCAGTCAAGAGCAGCGGCGTCGCGCTAGCGTTGTATTTGTAAGCGGATTGAGCGGTGTTGGACCTCTTCCGGCTGTATCGCGAGCTCTGGGATTGCGCTCGACTAGAACTCGACATCCGGCGACTTTGGTTCGCCTGGGCGATCTAATGGTCTACCCGGCGTGTGAGGTAACCGGTCGGCCGTGAGAGTGTGGTATGGCCTTATCGACAGCAGTAGTGAGTGGGTCGGTAACCGTTCATCAAGGGGGGTGCGATCAGGTGAATTTCTTGGTCTCGCCCCTTCAATACCGGTGGGATTAGACGTAAGTGGGGTCCGAGAAAGAGCCGACGGTGCCCGGAGGAAACCAAAAGTTCAAAGCTCAAGGCAAGTCGCGTTCCAGGGGAAATCCCACGTGAGCGGCAGGGACAAGGGAAGTAATCAAGCTCGAGGTTACGTAACAAAATCGCTCTCATTCTCTTGGGGACTGGTCCGTTTTGTCCGTCCTTGTGTTTGTTGTGTGGACTTGGGAATCCTCTCATCTGCGCCATCGTCCTACTCATCGCCTACAACGTGTTTTTCCAGGGATTTCTCTCCTCACAACTCCTGCGTCATCTTTATACCCTTCAACCCCGATGCACCCCGAACCACAATCGGTCGTTTCTCCCTCCCCAATGGCCAAGTTGCTCGAGCAGCTCGCTTTAGACGATCTGCAACCCACTGCTCTTTCCAAGGATTCTCTCGATTCTACTTCGAAAACTCTTATAGAAGAGCCAGAGTCACTACGGTCTTCACCAACAAGAGTCGACTTTCCCTCCCTCCTTACCGACTCTCGAGATTCAACGCTCACGACCGAGTCACCCGCATCTTCATCCAGACCATCTCGCGAAGGCAGCTGTATTATCCCCGCTGGTCCCATGCGCGATGCAAGCTTCACTTCACTTCATAAATCCGTCGAAACCCTACCAGTTCCTCCTGTCCCGCAATACGGCCCGATCATCGAGAATTATCCCCGTACACTCCACATGTCAGCTTCTTCACCCACGCTCCGGAAGGGAACAAGCATTCTCCGTTCCTCATCATACACTGACCAGAGCGCCCTCACATCCTCAAGCCCATCCTCGCCACCCTCTCCAACGGGTGCTGGAACCCCGAACGTGAAATTCGCTCCGCTTCCCGAGGTCGAACGTCCGAAGAAGCGGAAATATAACCACGGCTTGGGCGTTGCCGCCCGCTCGCAGATGCTCGCCCGTCGGAAACAGATGATGCGTGACAATGACGATCCAGACCGGCCTCCAAGACACCTCTGGCGGTCGGATGACGAAGACGAGGGTGAGGATCCGCTCATTGCCCTCGGTCACATGGTGAAACTTGCGAGCATTGGAATCTGGCGTAAGGTCTCGCTAAAGGATAGGAAGACACGACCAGGCATGCAGGAGAGAAGCAATGAAGATTCTTTGTTGGAGGTTAAGAGGCCGGTGTCCTATGCAGATGATGAGGGTGTGGACAAGGTGCTCGTTGATGAGCAGGTGGAGGACGCTAGCGACGACAAACCCCCACCGCCGCAAGCCGAGACAACGACCAGGACAGCAGGTGATGAAGTGGTGGCGGTCCAAACACGAGCAGTGTCTACTGTCCCGGTTCCGACGGAGGAACCATAGGGGCCCATCGCCAGTGCTTTTTCATCCTTTTCCAATTCTGATGCACCCACGGTCCGTTTCATATTTATTTCGTTTCCTTCGTTCCGTTCCATTCCACCTCTCGATTAGAGAACACGACCTTCAAGATTATTCAGCTATCTTATTCGAACTTTACTCCTCCCTCGTTTGGGGCAAACCATCAGACGACGTTAATCTCGGTTCCTTTTTCACCATATTACGCATCGACAGCCTACGATCAACGAGCATGAGAATCACAGTGATATTACTATATACAAACGGGAGCATCCGATGGAAAAAAAACGGGATTACAAGGCGACAGAGCACGGTGACAGATCTAGGGAATACATGCAAACGTGGTACAACGAGACTGAATATCGGAGAGAGAAGGGTCCCCAGGAAGTAGGAAGAGAAGACGACCATCAGTGCATAATAGATTCGACCTCTTTGGGAGGGACGTCAGTATTCTTCTTCTTCGTCTTGCTTCCTTTGGGGCGGCCTCGCGGTCTCTTCCCAGGTTGAGGGGGTGGAGCGGTCTCAGGCTCTCCAGCGGTGGTTGCACCCTCGGTCGCGTTGGTGGGGCCCGTGGTAGCGGGGCCGTTGATAGCAGAGTGGGGACGCTTATTGGCGCTAGCTTTTGCAACGGTCGGGTTATTATTAGCAAGTTGCTGGTGCATAAATCTGAGGAACCAATTTATCGATCAGTACGTGGAGGTTGCGACTGTACAAGGAAGACTACTGACTCTCGTTTGCGTTCTTCCAGCGTCTCCTGGAGGTTTGGAAGGGGAGGTTGACCGAGTTCAGCGCGAAGTTGGTCAACATCACGCTTGGCACTCGCGTATTCGCCGTCGGTGATGGTTTGGATTTTGAGCCTGAGGTCGGAACATCTGGGAACGTAAATGTGAATAAGCATGTCACCAAGAAAAGGCCGCGGGGAAGCGTGTATACGAACTCGCGAGTCAAAGTGACCTCCATTATGTCCGCCTGCAATATCCATTTCGGGAGGAACAATGGAGGAAATGCGACCGACGGCAAAGGGCAAGAAGGGGGGCGCAAGTGGCGGTGACAAATGGAAGACAGATTACGATGAAATGAGACGTCCGACCAAATGCAGGAGGATAAAGGGATTTTCGGCGGCTGACCTTGTCTCTATCCTCATTGACCTATAAATCAAGGAGGATCAGGATGATTGGTATCTCGGGAAACGGTGGCAGAAGATACGAGCCTCTCGTAAAGCATTGAGCAGTTTATTCCTCTCACTTTCAAGCCTGAGGATAATAAATATAAAAAATAAGTGATCGAGCAACAAAGATCAGCATTCCAGGGGTCCGGGAGGAAGTGTCGATGGCGGCCTCAAGCAAAAAACGTGGGGGGAGATGATGGAAGTGGATCCTCAACTTGTTCTTCTGTTCTTTCAAATCCTGGATCGCCTTGTTCTTCTGTTCCAATGATTCGTGTGCAGAAAGAATATGTGCAGTATGGAGTTGCAGAGTGAGACCATGCTTCCTAGGAGAAATGGTGTATTATTATTTTCTCTGGTTCCACAGACGTGTTCGGTGCATACTTGAGTTCAGCGGTCTTTGCGAGATGAACAAGATTTTTTGTCCAATCACCGGTGGCCACTAAAGGTTTTGAGGACGGAGCCGGTTGAGTGGAAGTTGAAGCGTTCGTCGGAGTCGCCATTGCGAAAAGTCGGCGAACCGGGGGCGATTGAAAGAGTGACAAGGGGTCCTGATGTCACATGACTTGACTTGGAAAACCCTGACCTACACGTGTGCGATCAAAGTTCAACGTTGTCAACGCGTGTGATCGTTGCCGTGAAATTGAGTAGGACGTGTACGTGTCTGGGCGCGTCTGGGAACCATCATCGGTCTCTCGGTCGTGGCGCAATGACTCCTTGCCTCACTGTGACAGTCTGAAACGCGGATGCGGGTCGTGGGAGGTTTTCTACTGTAGGGGGCACAGCAAATAAAACCCCCATCCACTAACGATCCCTAATTATATCCGCGGGGGATATCTTGGGCGGCGCTCCTCCCCCCCCCCAGCCTTGGGTTCAACGAACGACGAAAAATTCAGGATGAGTGATTCGATTGCGTGCCTTGAAAATTGAATGACACCACAGCCGCATCACCACGCATCATCGATGTCATCAGCGGCTGCGAGAATCAGTTCACAGAAATCAACCCCAGTTCCGTTACATTCGCTTTCGGTGTCTGTTTTCTTTCCCCACCAATGCGCCGCCGGCGCGATCGCGTACCACTTCAAACCCACGCTCGGTCCGAGCCTCACCCGCATAGCCGACGCGCAGGTCCTGTTGATGCGACACGGGACATCATACGAGCGCGAGTCGGGTCGCATGTCTTGACAAACGTTGGTCATCTTCTCCTCTCCTCAGTTGCAGCGAGGAAGCGGATGTGGGTTTTTGGGACCAGAATTGATTGATTACAATTCCACAAATAAGGTATCGGGATTTCCGAATGGCCAAGCGCCACAATACCAGGAATGGATTGATGACTTTTGGAGTCGACAGCCATGGGAAGATACGAAATGCGGGACGCGTGAAAGGGACGCAGATTGCAATTAAGATATTCACCGCATTAGGAAGTGATCGGATTACCTTAGCACTCCCGACACTTTTCGCAACTCACAGCTGTCCTGACTTCCCGCCCCCTTGTCTGCCAAATATAAGACCATGCCTCTTTCCGTCAAAGCTCCCGCTCCCCAGCCATCCACTCCTGCTCCTCTCATCCATGTCGCCCTTCCTCCACCCCGCGTCTTTGGTCGACGCTTCCCTCCACTCTGCCGCTACCCTTCAGCTCGTTGATTTAGCTTTGACCGACTGCTTGATCGGTAAGTGCCCCCCCCCAAAAAAAAACTCCCATCCCTTTGTCTCACTCACCTTTGTTCGGTTTATTAGACTATGTTGTTCAGTGTACCGTAGAAGCGGTAGACTTCGCACTCGGTCGCGTCTCTTCCTCCTCAAGCGCCTCAAATCCCAAAGACGTCTACCGCCACGCCGAGTTCACCGAGTTCGTATCCAACGTGCTCTCTCGGTCCGAGGTTAAAGCCCCCGTCGTACTCGCATCTCTCGTCTACATCCACCGCGCAAAACCTCTTCTTTCCATTGGGACGGAGCAATGGGCCTGTGAACGTGTGTTCCTGGGAGCGCTTATCTTAGCCGCCAAGGTGTGTTTCGCACGGCAACCGCGGACCCATTGTTCGCTCGTTTCATGCTGACGTGATCTCCGTCCTCACAGTACACCAATGATTCGTCGCTCCGAAACGTTCACTGGGCGTTATGCACTGGTGTCTTCGGCAAACGTGATGTGGGGAGGATCGAACGAGAGTTCCTCCAAGTCCTCCACTGGGATCTCTCCATCTCCGAGGATGACATCTTGTCTCACCACCATTCTATCTACTCCCTGCGTGCCGACACGCTCTCCGATACCCCCGAATCTCCTCTTGTTGCTACCTCATCGCCCAACTGCAGTCGCTCCTTCGATGTGGAAGAAAACGAAATATCCTCGTGGAGTGACAGTGATGACTCGTGTTCCTCCGACTCTTCACTCTCCCCCATTACTCCTCCCTTAAATGTATCTAGCCACGAGTCTTACTCAAGGCAAACCGCGTCATCGGGCGTCATTCCTTCAAGACCCTGTCGTCCAGTAATGGACCTGGGCCTTCCTGGCGCTCTGGACATTCTTAATTCCTTCCCCATCCCCAAACAGTGGCGTTCGCCAGCACCCTTGGTGGACGGAAAGGGATGCGAATCCCAAAACGCCATCTCACAATCAACCCGAGTTTGGGTATGACTGTTATCTGCCGCTCATTTCTTTCCTTCTCGGTCTTCTATCACACTCTCCCGGACGTTTGTTGTTTCTTGTAAAAGTCCCCCATCGATCATCGTCATCATCGTCAACCGGTCCAATTTGTTATCGATCAACCATATCGCTGCCCCTTACACAATGTACATCGCCTATCATGCTACTCACACCCTCATTTCCCCCTCTTGTTCCTTCTATCGTCGTCGTTTGCCCTTAATTTTTGGGGGCGCCATTCGTTGCGTTCTTGAACCTAGCCATACAATAGTTTTATATATTGAGTATTTAGTTGCACGTACGGCACGGTACCCTACTGCCCTGGTATAAGTAAACTGTTAAGGATTAGCTGGCACTTCCTCTATGTAGATGCCTCGTAATGGATTCTCTCGTCTCCCATGATTGTTGCCGGTCGTGGCCCATGCTTATGACCAGTCGAGTGATGTAAAATGTACCCAAGATCCGCCTGCCCACTGGCAGTTACATCATGTGTTACGATCGGGATGTGACAACGTGACGGATTCCCCTTGTCCGTTTTTCCTTTTTCCAATTTTACAAACCGGCATCTCGAACCTCGCCATGGAACTTTATAACCAACAGACCCCTGTGTATCCCATCCCCCCTCCTCCATACCCTCCGCCTTTCGAGCGATGAACCCTTCCTCCTCTCAAGCCAGGCTCGCCCGTCTCGTCAACCTCCCTCTATCAAGATGTATCGTTGATCATCTCGTCGACGCCACCATCGACGTAGTCAACCATGGCCTTGGTCACCGCTCCTCTTCCCAACGGGGTCGTCTGCCCGACAGGAACAACTCCAACTTGAAGTTCAGGCATTTCGTTCACTCGGTCATCTGTCGTGCTCAGTGTTCGGTACCCACTCTCCTCGCTGCGGTGATCTATATCGTTCGGGCGAAACCGTACATCACCATTGCCAAACCAGAGTGGGCCTTTGAACGGGTATTCCTCGGTGCTCTTGTGTGCGCTACCAAGGTATGTGTGTTTCATGACCATTAGCGTTGTTGTTTCCGACTTAGCTCGGATCGGTTGGCTTACATACAGTACCATAACGACGCTTCGATGAAGAATCCACAGTGGGCGCTCGCTACAGGATTATTCAGCCCCAGGGACATCAGCAGGATCGAACGCGAGTTTCTTGAAGTTCTGGACTTCCAGCTCCGAGTGACGGAGGCGGACCTCCTTACCCTGGAACGGCCCTTCATCTCTGCGTTCTTCAGCCCGAAACCCCGCGCAGCGTATACCCCATCATCATCATCATCCGACTATCGACAACAAGTTGATGACGAGGATGGCGATGGCGATGAGGAGGATAGCTCCTCTAGGTGGAGCGATTCCGATGAGGACGATGATGCCACGACTGATTTCACCAGTTCCCCTTCGGGATCAGACCGGTCGATTTCCCCAAAAACCCCATCATCCACTGTGTTGGGATCTTTCCCTCTCCCCCCTTCTTCGCACACGGCGTCGTTACCGACGAAAATAGTCGCCCCACTGCCAACGCGCCACCAAATACATTCACCGCTCTCTGTATGATCCCATTCTCCCCAAGGTCTCGCTTTGCATTCTTTCCACTTTCCTAGACGGGGATTCACTCACGCACTTGCCCTGAATAATCGTTTTCATCGCTGACCTTTCCGCCACGTTGTTCATACATTTCGCTCGGTTGCGCTTTATGTATCCTTATTCGTTGTTTGTTTCTGCCACCCTCATCCTTGTACAACTCTTCATACCTTTTTCAATTCCTTTCTCATCCTCATTTTTGCCCTCGTGATCGACGGGGACGAATTACATCTCAAGTAGCTTAGTGTACGACGAACAGAGGTTTTTGTAATTCACACACGAGTCAGACCTTCATGGGTGATTTGATTCGCGCTGGTGATTGCACTACGGCGACTTGACGATGTTAGGAGTTTTCGGCCGGGCTTTGCACAGCACATGAGGTGTTGGTGTTTTGCTTTCTCGGGACCGTGCGCTTGTACATTACACAAATGGCCGGCCGCAATTGGGTTGGCGGTGCCGGTCTCCTCATAAGCTCTTATCAGAATTGCGAGGTCAACGAATATGTAAAATTTTCGAGAGATGGATGGGTAACATGTATTCATGCCCACTCAGCAAAGAGCGACCCGATGCCGAGTGGGTTTCTGTGCCGACACAGACAAATTTTGTGCGACTGATTACGATGGCAGCGGGAACCCGACCTAATCCGTTCCCCAGCCTTTATGTACATAATCACTGATCGGTGAAAGAGTTGGAGTAATAGCGTAAAACGCGTGCAGAGCTTTTTTTTTTTTCGCTCTTCTTTGAAAGGTCCAGACCGGTGGAGTGGGAGGGTTTAATGTTCTTCCTTCCTCTGCGAGGTGGTTGAGGCGGTGGGGGGTTAGCGTTACTTAGTAGTAGGTGATTAATACTCGACCTCTGAGTCCTCCCCCTTCACTGCCAAGGTTCACACAACCCCTCTTTTCCGAACTTCTCGACGTACATTCGTGAGCTCTCGGCCTTTCCAGGGTTATCGCCTTGTGTGTGTGTGTCCTCGCAAACCCGCACATTACGCTTGTTCCATGTCATCCGTCATCTTCATTACCTATCTGATCTGGGGATCCAGGCGAACCTAGATGGGCGCGGTGCGGAGAATCCGTCTCTCCGTCTCTCTCGCTGAGAGAGGGTGATAACTAACCGTAAAGAACGATCTTATCAGCAGTTATCTCCCCCAATCGTCTCCTTCGTCTTCGGTGTACGTACGGTAGTACTTATGCTCAGGGAAACTGGCGATTCGGGCATCGGGAAATCGTTACCCTGTTATTGAAGAGGAGCCCCAAACGCCGCACGAGAGGGGAACCCAGGTCGCGTG
>Ga0307515_10006468_pt1 | contig 23447 bp, 2 predicted proteins | sample 17_EM_MG_FD_194513 | JGI IMG/M metagenome (GOLD analysis project Ga0307515, IMG submission 194513) | Populus trichocarpa ectomycorrhiza microbial communities from riparian zone in the Pacific Northwest, United States - 17_EM | ecosystem: Host-associated > Plants > Roots > Unclassified | place... | reverse complement strand
GCGGGCGCGTAAGAGTACGGCACTAGCAGAAAATGGCAGAACTTAGTTAGTAGAACTTAGCAGAACTTCGCACTAGTAAGTTGCCACAGATTACCGTATATTGCGGTTATAAGACGTAAAGATCTTATAAAACATTAAGTGGCGCTACTCTTCTTCTCCTTTTCTTTCCTTAGCTTTAGATTCTTATTTATAGACAACCTAATTATATAGGCTTGCGCGTCCCTTATACTGTGCTCGTGCCTTAATTAACTAAGTCGCTAATAATAGATTAGTAAGAGAGACAAATCCTTAAGAAGGTAAGGCCTTTAGAATTGTAAAGACTATATACTATAGGTATATACCTTTAGTATATAACCGGCGACTATTTAAGGGGCGTCTAAGGGTTATCTTAAGGGTAGCCCAAGGTATCTACAATAATATCTTTTACATTACCCCCCCCTTTCTTATAATTAGCCCCTAATCGCTATTACCTTATAGTAGGGAGATTATAAGGGCTTATTCTAGAAGGGGTTTAAAGAAATATTAAAGAGGCGTTGGTATACCGCTGTATATTATCTATCTATCTAATCTCTGCTTTAAACTTCTAAAAACCCTTAAAAAGAAAAATATATAATTAGAGAAAAGATATAAAAATTGCTAAAAGACCTATTAAAAGTATGCTAGTAACTACCTAGGCTAATATAGGAATTTTTATACAACTCTACTTCTAAGCCTTTATGCCGGTTTATAATTAATTATATAGAGCCTTAGCTTGCCGTTGTCTTTAACTGCTAAAATATAGTCTATAATCCTTTTCTTATAATCCCCTACATTACTAACGCATTACTTCTATATTTACTCTTAGGCTATTAAATATAGTTAAGGTATTAATTAGTTAGTTAAAGAGACTTATCTCTTAAGATTTAGTGTATATGCTTTTAAATTTAGTAGTTCTATACTATATAGTTAGCGTAGCTTTACTACAGCAAATAGGGACACTTTATAATAGTAATTATAGCTATTATATAATTGTTAAAAACGTCTATAATATTAATCTTTTAATACTATAGTATTGTTTAGGTATAATTTAACCTATATACGTTTTTAATTAACGTTTTAATTGCCTTCCCTTGGCCACGTACTTAGTTTTTATAAGGAAGTAATAGCTAAATAGCTTATACGCGTGTTTTCTTTTTTTAAAATAGCGCTATTATAACGGAGTTATATTAGTAAGGTTGCGGCTATTCACCAGAAGGGTATTAGATGGTAAAGTATAAAAATACTTTACTTATTAAGCTTAATCCTTCTTTTTAATACCTTACTTTCTATCGCCAACCTTTATCTAATTTTAGACGTATCTTTAATATATTATTAAGATTTTCTTCTTTTCTATTAATAATTTAATATACCTCTTTATTCCTTTACTAACTACTTTTTTAAGTAAATTTTATAGCGTATTTTAGCCCTACCTTTATATATAAAACCCTAACCTCCGCTAACCTATAACTAGTGCTAGTCCTACCTAAATAATTTTACCTATACGTCTTTAAAAGATTAGAAATCTAATAATAGGATTCTAGAGGCTTATAATAAGACGCACTATATTAGATCTAATACCTTTAGTCCTTATAATTAATGCATGCGTACTAAGAGCGGTAGTTACGTTAAGGTAAGCTTTTCTATCCTTAATAGATTTCTATTACTAACTTTAAGCTTTAATAGCCTAGGCCTAAGTGGCGACGATCCTTTAATATTCTTAACTACTATATTGCCCAGGCTTTATCTTATTTTAGCGCTAATATTAAACGTTTTAGTTAAATTTAAGACTATGCTATAGCTATCTATACCGCCTATAATTTCTAGTAAGCTAGCTAGTAACGCCTAATATAAGAGTAAGGTTAGTATACTAAGAATAGGGTAAGAAATAGAGGTAATAAAAAGAAGGTCGTTGTCTACTATAAAAAGGAGTTTATATATACGCGTTAAGTTTTAAAAGAGTGTAATATAATACGTTATTAGGTAGGTTGCCCTTTAGGTACTTAGTAGATAGGTAACTAATAGTTACTATAGTAAGGTCTTAGTGGTTCTAAACTATACTAGCTAGCTAATATCTCTATTTATTCTAGGCTTAAGTATATTTTTATTAACTATAAGCTAACGCCCTAAGAGTTTTATTAGTATTAGTTTGGACCTAATATTAATATTAAGTGTTTATAAATCTCTGCTAGATCTTATAATGCTATCTACTTAATAGGGCTAAGGGATAAGATAAAAGTATTAGTATTAATCTAATAACCTAGTATATCTAACACTGTGCTATAGGAGTCTTTTATAGTGTTAGGAGGGAAATTAAGTAGTATAATTATAAGATTATATACGTAAACTACTAGTATATAACTAGTGCCTAGGCGTAAAATAAATATAAAGTTATCTAGATAATAAACTAGTGTTACGGACGCTTTAAGTACGATATTACGACTACTTAGGGAAGAGTTAGAAGAAGCTAGTTAGTTAATACAAGCACGGTCCAAAATGGAGCCGATAGAGCTATGTGACGAGGAATAGTAACCAAGGTCACATGATATAATCTATATAATCTGTATAATCTGTGCGATCTATATAATCTGTAATAGAGCGGATAGAGCGGATAGAGCGAATAGAGCAAATAGAGCAGAAGGATTTCCTAGGAGTATGGTTATGTATTTAAGGACCCTTAGTCCCTACCTAGATAGTTCCTTCCTTATAGTAATTCTCAGAATACAATTAGAGTTAATCTATTAGGCAACTACTCCACTAGTTATTATTTGTTATTAACTTTTATACCTATATTTCCTATACACCTAGCCTAATAACGAGCCCACCGTAGTTCCTGCTATAAGGTTCCGTTACACAATTACTACCTAGTTATAGTATTAGTATAGAAAGTCGAATAACATGCCACCAAAAGCAGCCACTATAACGCCATCGACGGCAGCAACTACTTTAAGGTTAGGTAACGACACTAGTATAGCAAACACTGACTTATAGCAACCTATAACGGTCGGACAACTATAAAAGATAGTTAACTAGCTAATAGAAAATAATGCGACGTTAGAAATAGGATTAACGGGATAGGCGTAGCAAAGGTTAAGTTACTATTAATTAAACGATACTTAGGAGAGAGATTAAAGCTTAAAGAATTCCTTACGTAAATGCACTTTAAGGTAGCGCAAGAGGGAGCTAAGCTGGTAATACCTATGGATTGGATAGCGTATGCCGGATTATTCTTAATAGGAAGGGCACTTAAGTGGTTTAAGCCTTACCTTATAGAAATATAAGTAAACGGGATAATAACTATAAACTAGGAAGTACGGTTTATATTCTTAAGCTAGAATGGATTTATAGAATAACTTATATAAATATTTAGAGACCCAGAGGCAGTAACTACGGTAAAAAGAAAATTTTAAGATATTACGTAATAAACCTTAGCAATTAAGTATATAACGCAGTTCCAGACGTTAGTAACGTAAGTAGAGTAGAATAATAGGGCGCTTATAGCACAGTATAAATAGGGACTTAAGGCTAAAGTCTAGGACGTAATTATCCTAATAGAAGATGCGGATACCCTAAGGGAACTAATAGATTAAGCGATTAAGATTAATAATTGGATCTACTAAAGGGAATAGGCTAAGAGAGGCTAGGATAGAGTTCTATAGTTATATAAGGCGTAAAGCACGCAACGACTAAAGCTAAGTTAGAAACTATAGTATGGTGTAGAACTAATAGACCTAAGTAGTACTAGAGAAGCCTATAAGAAATAGAGTAAGAAACTGTGGAAACCTAGAGGTTAAGGATCTAGTAATTATAGGACTAAAGAGTAGAGGCTAAACTAGGGATCTTAGCAGCAGAAGACGTTTAGGCGGACTCTATAGCAAAGTTAATGGTTTAAAGAAGGAGCTTATATAAATTGCAGAAAATAGGGTTATTTCGCGAGGAATTATAAAGATAGTTAAAGATATTATGCAATAAAGGGAACCTAACTAATAGTAGACGATATACACGTATAGAGGGACGACAATATGCTGCGAGGAACGAAAGAATATTTAATTAAAAGTTTTACGTTTTATTATAATAACGTATACCAAATTTATAAGGACGCTAAGTATGGCGTAAGCTATTAGCTATAAGAGCTAGCACCTATAGGATGTAGAGGAACTAACGAACTAGTTCGCAGATCGGATATTAAGGACGATAAATTTAACGTAGGTAAAACATTTTATAATAATAAGGTAATAAAGGCCGCTTACTAGGAGCGAGTAAACCCTAGAGATATTATACTAGAGGTAGAGGATGATTCCACTATAAAATAGGGAATATTAGTAGGGATTAAGACCCTACTAGATACGATGTCTATCGCTTTATAAGACGTAAGAGAAAGTAGAATAGTAAACCACTTCGGCACTTAATAAAGGCAAAAGGCTAAAGGCTTAAGATTTTTAAGATAAGATAAGAGATAACTAAGATTCTTAAAACGAGATAAGGTAAGCTTAAGGACCTATAACGGACGATAACCGATAGAGTAGAGTAGTAGCTTAGTTTAAAGATATACGAATAAGCGCGGAATAGAGTTTCCTATAGGTATAAGACTCTTAAGATAAGATAAGTGAGATTTAAGACTCTTAAGACGAGATAAGAACACTAAGAAAGCCTAAATAGACTAAGGTAGGAGTAAAGCTTAAGTTAGAAGCAAGCTTAGGATTAAAGAATCTAAGGGATTAAGAATTCAAAGTACGAATTAGGATACCTATAGGTAAGAGGCAAAGAGCTTCTTTATAGATTAGAGAATCTATAGTATAAATAGCAACTAGACTAGGAGACAGATATATAGACCTAGAGGACTTACTAGGAGAACATAGTATTCGGCCTAAAGATTAAAGAATTAATACCAAGATTAAGAAGTAAGAAGACTTTAAGGATCTACTTATAAGACGCAAAAAGAAAGAAACTATAGAGGAATTTAGAGTATAAATTACCGTATAGCAAGAATAGAAACTAGATAAGAGATCTAGCATATTGGGACGTATAAGGGATAGAGTGCCAATATAAAGGATTACTAATAGGCCTAGAGCAGGCATACTAAGAGCTAAGTGGCTTACTAAACTGGAATAAGAAGAGGATCTAGGGATTCTAACTAGGTTCGAAAAACGACATATAAAGGGCTGTCACGACGCAGTAATAAGAAGATACTTCCTTATAGATAAGCCGTATACACTCTAGTAGCTGTACTAAAAGTAGTATAGGCAACGACACAACGATAAGTAGGAAGATTTCTATATATAGTTAGATAAGAAAGTTATCTAAAACCACCTAATTATAGAAAAGGCTATAACGCATATTAAAGGAGCCTTAATTATAATATTAAAGGATTTAAAGGAACGATTAGAGGACTAGAGAAGCGAAAGGTATATCTTAGTACCTATAAATAAAGTCGCAACGTTTAGATTAGTATAATAGAGGTTTAAACTTAGGAATAAAGATAAGCTAAGAGTTAACCTAAAGCACCTAGTACACTATACGCTATTATAGATTGCATGCGTAGATAATATATATAAAATGCATAAGAATCCGAAAGAAAAGAATTGGAAATACCCTATAAGGATATATTGGATAATAGACAAGTAATAATATAGGAATGCCAAATATATATATAGATAGCATCCAGTAGAAGTTTAAAAGGAAGGAGATTTAATACTTTAACCAGGAAGATTCCTTATAAAAGAATACTTAGACGGACAATAGTGGTAGAAATGCCCAGAAAATATATATCTATAGTATATTAAAGACAAAAAGCGAACTAGGTATTAGCTAAAGAGTAAGCTAAATATAATAGGATTAAGTAGCTAATAGTTAGGAAAAGTAGAGGCCTATGGGACCAAAGGGAGCTAGTAGTAGAGCCTTAGACCCTTAAAGGAATTTAAGGATAATACCTAAATTTATAAGTTAAATAGTAAGATTAACAGTTTGAAGCGCTAATAGATAGTAGAGTAACGCGAAACTATATCTTATTAGTAATAGTTAAGAGAATGGGATTACCTTATAGACAGAAGGAACAACTTTACCTATTAGTTACGATTTTAGGAGATTTAATAGCCTACGGAGGAGGGATTATTAGTCTTAAAATAGGACCTATTTAGCTAACCATTAAAGGAAGATAAATTGAGATGTCTTTTAATATCCTACTATTAGGACGGGATAAGGCAGTATTAGGGATGCCTTAGTTATAGGAATATAATCTAAGAATTGATTGGATTATAGGTTAGGTTAATATTAGAGATACTTAACGCCGCAAGATGTGATAATAAGCTAAGTTAGTATAGTACTAAGTTGGAGCAATATATAAAGAGACTAAGTAAGGCTTAAGTTATATACTAAAAAGATACTATAAGTACGGTAAGAAACTATAGTTACCGGAAAGTAAAAAGCTGTTAGAGTATGTAGTATAGAACTATAAGATAGAATTAAAACCAGAAATAAGTTTAAGGTCCTTTTTAATCTATAAGCTTACCGAAGAGGAAGGTAGAGTATTAAAAGAGTTTATTTAGGAAAATCTATAAAAGGGATATATTAGACTATTATAGTTATTAGCGGGTTATCTAGTACTGTTTATACTAAAGAAGAACAGCAAACTAAGGCTGTATATTAACTACAGACAGTTAAATAGCATTACTTAAAAGAATAGGTATCCTTTACCCTTAATTAGCGAGATCTAAGATAGGATAAGTAACGCGCAAATCTTTATAAAGATAGATATAAGATAGGTATACTATTAGATTAGAATTAAGGAAGGTAATAAATAGAAAGCAGCCTTTAGGTTAAAGGAAGGACTATATAAACTATTAGTTATACAATTCGGGCTTATAAACGCACTAGTAACGTTTTAGAAGCGTATTAATAATATATTAAAAAAGCACTTAGATGAATTTATTATGGTATATCTTAACAATATTATTATCTACTTAATAACTAAGGAAGAATACAGGAAATACGTTAAATAGGTCTTAAAGAGACTATAAGAAGAATAGATGCTAGTAGCAATTAAGAAATATAAGTTCTTTACTAGGAAGACTAATTTTATTAGATTTATTATTAAACTAGGCTAACTTAGTATAGATCTAAAGAAGATTAAGGCTATAGTAAATTGGTAAGAATTAGAGAACGTTACGCAGTTAAGATTATTTTTAGGGTTTTACAATTACTACAGAAGGTTTATAGCGCAATAGTTAAAGAATATTAAGCCGCTTACGCGATTAACAAAAAAAGAAGAACTATAGGTATGGGGAAAGGAGCAGTAAGGGTTATTTAAAAAGATTAAAGAGTTATTTACCTAGGAGCCAGTTCTTAAGATCTATTAACTAGGACTAGAAACGGTTATAGAGATAAATATATTAGACTATATACTAGGGGCGTACTTTATATAGAAATATTAAAATAAATAGCACCTAGTGGCATACTATAGTCGGAGGATAACACTACTAGAGTTAAACTATAACATCTATAACAAGGAGTTATTAAGTATAGTTATAGCATTAAAGGAATAAAGAGCATTCTTATAAGGTATAGAGAAACTATTTATAGTTAAGACGGATTATAAGAACCTAATAGGATTTCTAATAATAAAGAAACTTAATTAAAGATAGGTTAGATAGGCAGAGATACTTATAGAATACTATTTTAAGATTTAGTATACTAAGGGTACAGACAACATAAGAGCGGACACTCTAAGTTAAAAGGCTAAACTGCAAAATAATGAAAAGCTATTAGGGGCTTTACTACGAAAAGACACAGATAGATTAATTAGATATATTATTATTTATTACTTAACATCCAATTCGGATCCCTATTAGGCCCACGTAGACTACTCCTTATATACATATAGGGAGAAAACTCTATTTAAGAAAACCCCGTAATCTATCTCCCTGCCTTTTAGGACTTGCCTATAAGGCGCCTATAAGGCGCCTACAAGTTACCTATAGTGCTCTACTACTTTACTTTTTAACCTCCTTAGGAACCACTGCTGCCGTAATAAGCCTATAGACGCGCTAGTATTGTAAACTTTACTCTACCACTATAGAGTTATTAGGGGGCGCCCATTGCTCGCCCCCCCTACCCTCTATTACTATTTCCTTTGCAACCTAGAACTGGTTTAGTATATTTTAGCTAATAAGCCACTAGGTAACCGCCTTAAGGCCTTTTTATATTAAGAGTAGTATATTATAGTTCTCTATACTAGCTACTAAGAGTATTACTTCTTAATTAGTACGTAAGGGGTATAACAGTATTACGTGTTTTAGTGTCTGTCTTAGCTAGCCATATTTATATCTTAGGCTACCTACTAAAATACCTACCTAGTAGAGCCAGTTTTTTAGTCCTATTATTCCTATTCTTAAAAGTATTGCTATTATATTTTTTACCTTTATTAGGCCTTCTCGGAGCCCTAAAGTATTTACCCCCTATAGCGTTAACTATGCTATAGCTTAGGTTCCTCTTACCTCAGTTAGCCTCTATACCTTTAACTTCTATACACCTCTCTAGCGTTAGTCTAGCCAGTGTTATATTATAGTAGATAGTTTCCTAGCATTCTTTTATACTCTACTTTTACTCCTTTCTCTCTCTTACTATTATCTTTACTAGCCTCTTATATATCTCCCTTCCTTCTCTATATAGGCCTAGGCCCTAAAGCAGTACTATTCTTCTTCTACTTTCTTTACCTATTTCTCTAATATATCTTCCCTACTTTGGGGTTGTTGGTTTATTCTCCTATAGGGCGCCCTAGGGTCCCTCTATAGTTTATTTAGGCGTGTCTTAATATACTTTATAATATTAGAGTTACGTTTATTTTATACCCTTTATATTGCAGTGGCTTTAATATATAGTTATAGGGGGGGAATATTAGCTTTCTTTTTAAGCAGTACTGTGGCCGTTCGCTTATATCCGCCTATTATACTCTAGAGGTAGGCTATTTAGACCTTTTAAAGTAGTTTAAGGAGTAATTTAGGGGGGCCTTTCTTAGATTCTCTAATGGCCTAAATACTGGACCTATATATTATGGTTAGCCAGATAACTGCTATATATAGTAGGTGTAACCTCTAAAAGCATAGACCCTATATAAAATTAACGATCCTGGATAATGCGATATACTATACTTAGCCCTTGCGGGCCGCTTATACTATATATACGCTCCACCAGAGCTTACTGTCTACCTATACTCCTAATACCCTTAGACCCTAAACTAGTTAACCCCCAAAGCCTTAGATGTAAATTGTATATTAGAGATCTACAGATTAGTTACGTTTTCTTATAAAGTAGATTAGCTAGTATTTCTTTAGTAAGAATTGGACTTTATGTCGTCTTGCCTATTCTATACAGGTATTATAAGCTTTCTCTAGTGTTTTGCAATTTTCTGCGGCTGTTGGCCTATATATAATTAGGTTTATATTATTAATAAAGCCTATCCCCTAGGTTGCCCCTTCCTTAAAGGAGTTAAGCAGGTTACTTATAAAGAAAAGGAAGAGTATAGGCGAGAGGGGTAATCCTTATAGTATTCCTATTACAACTATAATAGGGGGGCTCTAGTATCCACTAAAGACTAGTAATGTTTCTTTCTGACCTATAAACCCTTAAACAAATTATATAATCTATTCTAGGAAGCCTTTTACCCTAAGGATGTATAGAAGACGCTTATGGGGTACGTTATTATAGGCGCCGCTAATATCTAGGCTAAGTATTAATACTATAAAGTCCCTTCGCATCGCCTATACGGATTTAATGGTAGCAGCGAGTAGCGTAAGTACTAATAGTGTTGAGCGGTTCTTTCTTGCCCCTATTTAGCTTTGTAGTAGTAGGTTGTATTCCTTAGCCGTATCTACCATACGGTCCGCTATTACCTTTTCTAAGATCTTGCTAAGGGTGTTTTCTAAGGCAATAGGGCGGTAGCTTCCTAAAATTAAGTAATCTGCTTTACCTTCTTTCTATAGAATAACCATCATTATAGCTCTTCCGAGTCGCGGGTAGTAGCCTATAGTAAAGTATACCCTAGCTATATCTATAAGCTAGGGTGCTATAAGTAGTCCACATGTTTTTAAGGCCTTATTTGGAATCCCATCTGGTCCTAGTACTATATTATTTAAAAGGCGGCTAATAGTTCTGGCTATTTCCTCTGTTATTATATCGCTGTCGACCCTTAGGCGAGTTACCAGTGTTTTACCTATAATGTTACTAAGGTCTACTAGAGCTGGTTAAAAAAAGAACCTTTTTATAAGGATCTTTACCTTCTTATTATTATTATTAGTGGCCTATAATTCCCCTGCTCTTTACAGGGGTGGTAGGTATAAGTCTTCTACTAGGCGCCCTACCTTTTTCTTTACCCATTTCGCTATAGCCTAAAGGCCCTTATTATAGGGGAGGCTCGGGTTAAAAGTATACTCGTTTATAAACCGTTTCTAGTTATTCCTTACTTCTTTCTTTAGGGTATTCTTTAACTAGTTTCTCGTGTCTTTATATCGTCTCTTATCTTTAGGGTTATAGCTACTTATATATTTCCTTCTTGCTTATTATTAGCTGGTAATAAGAACCGCGTATTATATGGACCATGCGTATTACGCGTAGGGGCCCAGTTTTAAGACCGGGCAGTGCTCTTCTAGCCCATTTTTAATTGCTACCTAGATCCTTTCTAGTCTTTAATTGATTTCCTTAGGGGTGGCTAATAAGCCTCGCTTATTTAGAATTGGGTGGATTTCTTCTAGGTCTTAGAGTTATTATTTAACTATATTAAGAAAACTGTCTGTCTTAAGCTTCCTTATTACATATCTTTTACTACTTAGTTACGCCTTAATATCTAAATCTAGCTATATCTAGATGGGGATATGGTCTAAGGTAAGTGCCTATTCTTCTTTAGGGTTGCACCTTTTAAGTCTCTAGTATAGGCCTTCGTCTATAAATATAAGGTCAATTATACTTCTAGAGGTTCCTCATTACTATATAGTTGCTCTTAAGGGGGTGGCCAACTTAAGGCCCTAGGTGTCTATAGCTTTTAGTAGGCACTCTACCTATTAATTAGCAGTAATATGGATACCCCCCTACCGCGGGTAGTAAAGGTTTATGTCTCCTAGTAGGATGGACTCTATGCTTTTAGTTTCTAGTAAGCTTATTACTAATATAATATTCTCTATTTATAGGACCCCTTCGACCCTAGGGTTATATATATTAATAATTTGTACCAGTCCCCTATATATCTAAATTATTATAACTATAATATCTAGGTTAACTACCTGCTATAATTATAAGAATAGGCTAATAGCCTTGCTAATTATAAAGTATACGTATATAGCTACTTTTAGTTCATATAGGAGCTAGAATCCTTAGGGGCAGTATATTAATTATATGTAGGTATTGTAGTACGGCTCTTATATGGTAAGGATATAGTATTTCTCTAAGTCTAGACCGTCTAGTAAAGGCCTTATAAAACGGTGGTTTGTATTACCGCAGTTATACTATATAATAGATAGGTGGCGGACTCCTAGTAAGGGTCCTTCGCCTTTCCTTTATTCCTCGCTTCTTCTATTTCTACTTTCTCTAGGATGTTTAGAACTTCTGTCTCTTATATCTATACCCTAGTTACTACTTATTTTGTATAGAGCTTTCTATTCCCATATCTTATGTTCCTACTAGCGCTTCTATATCTAAATCTATTATTATCTCCGGTTCCTCCCCTATTCTTACTAGCTAGCTATATACCCTTTATAGGTCGGCTATAAATATTATATTTACCGCGTTAAATCTAATTCTTAATTATCCTAGTCTTAAGCTTGCTATAGCTGTCTATAGGGGTCTTCCTACAGAGCGTCCTCTCCCTTATATCCCCTGTGACCCTTATATCCCTATACAGTCTAGTAATATCACGCGGCGCCGTTTCTGGCCTATTAAGGCTTAGGATGGCTAACCTAGCCCCCCAGTGCTAAAGGTAGGAAACGCTAAGAAGGCACCTATGTCCCCCTAGCTTATCGCCTGTTGTTTCCATTTATATAACCTAGCGTATAGTTATTCCCATAGCTATTAAGCCCTTACCTTCCGCCTCCTATATTTAATGCAGTCTTCTCTCTCCCACGCCTTATATGTGCTTTAGTGGCAGTTTGCGTATTTTATTTAGTCTTAATTTAAGCAGTGTCTTATATTATAGGGGCCTGCATAGTGGCCGTAGCACACCTATGCTGCGCATGTGGATTGGGTATGTTCCCATTATACGCAGTAGTAGTATTATTCTAGGCGTAGTCTATAGTTATAGAGCCTTGCGTTATATATAAGGCCATTTATAATTATTCCTTTTTGGATAAGGAGTTTTTGCATTCCTGGTATATGTGTACTGACGATAAGGAAGCCATACGTTCGACTAGTGTCTCCCTAGCAAGTCTCTAGCGACCCTCATATCCTCTTATTATTCTCATTATTTGCTTAGTTTACATTTTCCTGTTAAAGCCATTAGATTTAGGTAATCTTAAGGCCTAGTATAAGGCGTTCTATATGTTTTACTATCTCCTATATAGTCGCTGTATTATCCGCCTAGCGTCCCTTTTCTACCCTAAGGCTTATAGGAACCGCTAGGACTTTAACTAGGTAGTCTTTACAGAGTACTTTTATGCTAATACGTTCTCCTAGCCTGTCCCCTACCCTTACGGCTCGTTTCTTTGCCTATTAGTCCTTTAGGGTAACTTTAATATCTCCGCTCCTAAGGTGTTAGACTATAACTACGTCATAAACCTCTTTACAAATCTCCGTAAGGACTTTTATTTCTAATTATCCCCTAAGCCCCTCTGCTTTTTCTGTATTTGGTTATATTATAATTATATGCCCGGTTATTGTCTTAAGGGGGGTGGGTTCCCTATAGTGTGGAAGCGCGGCTACGGCGGCCTAGGTGCGGTTCGCCAGTAAAGGGGGGTTTTATTTATTTTTAATTTTACTTAACCGTTAGAGGATTTAATTAAGGGTTTGCTAGAGGGGCGCCTAAGGTTTACTAAACTGGCGGAGCCATTCTGCTAGCTGTATTAGTTCGTTATAGCTAATAGTTACTCCCCCACAATTCTAGATACTAGACGCGTCTAGTAGGCTTTATATTTTGTTAGATGCCTTCTTAATAGAGGTGTTTCCGCTTTATGGTGTGGTATTCACCCGTCTTTATTATAGAGGGCCATTATTAGGCGTAGATCTGGCGGTTGCGCGTAAGTGCGAGCCACCGTCGGTCGATGTATACCTCCCCTGCGATGCATACATCTTAGGGGGATTCTCTAGGTGTTTTTTAGGGTTCTTTTTGGTTGGTTTTGGTCTTTTTAGGCCAGGTGCAGCAAGAGCTCCTCATTAATTAGATAAAATTATCTAAAAATTATAGCAACTTAGGAAGAACTAGAAAAAGTTTTCAAGTCACTAGAGAGCTTTTAGGCACAAAGAATTCTAGAGGCATAGCTAGAGGATCTATAGGCGGATATATATAAAAACTAAGAAGTAAAGTATATCTTAAGAAGTATAGTAGAGCAATTTATAAAAGATTTCTATAAGGGAATAACTTAAGGACATAACGGAGCTATAGGCTTAGTGTTAAAACTCTAGGAGGAGTATATTATTAATAGAATCTAGGGCTTAGCACAAAAGGTTATAAGAGAATGTCTAGATTATTAAAGAAATAAACTAATAAGGCATAAGCCGTATAGAGGGCTATAACCTATTAAAATATTAAAGAGACTATAGGAGGTTATATTATGGGACTTTATTATTAAGTTACTAAAGTTAAGAAATCCTATTACTAGATAAGATTATAACGTGATTTTAGTAATAGTAGACAAGCTTATAAAGTGGGGATACTTTATAGCATATATAGAAGAAATATTAGTAGAAGATGTCGCTAGAATTTATATTAAAGAAGTGTTTATAAGGTATAGAGTACTAAGTAAGATTATATTAAATAGAGATCTAAGATTTATAGCAGCATTTTAGGAAGTATTCTTAGCAGAGTAAGGAGTTAGAGTAGTAACTTCTACCGTATATTATCTGCAGACAGACGGTTAAACAAAAAGATTAAATTAGACACTAGAGTAGTATTTAAGGTATTATATTAATTATGCATAGAATAATTAGGTATCGCTATTACCAGTTATATAATTTGCGTACAATATAACGCCATAGGAAGGTATAGGCATATTACTATTTAAGGCAAATTACGGATATAAGCTAAGAACATTATTATTACTATGGTAAGTAAAGAAAATAAGTAGTATAGCTAAAAAGAGAATAAAGACGTTAATAAATCTTTATATAGACCTTATAGAATTAGTAAAGAAAGTATAAGAGAGAATAAAAAAGTACTATAATGCTAAGAGATCTAAGGGACTAGATCTTAAGGAGGGAGATAAAGTATAGCTACTACACAAAATTTTTAAGAGTTAATAACTAAGTAAGAAGTTAGACTATGTCAGACTAGGACCTTTTAAAATTATTTAAAGAATTTTACCGGTTACGTTTAAGTTAAACCTATTAGCTAAAATAAAGATCTACCCTATATAATATATTGTAATGCTAGAGCTAGTATATAGGAATATTAAGCCACCGGTTTATAAAGTAGATATATATAGAGGATAAGAAGAAGATAAATAGTAAGTTTTAAAGATTATTAGTTATAAGGACATTAACGATAAAATGTAGTATAAGGTAAAGTAGATAGGCTATACTAAGACTACCTAGGACTTACTAGAGAATTTAAAGAACGCTATAGGAAAGGTATAGGAGTATTAGAAGAAATTAGGTTAGATAGTATTAATAAAGAAGGATTACTAAAGAATAAGTTACCTAAGGGGGACCTAAGAAGAGCAGTTACCGAACTACTTAGATCTATTTCTTTCTCTATTAGAAGAGAATCTGTTTTTTTATTACTAAGTTCCTATAGACCCTATTTTATAAGTTTCTACTTTTTAGAACGGACCTTCTTACATACCTTCTTAAGACGGATTAACTAAGTAGACGCCGCAAGACGAGACTTAAGGGCCCGTTACTAAGTATTAATAGCCTTCTATTCTGCGTTATAGGAACGGCGCAACTCTGCTAGAGTAATAAATAGTTTATTATCTAGCTGCGTAGTAGTAAATTAAATATAAAACCTTAAGATAAATTAATTAGGGAACTAGATAACTATTAAGAGTAATAGGTTACGTATATTTATCATTAGAGATAAAGTAAACGTTATAGGATAAATAAATATTCGCTTTAGTATACTTTAAGTAAGAGAACGGTTATTATAAAGATAGGTTCGCCAACGCAATATAAACTAACCCCTTTTTTAAACAACAAGAATATAGAGATAGTATAATCTCACTAAAAGATAATATTGTAGCGATAGTATAAATACAACAAGCAGTTAAAGAAGAGGAAATTGCTTTAGGTATAATAAGTAATAATATTAACTAAATTAATTAGATAGATATTATACCTCTAGTAAACAACTTAGAGATATTAGGAATCTTTAAGGATAAAAATAGAAAGGAGGGAGATAGTATTATAGACGCTTTAAGTATAATATTACAACTACTTAGAGAGAAGTTAGAGGAAGCTAGTTAGTTAATATAAGCACGGTCTAAGATAGAGCCGATAGAGCTATATAATAAGGAATAGTAACTAAGGTTATATAAGGTAATTTATATAATCTATAGGATCTAAGTAATCCGTAATAGAGTAAATAGAGCGCACGTATATTATATATAAGAAGGATTTTATAGAAGTACGGTTGTGTATTTAAGGACCCTTAATCCCTACCTAGATAGTTCCTTTCTTATAGTAATTCTTAGAATATAATTAGAGTTAATCTATTAGGCAACCACTCCACTAGTTATTATTACGTTGTTAACTTTTGTACTTGCATTACCTATATACCTAGCCTAATAACGAGCCTATTGTAGTTCCTGCTACAAGGTTCCGTTACAATTATATTTTAAATTTTGCTATAAAAATAAAGCTATTTACTATAGGGACTATAGGTCCTTTTAATATATATTTATATTTTTATATCTATTATATAATACTATATATAATACTATATATATAGGCTATAGGCTATAGCGCTATAGTTTTATATATATAAATCCTTTTAAATACCTTAATATTTATTAGTAGCTATATACTAGTAGTTTATAAACCTTTAAGCTAGTATTAGGTAAAACCTAAGTAGATAGTTATATAGCTATAAGGTATAGGCGGCCCGTATATAACTCGCCTATAAGGTACGTACACTATATATATATAAGGAAAATTCCTCCTTACCTTGCATCTTAGACATCTCCTTTTCCTTTAAGGATTTCTCTATTTATATAATATACCCTATTATTCTATCCTAACCTAATATTTAAATCCTTATTAATCTCCTTAGAACGGTAACCGGTTTAATTTTTCTATAATGCCTATACTTAATAGTAATACGCTAGTAATATAACTGTAAAACGCCTTAGAATCTAGTGTAGATAAAACCACTAGAAGTATACTAGTATAATTTAAGCTATAGACTAAACCTTAAAACGATTAAATATCTATAAACGCGATAAATTAGTTTAACTTATATACTTAGGATTAATAGAATATTGGCAAAATATAGTACCCTACCAATGGCCTCAATGGTTAGTGGTTGACGCAATTAGCGCGCAGTTAAGGGCATTTAGCAACTCGACCAACTAGCCTATGTCGTGTTTTTTTGACATGTAGCCTACGCGAAGCCTACGCGTAATCTATGTATAACCTGCGCACAACCTATACGCAACCTACAACTATAATTATATTTGGAGCCATCTACCTCTTTTATACTAATAGTATATTTTAGGTAATAAATAAAGGCTACTTTAAATCTATTTATAAGGCTAGTAAGGCAAATTATATACACTTCCTTATATAATCCATTATATTATTTTAGATAATTTAATATAATATCCCAACTATTTTATAATATATTTTAAAAGCATAAAACCTTTCCTGCTCTCCCTGCAATAATAATATACTATAAGTATTTAGCTTTACTAGTATAGTATATACATATAGCCAAAAAGTAGCTATTAAAAGTAGCAGATATAGGCCGAAACAAAGGTAAATTAAAAGCTAGTATATATAATAAAGAAGCCGTAGATATTCTATAGAAGAGTATAGAAAGTCCTATACCTAATCTTCTACTAAAAACTCTACTAGCTCCTCTATACTAGAGTCTAGAGTATATATTATAAACTTTATATACTACTCCTTATTTTTAATTAAATTTAATATTACTTTCCTATTACTATACTAGCTATAGCTATCCTCTATAAGACTATAGTACTACTTAAATTATATAAATAACTTATTAGATTTAAACCTTTCTAGCCTAGGCTTACTAGTTCCTATATTTAGGATAAAGTAATATACTAGGGCGGAGGATATATATTCTACTAAATTTAATAAACTTAGTTAGTTCTAAAAGTTAAATTAATAAATATTATAGTAGTAGTAGGGCCCTAGATTTTTTAGCTTACTTTAGAGCTCTCCCTTTAAAACGGACTTAGTGAACTAGTCTAGCCTACTCTAGAGCTCTCTATTTAGAATAGACTTAGTAAACTAGTCTAGCCTACTTTAGAGCTCTCCCTTTAAGATAGGCTTAGTAGATTAGATAGTATAGTATAGCCCAGCTTACTAATAAATAGCCTAAGTTAATAATCGCGTTAGTTTTGTTGTTGCTAAGGCTTATAAGAAACCTTTCTCTTATATTATTGCTTAGAACCGCTATAAGGTTATTAAGATTATCTTTATACAGGTCCTTAATAATTTCTATAGTTAATTAATTTAGTATTAGGCCTATAGTATATTTAATAACTATAGGCTAAAGCCGCAGCTGGATTCTAAATTGCTATTTTTTAGATATCTAGTTTTAGCCGCCTAAGAGGTTAGCATAGGCTTCTATAATAGGTTAGAGAATAATAATAGGTAGTAAAATACTAGATATATACTAACCGCTAATAACAGTACTATAAAAGTTATCCGTTCCCTTAGACGTAGTTTTATACTCCCTAATTATATAATATATTGCTATTAAAATAAAAGTAATGGTATTACCGGTAAACTTTTTAAATATATTATAAGAGTAGGGTAATTAGGTAAGGCCATTTCTTCTTTTACTCTAAAATATACTAGCTATACTAGTAACTATCGCGTTAGAATAGAAGCGGTTATTACTTAGCTATTAACTTTTATTAGTATTTTACTAAATAATATAGGCAAAATACCTTTATATAATCTAGCGCAATAAAATTGTAATTAGTTAGTAGTTCTATAATTAGTTTAGGCGCGTTATTAAACCCTAGCCTATATACCTCCCTTATAACTATATAGTTCCTAAAGTTCCCTATTACGTTAAATAGCTATATATAATATTAAGATTATTAATATATAATTTAATATAATATTTTTAGTATATAAATACTTTATAAGCGGACACCGGGTTAGGAATATAATTAGCTTTTTTTATACTACTTTTAGCTGCTTTAAAATAGCTTCTAACTATACCTTTTTTATTATATCTTTTATAAGGCCTAAAAAGCGGTTAAACTATAGGTTAATAAGATACCTATTATAAGTTCTAGAGTTAGTTACTAGCCTTACTAGTAAAATAGACCTATAAAGCGTAAATATAGGCTTATGTTTCTTAGGTGAGTTTTCTTTTATATATCGCCGTTGTAATATTTAAAGGTACTCTTCTCTTACCTATAGCGCGGTAGTTAAGTTAAAATTGTCTTTATAGTCTAACTCGTCCTTACTTTCCCTATTACTATTTAGGTCCCCTTTAGATTAAATACTAAGTTTATATACTCTGTATTAAAGGGGGGTTACTTATTTTATAGACAAAGCTATATTAGAGTTTAGGCGAATATAGCTTACTAGGGAGAATATAAAGCTAAATATTAGTTATTTACGCGATAAGGTATAGATCAGGCGCGTAAAAGAGTATTTTAAACTAGCACGCAATTATTTACATAGTAAGGTATAGATTAGGCGTATAGGAGAGTATTTTAAACTAATACGTAATTATTAAGAGCTAGAGGTATATTATAAGATACTACTTTTTATAGCAGTAAGTAATTAGATAGTAAAGAGAGTATTTTATTTACTAGGGCCTATTAAGTGCCAAATAGTAAAGGAGACTATTAAGTATTATAGTTAGACTCCGGTTATATATAAAGGTATAACCTACTTTAACTAAAAGATTAGGACTTCACGTCTTTAACTAAGCTATTTTTACTACCAGATTATTAATAGATTTAGTAGATTTATTAAAATCTGGTCGTTATTATTTTATAAAAAAAGTAGGTATAGACTTATAGTCACTATCCTTATTATTAGAGATTACCCTTTTTAGCCTGAGGCGGCCATATATATTCTATATATTATTAGCTAGCTTAATATATTATATATAACGTTAATAGGGTCTATTATATGCCTACTTTTCTTTATACTTAGATATAGCTAGACCAGAGTCGCTATTCTTATTATTTAATATTACCCTTTTTAGCTAAAGGCGGCTATATACATTCTATATATTATTAGCTAGCTTAATATATTATATATAACGCTAATAGGGTCTATTACGGGCCTAATTTTCTCTATACCTAAATATAACTAGACTAGAGTTATAATATTACTCGTTCTAGCTAAGTTCCATATACTTATTCTAGCTAGGTTTAATATACTTATTCTTTATTAGTATATTCTTCCTTCTATTAGCTAGGATATAGGCAACTCTTAGTAATAGGCTAGGTAGAGATATAAGGTTAATTATACTAGTTATCCTTATTTCCTTATTCTATACTAACTTAAAATAGGGTTCTTGCTACTAGTTTAAGTATTTAATAATATATTTTTACGTTTACCTACTATAGTAACACTCCTATACTCGCCTAGCTAGTAAAAGGTATAGCTTATAGCTAAAATAAGTTATCTTATAGCTGTTTTTATAATATTTAGGGCGTATATAGATTAATAACTTAAAAGAATGTATACTAGTATAGTATATATTAGACTAATAGCAGTATTAGTAAAAGTATTATTACTATAGTGCTTATAAATAACTTAAATAGGGGTGTATTTATTGTAATTAGCTACTAGTTCTAACTAGTTACAGTTAAGCCGCAACCATAACCTATTAACTCACGTTAAGTAAGTAGTTAAGAGAATATTATTATATAGTTAAAGATTATCTAATACTATTTGCTATTATATGCGAAACTGTTTTATTTTATTAGTATATCTTTTAGTAGATATAGTATAGGTATATAAAAGGTTAAACATTAATCCTAATAATAAAAGTAGTAGGCTAGTAAGGCTTATATCTAAATTTAATAGGAAGATACCTTATTAAACCACTTTACCTACCTAAGGTGCTAGCTTTTAGATCCTATACCTTATTCCAGTCTACCTATACTAGGTTTAACACCTATCTCGCGCTTAAAGTAAAGCTTATTTACCTTATCAATATAGCTTACTAGTATAAATAATGCTAGGGTAGGTATAGGCAGTAGATAGGACAGTAATAACACTTCTATATAGTTATATCGCTATATTTTACACCTTTATATAACACCTAGTATTTCTACTATAAATACCTAATATTATTCTTCTGTGTTACTAACCCCGCTAGCCTATAATAAGCCTAACCTATCCCCTATATATATATCGCAATAGTAATTAAATTTAGTAAAATAGTAAGGAAAGCGCAAGTATAGATATAAGGATTAGGTATTAGATACTAAGAGCGAGCTAGGGACGGTGTTAATATATATTACCCTAATAAGTTTACTAAAAAAAATAGGTATAAACCTTAGGCTTTATTATCTAATCCCCTTAGGCGTTTTAAAAATGCTAAATAAGTTATAAAAATATCCTAGGATATATTATTCTAAAACTCCCTTACCGAATAGCACGCTAAAGGGCTCTAATATTAAGCTATTTACCTTTATAAATAGTAATCTATTAAACCAGTAAGTATTCTAAATAAAGTAGTAGCTTTAAGGCGTATAATCTATACTATGGTTATAGTTACCTTTGCCATTTCTATTATAGGTTAAGACGTAAAGTAAAGGCTCTTTTTTAACTAGAAGAGGTTGTTTAGGATAGCTATAGGTTAAGTATCGCCTTATTATTAACCCGTTTACCTATTCTACCTATTTTAATATACATAGAGTGCGAGTTATTAAGTAAAAGTAAGGGTGCGGAAATAAAGGGTAAGTAATTATATTATTCTTAGCAAGTAGCGCAGACTATAAATACAAGTTAGTAACGCTAAATTAACTTTAAGCAGTAACCTACCTATTCTTTATTATTCTATTATAAATAAAAACCTATCCATTTCTTATAGAAATATATCCTTAACTATACTGCGCTATTTCTCTTTATTTATAAGCTAAATTTATCCTCTAGCTATCTTATTGCTAATATAATAGTAAAGCGTTTTACTTTTAGGGTTAAAGTTAATATCCTAGCCTAGCCTAGCATGTCTATAAATATATTAAAGCTTAAATTATTAACGTATATATTTAGGGCATTATTTTTACTAGTCGGTAGCTTTTAGGTTAGAATAATTATTAGCTTTTCGTTAGCTGCCCGCTAGATTAGTATTATTATTATTCTATATAACCTTAGTATTCCCTTCTACCTTATTATCTCTCATATACTAGCTAGTAGATAATACGTAATAGCGGAGTGTAGGAGTACTAGGTTACCTATTATAATTTACTTAATAAAAGCCGTTTTATTTATTTAACGTATTACGTTATAGCTATAGCGCTAAGCAAGTTGTTTAATATATTTAGTATATAGGTTTTTAGGTAAACCTAAAAACACAAATAGGAATTTGTTAGAGAATTTGTTTAATATTTACCGTATTTATACCTTACTTATAAGGGAGCGTAATAGCTATCTAAGAAGCCCACATGTTAACATTTTTAATTTAATATTATAGTAGATCGTATTATATTATTTATTTATAACCCTAAGATCTCGCTTAAGAGTGTCTTTAGTATTATAGCTTAGGTCTATTATTAGTGCTATAATTTTAAAAGCGTTAGGGGAGGTGTAGTAAAAAAGATGTCTTAATTACGCGCTAAGACCGATATATAGGATTATATAGATAGGTAACTATATTATTTAGTTATATATAAAACAATTAGTTAAATATCTTATAAGAAATAAATAAGCGTATTAGCGAATGCTTCTCTACCTGCTATACCACCTAGACTTATAAGCCTCTTCCTATCTCTTTTATGTCTCCTCCGTCTTAACAAGCTTAATTTACCACTTAGATTTATTAATACTTTATATATATATATAATTTTATTTCTATTATATTATACTATATATAATACTGCGTATATAGCCTCTAGGCTATAGCGCTATAGTTCTATATATATAAATCCCTTTTAGGCAGCTCAATATATACTAGTAACTATATTTATTAATACTTTAAGACGCCTAGTTAGCCCTTAACTAGTAGAGCCTAGTTAGCATAATTAGAGGTCCCAACCTCTACTAAAATACTTAATATCCCTAATAAGGGCCAGAATATTATTAGCGAAAACGGAGATATTCTACTATAAGTTAATAAGATCTTAGGTCCGTTTAGCTTAAGAGAGGAGTATCTAAGCTCTTAGTATAATCTTTTAAGAGAAGACATAATTAAACCGTTAAGAGAGGTAGTAGGTTAAATGAAAGCAGACCCTTTTAGTTTACTAAAAATCTGAATATAGTAATAGAATCGGTATATATAAATAGGTAAGTATGCTATAATTCTAAAGCAGTTATCCCCTAATATCTATAAGGCCTATATTAGCTTAGTAATATTTTTACCTTAAGGGCTAGTAATCTATATAGCGTTCTTATAAGAGTAGGGAAGATAATCTATTAAGATTAGTTAAAAAGACTAGTCGCTAGGTCTCTAGTCGCTTTAACTCCTAAAACTAATGTTTTTTTTTAAACAAAATGTATACTTGTAACAGTGGCGGTAAAACTATTAGCCGTATTAGAATAGAATCCTTTAGAGGTTAACTTATTTTTTAAGACCTAAAGAAATTAAGATTAACTAATCTATATTATAGACGATAGTTAAAGAACGAACTAGATTATATAAAGGTAGTTACTATACTATATTAGTATTACAAAAGCTAATAAGAGAGCCGTAAGTATGCGATGTTTTTTAAATGAGATATCTAACTATCAATAGATTCCCGTTATTAGAATACCTTATTTAAGTTTAATAGAATATTAAAGTACTATAATACGTTATAAATAAGCCTTATACGGATCTTAGCTTAATTATAGCTATTAAGGATGCTTCCTTATTTAAGAATATTTATATTCTTAAAGACTGGCCAGATATAACTACTATAGGGCTTAAA
>Ga0307515_10006467_pt1 | contig 23447 bp, 24 predicted proteins | sample 17_EM_MG_FD_194513 | JGI IMG/M metagenome (GOLD analysis project Ga0307515, IMG submission 194513) | Populus trichocarpa ectomycorrhiza microbial communities from riparian zone in the Pacific Northwest, United States - 17_EM | ecosystem: Host-associated > Plants > Roots > Unclassified | place... | reverse complement strand
CGGACAGCGCGACCCGGCGCGCGCCCGGGATGTGCTTGGCCTGGTACGCGTCGGCCTCGCCGACGTGGAGCAGGACCAGCCTGGCCTCCCCGAGGTGGGCGGCGAGCCACGCGGGCGGCACGACGAGCGGCACGGCCGCGGCGTCGGCGGGCGCCGCGGCCCGGGACGTGGGGCGGGGATCGGCCACTGCCGGAGTGGGGATCGCGGCGAGCAAGGTCAGGGTGGCGAGCGTGCGGTTCATGGCGGGCTCCTGTGTCTGTCCTGTACCTGGCCAAGGTCGCCGATGAACGCCGATCGCGCCGCCGAAATGCAGCCAGCCGGACCGTGGACGTGGCCAGCCGGATCAGCGGGCGGCGAACCGGAGCGTCACCGCGCAACGCCGAACATGCGCTCGAACTCGGCCCGCCGGGTGCGGCTCAGCCGGACCTGCGTGCCGTCGGCGAGCACCAGCTGGCAGTCGCCGCGGAACAGCGGGTGGACCTCGCGGACCCGATCGATGTTGACGATCGCCCGGCGATGGACGCGCACGAACCGCCGGCTGTCGAGGCTGGTCTCGAGCTCGGCCAGGGTCTGGCGCAACAGGTGGGTCTCGCCGCCGACGTGCAGGGTCGCGTAGTAGTCGGCGGCCTCGATCCAGTCGATGTCGCGGGTGCGCACCGCGACCACCTTGCCGCGTCCCCGGACCAGCAGCCGCTCGACGTGCTGGCCCGAGCGCTGGCGGTCCTCGAGCAGGGCCAGCAGTTCGTCGCTGGCGGCGGCGCCGCCGGGCCGGGCCAGCCGATCCTTGGCGCGCGCGAGCGCGGTGAACAGCCGTGCGTCGTCGAACGGCTTGAGCAGGTAGTCGATCGCGTGGATCTCGAACGCGCGCACCGCGTAGGCGTCGTGCGCGGTCACGAACACCGTGGCGGGCAGGGCGTCGGGCGGCAGCGCCGCGAGCACGCCGAAGCCGTCGACCTCGGGCATCTGGACGTCGAGGAACACCAGCTCGACCTGGGCGCGCTCGATCAGCGCGGCCGCGTCGACCCCGTTGCAGTCGCCGACCACGGTGAGCTCGGGATCGGTCTCGAGCAACAGGCGCAGCGCCGCGCGCGCGAGCGGCTCGTCGTCGACGATCGCGACCCGGATCGGCGGCCTGGCCGGCTTCACCCGGCGCAGCTCCACGGCATCACGACCTGGGCGAGCACGCCGCCGCCCTCGGCGCGGAGCTCGAACCCGTGGTCGCCGCGGTAGAGGTGGCGCAGCCGGTCCATGGTGTTGCGCAGCCCGACGCCGGCGCGGCGGTCGGCCGCGAGTGCGCCGGTGTTCCACACCTCGATGCACAGCCGGTCGCCGTCGCGCCGGGCGCGGACCGCGATCCGGCCGGGCGCCGCCAGCGGGGCGATGCCGTGGCGGATCGCGTTCTCGACCAGCGGCTGGAGCAGCAGCGCGGGCACCGCGGCGCGGCGGACCTCGGCGGGCACGTCGATCTCGAACGCCATCCGGTCGGGGAACCGCAGCCGCTCGATCTCGAGGTAGCGCTCGGTGATCGCCAGCTCGGTCGCGAGCGCGACCCGCTGCTCGCCGGCGTGGTCGAGCGAGTAGCGCAACAGGTCCGACAGCCCGGCGATCATCGTCACCGCGTCGCCGGGGCGCGCGGTCCGGACCAGCGCGCTGATCGAGTTCAGGGTGTTGAACAGGAAGTGGGGCTGGATCTGGAGCTCGAGCGCGTGGAGCCGGGCCTCGGACAGCGAGACCTCGAGCCGCGACGCCGCCCGCTCGCGGTCGCGGTACTTGTCGTAGTACTCGGCGGCGTAGTGCGCGGCGAGCACGCCGCAGTAGAAGCACAGCTGGAGCGGCAACCCCGACAGCACGATCGGCTGGTACGCCTCGGCGAAGTGCTGGCGGCCCATCGCGTCGTACGGCCGCATCTGGACCAGCAGCAGCGTCCACCACGCCGAGTGCAGCGGGGCGATCACCAGCGCGGCGACCGCGTGCGCGATCACGCTGCGCGCGGTCGGCGGCACCAGCGGCGCGCGGCGCGCGAGCCAGCCGATCACCGGCGATATCGCGTACCACCCCACCCAGACCAGCACCTCGTAGGCCAGCACGCGCCACAGCGCGTGGCCGTGGTCGATCATGCTGATCCAGATCTGCAGCCCGCACAGCAGGCCGACCGCGATCCAGAACGATAGCGACAGGGTCCAGAGCCTGCGGCGCCGGTAGCTCACCGCCTCTCAGTGTGCCGCACCTGGCGGCCGGCGGGAGTCCGCCGCAGCCGGCCGTGTCGTGGGTGCAGCCAACCGGCGCGCCGGTCGGGGATTCTCGGGCTCGCCGCGATCCGCTCACCTGCGAGCGCACCTGCGTGACCGAGCCGGTCACAGCATCGCGGCGGTGGCTTTGGTACGCTGCGCGGCGATGGTTGGCTCCACGCCGCACGTCGACGCTGGCCCCGCGGGGCGCGCAACCACCTCGCCGCGAGCGCTGGCACCGTGATCCGCGGGCGGTCGATCGCGACGGCGACGGCGATGGCGATGCTGGTCGCCTGTGATCGCTCGCCGGCGCAGGCCCCGGCCGCGAGCAGCACCCGGAGCGCCGGGCCGTCGATCACGCTGCTCGACGTCGCGACCACGGCGGGCGCCGCGTCACCGGATCTCGTGGCGTCCGGCCATCGCGCGCTGTTGACCTGGCTCGAGCCATCGCAGGGCGACCACGGAGCACACCGCCTGCGCATCTCCGAGCTGGTCTCCGGGCGCTGGATCCCGCCTCGCACGATCGCGGAGGGGGCCGCGATCGTCGCCAGCTGGGTCGATGTCCCGTCGGTCGTCCGCCAGGATGCCCGCACGCTGGTCGCGCACTGGTCGGAGCGCTCCTCGGCCAGCGCGGACGCCTACGACGCGATCATCGCCCGTTCCATCGACGACGGGCAGACCTGGCAACGGCTCGGGCCGGTGCATCGCGACCGTTCGGCCACCGAGCACGGCTTCGTCTCGCTGGTGCCCGATGGCGACGCCGTGCTCGCGATCTGGCTCGACGGCAGGGCGGTCACCCGGACCGGCGGAGCCACCTCGTTGCGCGGCGCGCGGATCGGCCAGGCGATCGGGGAGGAGGAGGTCCTCGATGACCGCGTCTGCGATTGCTGCAGCACCTCGGCCGTGGTCGCCGGCGACGGCCCCGTGGTCGTCTACCGCGACCGCAGCGACGACGAGATCCGCGACCCGGCGGCCGTGCGGCGCGTGAACGGCACCTGGCAGCGCCCGCTCGCCGTGCACGACGATCGCTGGCAGATCACGGGATGCCCGGTCAACGGACCCGCGAGCGCGGCGCTCGGGCGCGATCTGGTGGTCGGCTGGTACACGCAGGCAGACCAGCGACCCACCGTGCGGATCGCGTTCTCGCGGGATGCCGGGGCAACGTTCGCGGACCCGATCCTGATCGACGAGCCCCGGGGCGCTCGCGCTCCGATCGGCCGCGTCGACGCCGCGCTGGTTCACGGCGGCGAGGCGGTCGTGAGCTGGATGGCGGCCGAGCGCGACGGTGGGCGCCTGCTCGTCCGGCGCGTCGCGAGCGACGGCCGGCAAGGCGCCGAGCTCGAGGTCGCAGCGCTGCCGGCCGGGCGGGACGGCGGGGTTCCGCGCATCGAGCGGGTGGACGACGATCTGTTGCTCGCGTGGATCGACGCCGCGAGCCAGCGGCCTCGCGTCGCGCGGATCGCGCTCGCGGACGTCCCCGCGCTGAGCGCTCCGGCCGCACCGCCGGGCCGTTGATCCTCCGGGCGCTAGCCCCGCGGCTTGAAGTCCTCGGACCTCACACCGTGCTTCTTGAGCAGGCGGTGCATGCTCTCGCGCTCGATGCCGGCGCGCTCCGCCGCCTGCGTGACGTTGCCTCCGAGCTCCTTCATCAGCCCGACGACGTACTCGCGGGTCGCGCGGTCGCGCGTGGTCTCGAGCATCTCGCGATAGGTCATGCCGTCGAACTTGAAGGCCGCGGCGCTGCGCTGCGCGATCGCGGTGAGCTCCTCGGTCAGGGCGTTGACGCCGATCTTCGGGCCATCGCTCACCGCGAGCGCGCGCTGGACGACGTTCTCCAGCTGACGGACGTTGCCCGGCCAGTCGTACGCGAGGAGCGCGGACAGCGCCTCGACCGTGAAGCCCTCGGGTTGCCCGGGGCGGCGGTGGCGCTCGACGAACAGCGCCGCGAGCGGCGCGATGTCGTCGCGGCGCTCGCGCAGCGGCGGGATCGGGATCGGGAACACGTTGAGGCGGTAGAACAGGTCATCGCGGAACTTGCCCGCGGCGGCCGCGGCACGCAGATCCACGTTGGTCGCTGCGATGATGCGCACGTCGATGCTGCGCTCGGCGCTGTCGCCGACCCGCCGCACGCTGTGCTCCTGCAGCGCGCGGTTGAGCTTGACCTGCATCGCCAGCGGTAGCTCGCCGATCTCGTCGAGCAGCAGCGTGCCCTGATCGGCCTCCTCGAACAGGCCGGGATGCCCGGTCGCGGCCCCGGTGAACGCGCCCTTGGCGTAGCCGAACAGCTCGGCCTCGAACAGCGACTCGGGCATGGCGCCGCAGTTCACCGGAACGAAGCGCTTGTGCTGGCGTGCGCTCGCGCGATGGATGGCGTGCGCGATGACCTCCTTGCCCGTGCCGCTCTCCCCGGTGATCAGCACGGTCGCGTCGCTGGTCGCCGCGCGGTGCACGAGCTCGAGCACCTTGCGCATGGCCAGGCTCTCGGCGACCACGTCGGCGAGACGGTGCGCGCCCGCCAGCGCGGCTCGCAGATCGCGGGCCTGCGCGCGGAGCTGGCGGCGCTCCACGGCGCGGCGCACGATCAGCAGCGCCTCGTCGGGCTCGAACGGCTTCTGCAGGTAGTCATAGGCGCCTTGCTTCATCGCCTCGACCGCGTCCTGCACGGTGGCGAACGCGGTCATCAGCACGACCTCGGTGTCCGGGTAGAGCCGTCGCGTCTCGTGGAGCACGGCCATCCCGTCGGCGCCGGGCATGCGGATGTCGCTGATGATCACGTCGTACTCGGTCGCGGCGATCAGGGCCAGCGCCCGGGTCCCGTCCTCGGCCGCCGTCACGTCGTACTCGGGCGACAGGATGCGCCCGAGCAACTTGACGATGTTGTCCTTGTCGTCGACGACGAGCACGCGTCCACGGTTCACGGCGCGACCGCCTCCGACCGGGACACCGGCAGCTCCAGGGACACCAGCGTGCCGGCGTCCGGTGACGATTCGATCGAGATCCGCCCGCCATGCGCGTCGACGATCGCGTGAGCGATCGCCAGCCCCAGTCCGGTCCCGCGCGGCTTGGTCGTCACGAACGGCTCGAAGATCTGGTCCTTGATCTCCGGCGCGATCCCCGGGCCGTCGTCGGCCACGGTCAGCGTCGCGCGATCACCGCGCGTCTGCGCGTCGATCGTGATCGTGCCGGTCGGCTGGGTCGCCTCCGCGGCGTTGACGACCACGTTCGCGATCACCTGGCGCAGCTTGCCGGCGTCCGCCGCGACCAGCACCGGGCGCTCGGCGACCACGCGGACGCTCCGGTCGCGCAGCGCGCCGGCGTCGGTGAGCCGCTCGATCGCCTCGCGCGCGAGCACGGCCAGGTCCACGGACCCGACCTCGAGCCGATGCGGTCGCGCGAGATCGAGCAGCTCCTGGACGATGCGCTGGCACAGGCGAGCCTCGTCCTCGATGATCTTGAGCTCGTCCGCGTTCGCGCCGGGCTCGGCGCGCAACAGCCTGACGTAGCCGAGGATCACGGACAGCGGGTTGTTGAGCTCGTGCGCGACCCCGGCAGCGACCTGGCCGATCGACGCCAGCTTCTGCGAGCGCACCAGCGCCGCCTGCTCGCGCGACAGGCTCGCCGCCATCTGGTTGAACGAGCTCGCCAGCTCCGCGAACTCGTCCTCGCCCGCCAGCTCGATGCGGGCGTCGAGGTCGCCCGCGCCGACGCGCCGCGCCCCGCCGCGCAGGCTCTCCACGCGACGAACGATCGTGCGCATCAGCCACACGCCGACCGCGGCCGCGAGCACGATCGCGAGCGCGAAGCATGCGATCGTCCAGGTCACCGACTGCGCGCGGAGGGCCTCGGCCTGGCGGTGCGCGGCGACGCTGCGCGCCTCGAGGTCGGCGTTGAGCTTGCCGTTGAGCTCGACGACGCGATCGACCACGGCTTCGAGCTCGCTGCCGAGCCTGGCGACCTCGGCGCGGTTGCCGCGCTCGATCGCCGGGACGACGATCGTACGAAAGTCCCGATCGTTCTGGTGGGCGAGCTCGGCGATCTGCGCCGCGAGCCGGTGGTCCGATCCGGTCTCGGCGACGGACTCCAGGTGCTCGATCGCCGCGTTCGTGGTCTCGACGACGTGCGCGTAGTGGCCGAGGTGCCCGGGGCCAAACTCGATCAGCGTGTGCGCCTGGTGGATGTACTGCTCGCGCACGTCGGCCGCCGCCATGTGCCCGGCGTGCTTCGCGTGATCGAGCCGCGCGACCTCGGCCTCGGCCTCGCCGATCTTGCCGAGCGTCCAGAGCTCGACCGCGAGCGCGGCGGCGAACAGCAGCAGCACGGCGCTGAACGCCGCGAGGATGCGGCGTCCGGTCGTACTGCGCAGCGGAGGTCCGTCGGCTGCCATGACCTAGTGGTGGTGGTCCCCGGCCGCCGGGTGCGCGCCGCCGTGGTCGGCGGCCTGCCATGCGTCGGTCCACGCCTTGATCGTCGCCAGATCGTCGCCCTGCACCGAACCCGGCTTGTCGTATGGCATCGTCGGCTTCTTGCCGGAGAGCCCGAGGACGTCGCGGATCGTGAACCCGATCGTCGCGGCGTGATGGCCCCCCGGCGGATACGAGTCGAGATTGAAGTGATCGAGCTTCTTCCTGGCAGCCTTCTTGCCCGTGCTCGTATGGCAGCTCGCGCATGCCCGGTCGAAGACCGGCTTCGCGGCCTCCCACGCCGACGTCTCCGCGGCGAGCAGCTGTGCCTTCGGATCCGTTGTCGGCGCCGGATCGGCAGGGTGCTCTGCTTGTTCAGGCGGCATGTCCGGGGTTGCGGCGGCGCCACCTGCGCGCTCGTGCTCTGGTGCCGGGTTGGCCACCGCCGCCGGCGGGGCGGTGGCCGCGGACGACGGGTTCGAGCCGCAGGCCGTCAGCGCCACGGCGGCGAGCAGCGGGAGCATGTGTTCGGTCATACGTCTCCCTGGATCTTGATGCCGTCGCGCGCCAGGTCTGTGGCGGTCGCTTCGTCGGCCACGGTGCCTTCGGGGTGCTCGTACCAGGCGTTCGCCGTGTCCTCGGACAGCCGCGTGCGCACCCTCACCACCGTGAACATCCCCCCCATGTCGATCTGGTCGAACGGCCCCTTGCCGCCGAGCATCGAGATGCTGTTGCGGGGCCGCCGCATCGTCATCATGTCGCCCATGCCGGTCTCGCCCATCGCCATGTAGCCCGGCACCAGCCGGCCGACCTCGTCGTCGAGGCCCGTGACGTTTGCGCCGATCAGGTTCGAGGCGTCATGGCCCATCTGGTTCATCACGTGATGGGTCATGTGGCAGTGCAGCGCCCAGTCGCCCGGCGCGTCTGCCACGAACTCGATCACGCGCACGGTACCGACCGGGACGAACGTCGTGGTCTCGGGCCAGCGACGCGCCCTCGGGATCTGACCACCGTCGGTCTCGACGACCTCGAACGCGTAGCCGTGGAGGTGGATCGGGTGACCATCCATCGGTCCGAGATTGCCGAGGCGGATGCGGACCAGGTCACCGACCTCGACGGCGAGCGGCGACGTCGCCGGGAATGCCTTGCTGTTGAACGTGAGCACGTTGAAGTCGTTCATCGCCAGCGGATCCGGGCGCGCGGCGCCGATCGGCACCTTCCACTCGTGCAGCATCATCGAGAAGTCGCGGACCCGACGCGGCGAGGGCTCGCGCGGGTGCACCACGATCATGCCGACCATGCCGAGCGCGATCTGCGTCATCTCGTCGAAGTGCGGGTGGTACATGAAGGTGCCCGGCCTGGTCAGCGTGAACTCGTACTTGAACGTCTTCCCCGGCGCGATGAGATCCTGGGTGAGTCCGCCGACGCCATCCATGCCGTTCGGCAGCAGCACACCATGCCAGTGCACCGTCGTGGGCTCCGGGAGCTTGTTGGTCACGTAGACGCGAACGCGGTCGCCGACCACCCCCTCGATCAACGGTCCCGGGGTCGAACCGTTGTAGCCCCACGCCTCGACATCGAGCCCGGGCGCGAACTGATGGCGGATCGGCTCGGCGACGAGATGGAAGATCTTCACGCCACCGCGGCTCTCGAACGCCAGCGTGTGGCCGTCCGGGACGATCACCGGCGTGTAGCGCTCGCCCGCCGGCGGCCTGGGGATCGCGACCACCGGCCTCGGCGGGGGGAGCTCGAGCGGCGGCGGTCGCTGTCCCGTCGGTGGCGGGTTCGCGGCGGGCTGGTCGCGGCCGTGGTGATGCGGCTGGGCGTGCGCCTGGTTGCGTGCAACGGCGAGCGCGCCGGCCGCGAAGCCGGTCTGCAGCCAGCTGCGTCGTGACATCGTCATGCAGCTTCCTTCATGGCGCGACCGCCGCGCTGGAGCGCCTTGACCTCGGCCATCGCGCTCCAGTACCGGCGGAGTGCCTCGATGTATTGCCGACCGACGTCCACCAGCTCGCGACGGGCCATCAGGAGCTCGAACGTGCTCGCGTCCATCGCGTTGTAATGGAGCACGGTCTCGTCGAGCACGCGCTGGCGAAGTGGGATCACGACGTCGACCAGCTGACGCACCTCGGAGAATGCCTGCAGCACGCGCGACCGCGTCGTCTCCGCGCTGGCGCGGAGATCCGTGGTCGTGGCGGCGAGCTCGTTGTTCGCGCGATGCTCCTCGGCACGCGCGCGCGCCCTCGGTCCTTGTTGCTGGTTGAACAGCGGCAGGCCGATCCGGATCGCCGGCCCGGCCTCCCAGGCACCGCCGTCGCGCCGCGCCAGCGCAACGCCCGCGCCGAGCTCGGCAACGAACGAGCGCACCGTCGCGTAGCGATGTCGCGCGGCGGCTGCGTCTGCCTCGGCTCGCAGCGCCCGGAGGTCCAGGCTGGCGGCGAGCGCGGCTTGCTCCAGATCATCGAGCGCTGGCGCACCCGCCGGTGGCTCGGGCAGGCGACCCGCGGTCGTCCAGTGCGCGTGCGCTCCGCCGACGCCGAGCCGCGCGGCGAGTCGCGCGCGGCGTTCGACGAGCTGCTGGTCTGCGCGGCTCACGTCGATCCGCGCGCGCTCGCGTTGCTCCTGCTCGCGCGCGAGCGCGAGGTCGGACGTGTTCCCGGCGGCGTGCTGCCGCTCGACGAGGTTCGCGGAGGCAGTGGCCGCCTCGAACGCGGTCTGGACGAGCTCGCGCTCCTGGACGGCTGCGACGAGATCGTAGAACGCGAGCTCGACCTGCGCGGCGAGCTGCACCGTCGCCGCGACCGCGCGCGCCCGCGCGCCACCGAGCTCGGCGTTCGCGATTCCGCGCCGCTGGCCCAGCTGCAGCAGATCCAGCACGTCCTGCACGGCCGTGAGCTCGACCTCGGTGCCATGCCCGGAGACCGACCACTTGTAGTCGGCGTCGACCGAGAGCGGCGGCAGCACGGTCGCTTCCGCGATCTGACCGGCCGCGATGCCGAGCTCGTCGAACTGGGCCTGCAGGTGCCGGTTGCGGGCGAGCGCGATTCGCAGGGCCGCGTCGAGGTCGATGGGCTTGTCGAGCAGGGCGTCGATCCCTGCCGTCGTGCGGCCATCTTCGATCCAGGACACACCGACGCCGAGCCGGGTCTCGACGTCGCGCTGGACCGGACCGAACAAGGCCGTTCGCGATGGTACGCAGCCTCCGAGCAGGGCCGCGGCTAGCCAGGCACGTCGCATCGCCACGGCATCAAGCACGACGCGGGCCAGCGCTGACCCAAGCCGTTCAAGGTGCTTGCGAACCATCTCGCGGTCGACCATGTAACCCGGCCAGTTACGCGTTACCAGGGTGATCACGACGGTCGCCGTGGCGTTGCCTCGTACCCCGCGCATTGCAGCGCCCCGATCGATCGATCGGGCAACCGATCGACGCGCACGCCGGCGTCATGCTCGACCGCGACCAGGCCCTGATCGAGCTGGACGGCGATATTCGCCACTCCCTGACACGACATGCCTTGCACGCTCAAGATCGTCTTCGACATCGCTGGTTCTCCTGGCGGGCCGGAGCGGCCTGCACGGTCACGACGCTTTCGGCGCGGCGGCATTACACTGGTGGCGTGGAAGATGTCGCGCTCCCGACTCCGGTGACGCCCGAGGCGCTCGCCGCGCTCGTCGCGAGCCACCGCGAGTTCCTCGCATTCGTCGAGCGGCGGGTCGGCGATCGCGCGCTCGCGGAAGAGATCCTGCAGGACGCGCTGGTGACCAGCCTGGACCACGTCGGCGAGATTCGCGAGTCGGCGATCGGCTGGTTCTACCGGGTGCTGCGCAACGCGATCATCGATCACCGGCGCCGGCGCGCCGCGCACGAGCGCCGCCTGCAGGCGCTCGCCGCCGAGCTCGAAGCCCCGGCCGACGACCCGGAGCTTCACCGCGTGGTGTGCAAGTGCGTCGGCAAGCTCGCCGCCACGTTGAAGCCGGAGTACGCCGAGGCGCTCCACCGGATCGACGTCGATGGCACGCCCGTCAAGGCCTACGCGGACGAGGCCGGGATCTCGGCGAACAACGCGGGGGTGCGGGTGTTCCGCGCGCGCCAGGCGCTGCGCAAGCAGGTGGCACGGTCCTGTGGAACGTGCGCCGAGCACGGCTGCCTCGACTGCACGTGCGGCTCGCCGACGTAGCCGTCGCACGAACACGTTGCGGCGTGCGCAGTTGCGCTCGTTCGTCGGGCGTGTGACCGACGTAGTTACACTGAATCACTGCAGATTACATTGCCAGTCGGGTCACCACCTCTGACACCCGCGGTACACGAGCGAGTCGTGGGCGCAATACGCAAGCTGTCGAGATCCGCGGTTCGGGCACGTGGCCCGTCGGCTGCACTTCGCTGGTTCGCAACCTCAAACCACGGAGCCCACCATGAAGAACCAGAAGACCGAGAACACCGCCGCGAAGACCACCAAGCAGATCGACGCGATCGCCACCGTCGAGCTCGACAACGTCACCGGCGGCTGCGCCGCCTGCGGCAACGCCGCGTGCTGCACCACCGGGAGCGCCGCGCGCCGCTTCCGCTGGCGCTGATCGACCGATCAGACGAGGCGCGCCCGGCGCAAGCGCAGCGCGTTGCCGATCACCGAGACCGACGACAGGCTCATCGCGAGGGCCGCGAGCATCGGCGACAGTAGCCAGCCGGTGAACGGGTAGAACACCCCGGCGGCGACCGGGATACCGGCGGCGTTGTAGACGAACGCGAAGAACAGGTTCTGCTTGATGTTCGCCAGCGTCGCGCGCGACAGCGCGCGAGCCCGGGCGATGCCTCGCAGGTCGCCCTTGACGAGCACCACGCCGGCGCTCTCCATCGCGACGTCGGTCCCGGTACCCATCGCGACCCCGACGTCCGCGCGCGCGAGCGCCGGCGCATCGTTGATGCCGTCACCGGCCATCGCGACGCGGCGGCCTTGCGTTCGCAGCCGTGCGACGTGCTCGGCCTTCTGATCCGGCAGGACCTCGGCGATGACCTCGTCGATCGCGAGCCGCTTCGCGACCGCGTTCGCGGTGAGCTTGCTGTCCCCCGTCATCATGACGATGCGCAAGCCCTCGGCCTTGAGCACGCGGAGCGCCTCGGGGGTGGTGTCCTTGATCGGGTCGGCGACACCGAGGATGCCGGCGAGGGCGCCGTCGATCGCGACGTACATCACGGTCTGTCCGTCGGCGCGGAGCGCATCGCTGCGGGCGTCCAGCGCGCCCGGGTCCACGCCCGCGGTCACCATCATCGCGCGGTTGCCGAGCGCGACGTCGCGCCCCTCGACCTCGCCGCGGACCCCCTTGCCGGTGACCGATGCGAAGCGCGCGACCTCGGCGAGCACCGCGCCGCGGTCGCGCGCGCCGGCCACGATCGCGGCAGCCAGCGGGTGCTCGCTCGCGCGCTCGAGGCTCGCGGCGAGGCGCAGCAGCGTCGCGTCATCGATCGGGTGATCGATCGGGTGATCGATCGCGTGGTCGTGCTGCGGCGCCAACACCACCGACACCAGGCGCGGCTTGCCCTCGGTCAGCGTGCCGGTCTTGTCGACGATGAGGGTGTCGACCGAGCGCATGACCTCGATCGCCTCCGCGTTGCGGAACAAGACGCCCAGCGAGGCGCCGCGGCCGGTCGCGACCATGATCGACATCGGCGTCGCGAGGCCGAGCGCGCACGGGCACGCGATGATCAGCACCGACACGGCGTTGACGATCGCGTGCGCCATCCGCGGCTCGGGGCCAGCCAGCGACCACGCGACGAACGCCGCGATCGCGACGACGATCACCGTGGGCACGAACCAGCTGGCGACCCGATCGGCGAGCCGCTGGATCGGCGCCCGGCTGCGCTGCGCGTCCGCGACCATCGCCACGATCCGCGCGAGCAGCGTCTCCGAGCCGACCTTGTCGGCGCGCATGACCAGGCCGCCGGTGCCGTTCACGGTCGCGCCGATCACGCGATCGCCGGGCTGCTTCTCGACGGGGATCGGCTCACCGGTGACCATCGATTCGTCGATCGACGAGGTGCCCTCGAGCACGACGCCGTCGACCGGGATCTTCTCGCCCGGCCGCACGCGCAGCCGGTCGCCGACCTGGACTGTGTCCAGCGCGACGTCGGCGTCGGTGCCATCCGCGGCGATGCGCCGCGCGGAGGTCGCCGCCATGCCGAGCAGCTTGCGGATCGCCGCGCCGGTCGAGCTGCGCGCACGCAGCTCGAGCACCTGACCGAGCAGGATCAGCGTGACGATCACGCCCGCGGCCTCGAAGTACGTCCCGACCGTGCCGTCGTGGTTCTGGAACGCGTGCGGGAACACGCCCGGCGCCAGCGCCGCGACGAGGCTGTAACCGAACGCGACGCCGACCCCGAGCCCGATCAGCGTGAACATGTTCAGGCTGCGGTTCCTCAGTGATTGTGCGAAGCGCTCGTAGAACGGCCACGCCGCCCAGGTGCAGATCGGCAGCGCGAGCGCGAACTCGGTCCATACCCGCGCGCGACCCTCGAGCAGCGTGACGCCGACCATCTCGCCCATCGCGAGCGCGAACAGGGGCAGCGTCAACGCCGCCGCGATCCAGAACCGGCGCGTCATGTCGCGCAGCTCGGGATCGGGCCCGGCATCGAGCGTGGGCACACGGGGCTCGAGCGCCATGCCGCAGATCGGACAGCTGCCCGGCGCATCCCGGACGATCTCGGGATGCATCGGACACGTGTACTCCACCTTGCCGCCGGCCGAGCTTGCGGGCGTCGGCGCCACGGGCGCGGGCGCCGCGGGCTTCGCGTATTGCCCGGGATTGGCGACGAACTTGTCCTTGCACCGCGCGCTGCAGAACAGGACCTCCTGGCCGTCGTGGGTGGTCCGGTGGGCTGTGGTCGGCTTGACCGTCATGCCGCATACCGGGTCGATGCTCGTACCGGCCTCGGCGTGAGGAGGGGAATGACCGTGGTCGTGCGAGTCCGGGTGCTGCGACATGTTCATGAGGTCCTCGGCAGCTACGACGCCGCCGCTTCGACCTCATTACACCGGCAAGACGCCCCCGTCTGTAACTCCGCGGGTCACGGCGCCGTGAGGGCGACAAACCAGCCATCGTGATCGGTGTGGGCCATCCCGATCGTGCGGCTCGAGCTGAACGCGAGGTCGGTGGTGGCCATGATGTGCTGGACGTCGCCGTCGCCCTTGCGGAAGTAGCCGGCGGGGACGCAGCTCTGGGCGTTGGGCGAGCCCCGGAACTTCATGTTGAGGTCGCCGCCGATCACCGTCGGCGCGTAGCCGCCGGCGGCGCGGACCGACGGGATGATCTGGTTCATCAGATCCTGGCACTGGCCGAGCGCGACCGAGCCGCTGGTGCTGGCCAGGTGCGTGGTGCACGCATAGTAGCTGCCGGTGGCGCGCAGGCACAGCCAGGCGCGCTCCTCCGCCGACGCCGTGTCCTGGATGGCGTAGATCCCGCTGAAGATCTCGTGGCCTGCGTAGGTGCCGGGGACGTGGGCGATGAGGCCGATGCCGTAGTCCTGGCCGTTCTTGCACTTGTAGGGTGCGCCGGTGCGGCGGTCAGCGGCGGCCTTGAACGCCCACACCACGGTGCTGCCGCTGTAGACGGCGGCGAGCGTGCTGGACAGCTGGACCACGTCGGCCTGGCAGATCTCGTTGAGGGTCACGACGTCGGGCGCGCTGTTCTGGATCGCGGTCGCGGCCTCCGGCACCGACTTGCCGCCGTCGTAGCAGCCGGCGAGGCCGCTGTTGCACAGGTTCAGCTGCAGCACCCAGAACGGGTAGCGGGTGGGCAGGCTGCTGGCGACGGCGCCGAGCCCGGCAAGGGCCTTGCTGTCGACGCTCGGGGTGATCGCGCCGGTCTGGACGCACGGACCTTCGCGGTCGGCGCAGTCCTGGGGGCTGGTGTCGTCGACGGGATCACCGCCGGCCGCGGCCGCGCAGCCGACCAGGAGCAGGGCAGAGGCGATGACGGCGGCATTGCATGAACGCATGGGCGGGCTTCCTTGGTTCGCGGTGGCGGCGCCATGCCTCACCGGGGCGCGCACTATACGGATCCGGATCTCGCGGCCCCGCGGGGGCTGCCAGCAAGAGCTGACACCGCGGGTCTGGCCCGTGCTGCGAAGATCGATGACTGTGAGCGGCGCGCAGGGCAGCGGGATCGAGATCGCGAACCGCTGCGCGCGGTTACGATTCTCGCTGCATGCCTGTCGATCGGGGCGGGGCCCGCTCGTCGCGCATGGTAGGAGGCCAAACATGCGTTTCATGGTCATGCACAAGGTCGATGCAGTGATGGAGGCGGGAGAACCGCCGCCGCCGCACCTCATCCAGGAGATCGGCGAGCTGGTGCAGAGCAGTATCAAGTCGGGCGCGTTCAAGGACGGCGCCGGGCTCCACCCGAGCTCGAAGCGAGTGCGGCTGCGGTTCGCCGCCGGCGAGCGCACCGCCACCCGCGGCCCGTTCACCGGCGACAACGAGCTGCTGGCGAGCTTCGCGATGGTCAAGGCGAAGTCGATGGACCACGCGATCGAGATCGCGACGCGGATCGCCGGCGCGCTCGGCGACGTCGAGATCGAGATCGGTCCGGTGGTCGAGCCGTGGGATCTCGGCGTGATGGCGCGACCGGAGCACGCGCCGCTGAAGTTCCTGCTGCTGCGCAAGGCGAGCCCCGCGTTCGAGGCTGGTGCACCCGATCCGGCCGGGCTGGCGCCGCTGATGGCCGAGCTCGCCCGCGACGGTGTGCTGCTGTCGACCGCGACGCTCGCGCCGAGCGCGAAGGGCGCCCGCCACCGCAAGACCGCCGGCAAGCGCGAGTGGACCGACGGCCCGTTCACCGAGTCCAAGGAGCTGGTCGCCGGGTTCTCGATCCTGGAGCTGCCGTCGCTGGCCGACGCCAAGGCGTGGTCCGAGCGGTTCGCGGCGATCATCGGCGATAACGAGATCGATATTCGCGAGGTCGCGGGTCGGTAACCCAAACTGGTACGCGAGGTGCATTATCCATCGGACGTGGAGAACCCCGCGACCTCCGACCCCGAGATCGCGCGCGCGCGCACACTGGCGCGCGTGCTCGACGGCTACCTGGTCGATCCGCTGATCGGGCTGGTCCTGCCGGGGCTCGGCGACGTGATCACCTCGGTGCTCGGGCTCTACGTGGTCTCGATCGCGGTCCGCCGGCGCGTGTCGCCGCTGGTCATCGCGCGCATGCTGCTCAACCTCGGGCTCGACGCGGCGCTCGGCGCGATCCCGGTGCTCGGCGATATCTTCGACTTCGGGTTCCGCGCCAACCATCGCAACGTCGCGCTGCTCACCGATCGCGTCGCGACCGGCGGCCGCGCCAGCCCGCGCGACTGGCTCGCGGTGGCCGGCGCGGCGGCGGTGTTCGTCGCGATCGTCGGGCTCGTCGGCTGGGGCCTCGTCGCGCTGGTCCGCGCGATCGCCTGAGCCGCGCGCGCGGTGAGAGCGGCCTCGCCGCGGATGTGCGGTGTCGCGCACATCTGCTAGCTCAGGCGGCGGGGGCCGCGGGCAGGAGGATCGAGAACCGGGCGCCGACGCCGGCGACCGGTTGAAACTCGAGCTTGCCGCCGAAGCTCGCCACGTACTCGCGCGACAGCGCCAGCCCCAGGCCGGTGCCCTTCTCGATCGGCTTGCTGGTGATGAACGGCTCGAACAGCCGCGCCGCGACGTCGGCGGTGACCCCCGGCCCGTTGTCCTGCACCGCGATCTGGACCGAGTCGCCGATGCGCTCCGCCGCGACGAGCACCCAGGGCCCCTCGGTACGGGCGTCGTCGAGGGCCTCGGCAGAGTTGACCAGCAGGTTGAGCAGGACCTGGGATAGCTTCCGCCGGTTGACCGTGACCGCGGGCAGGTCGAGCTCGCAGGCTCGCCGGACCTCGATCTTCTTGCCCAGCCGGAACGACGCCAGCCGGAGCGCGTCGCCGATCACCTCGTCGACCTGGCACGGCTGCAGCTTGTCGGCGCCGCCGCTCGAGAACTCCTTGAGGTCGCGGACGATCTGGGCGATGCGGCCGATGCCGTGCTGCAGGTCGGCGAGCATGATCTGGGTGTCGGACGAGCTCAGCCCCGGGCAGCTGACGCCGGCCTCGCCGGCCAGGAACTCGACGTTCGCGCGCACCGACGCCAGCGGGTTGTTGATCTCGTGGGCCACGCCGGCCGCGAGCTGGCCGAGCGATGCCAGCCGCTCGGCCTGGGCGCGGCGGTGCTCGCTCAGCGCGAGCTGCTCGAGCGCCTCGGCCCGCGCCTGCTGGGTCGCCAGCTCCGCGAGCCGGATCCGCCGGAACGAGAACGAGCCGAACACGGCGATGACGCCCACGCCGGCGTCGCTCGCCAGGCTGTCGGCCGCGACCGAGAGCGGGGCGTCGCCGAGCCACGACAGCACGGCGACCGCCGAGACCGTCCCGAGCAGCGCCGCCGAGCACGCGATCACCTCGTCCTGGAACAGCACCATCATCGCCAGCGGGAGCAGCACCATGTACTGGAAGTCGGGGCTCGCGATTCCGCCGCTGAGCCACACCGTGGCTGCGAACAACCAGCATGTGCTGACGCCGGCGACCGGCAAGAGGAACCCGTAGAGCCGGGAGCTGGCGCGCGGCAGCGCCAGGCCGATGATCACCAGCGTCGCACACCACAGCACCCGGACCCCGAGCAGCGGGCCGTGAAACTCGCGATACAGCGACTCGGTCGCCGAGCCGACGAGCATCACGGCCGCGCCCAGCAGCAGCGAGGTGCGCCGCTCCTTGCGCGCCGCGGCGCTTCGCAGCGCGTCCTGCTTGCTCGGAGTCGTCACCAGCCACGTCGTGATTCGGCCGGAGTCCGGAAACATCCAGGCGTCGGCGCGCGGTCCGTCGCGGGGCCGCGTGCGTCGCGGGCGCATCGCGCGAGATCAGGGATCGCCGGGCGCGTCGCCGGATGCCTCGCCGGATGCCTCGATGAGCTGGACCACGACGCGGCGTACGACGGCCTGCGCGACCGCGATCAGGCCGGCGCGGACGACCGCGCGGAGCACGGTCTCGGCCGGGGCCGGTGGGGCCGCGACGGCGGCTCGGCTCGGCCTGCGCCGGCCGAGCTGGTAGCCGACGAGCGCCGCGACCCCGACGCGCAGCCACGGGTTGGCGAGGTGACGCATCGGCGACAGGGCCGTGCGCACGCGGGCCTCACGGCGCCGGAGCTCGCCGAGCTTCGCGGTGAGGCTGTTGCGCGCCAGCGCGATGCGCGTCTCGGTGTCGATGGGATCGGCCACGGGTCACCGGTGGAGCAGGCGCGCGACCAGGTAGCCGATGCCAAAGCCGATGCCCGCGGCGGCGAACGGGTGCTCGCGGATCAGGGTGCCGAGCGACTCGACGCGGGCGGCGAGCTGCCTGGCGATCTCGTCCTTGATCTCGACGGCGCGGTCGCCGGCCTGCTCGACTTGCTGGCCGAGGCTGTCATCGCTCTGGACACCGGGCTTGTTCGCGATCGTCATGTCGGACTCCGTTCAGGTGGGGGAGGAGGAGACGCGCGCTGCGGCAGCGTCGCGCCGTCGCCGATCTTCGCAACGTCGCTGATCGCGCGCGCGGTCGCCGCCGCGACGCTGTGCCCGGCCGCTCGCGCCTTCGCGCGGGCGCGGAACACGAAGCCGAGGCCGACCGCGGCCGCGACCAGCGTGACCAGCCACAGCGCGACCCACCACGGGGCGCCGAGCGCGGCGAGCGACGCCGCGATCGCGAGGCAGAGCACGAGGCCGGTGACCACGAACACGCCGATCGCGATCAGCAGCGAGCCGAGCGTCGCGCCGAGCGTCACGAGCTTTGCCGAGATGTCGTCGCGGAGCGCCTCGACGTGCGCCGCGAACAGGTCGCGCGCGTCCTCGACGATCCCGCTCACCAGCTCGACCGTGCCCAGCGCGACGACCGGATCCTCGGTGGGAGCGTCTTCCTTCGACGTTGGCGGGCGCACGCGTGCGAGTATCGCACGCAGCGTGCCCGGCGGTGTGCACGAGCCGCTCGGGCTTTGCTTTGTGCGCGCGACTCTCTACACTGGGCTTGCTCGGCGAACCGCGATGACAGACCCACACAGGCCCGGATCGTTTCGCGATGTGTGCGCGCGACTCCGCGCCATGGACCCCGGCGCGGCGCGGGGCGAGGCCCTCGAGCCGCTGGTGCGCGAGCTCGAGCGGCTCGACGCGAGCAACACCGAGCAGCGAGCCCAGATCGCGGTCGACGCGAAGCGCCGGCTGGTCGATCTCGAGGAGCTCCACAACGCGAACCGGCTGGTGACCGTGGGGACCTTGACCGCCGGCATGGCGCACGAGCTCGGCACCCCGCTCGGTGTGGTCCTGGCGCGCGCGCAGATGATCATCTCCGACGAGAACGACCTCGCGGAGGCCCGCAAGGACGCCGAGGAGATCGTTCACCAGGTCAAGCGCATGACCCAGATGTGCCGCGAGGTCCTCGACTTCGCGCGGCCCAAGCCGCCGACCCGAGATCCGGTCGACGTGGTGCAGGTCGTGCGTCAGATGATCGTGCTGCTCGTGCCGGAGGCCCGCAAGCGGACGGCGAAGCTGGTGCTGGCCGGCGAGCCGCCGGCCACGCTGGTGCTCGGCGACCCGTCGAAGCTGATGCAGATCCTCACCAACCTGACGATCAACGCGGCCCAGGCCATGCCGGACGGCGGCACGGTCACGCTCGGCGTCGAGCGCAAGCGGGTGCGACCGCCCGCGGTCGAGCAGCTCCCCGAGGGCGACTACATCTGCATCCATGTCCAGGACACCGGCACCGGGATCCGCAGCGCCGACCTGGGCCACATCTTCGAGACGTTCTTCACCACGCGGAAGGCCGAGGGCACGGGGATCGGCCTCGCGGTCTCGGCGCGGATCGCGCGCGAGCACGACGGCTGGATCGGCGTGGTCACGCAGGAGGGACGCGGCAGCACGTTCACCGTCCACCTGCCGCCGCTCGCTCCGTCCGCGGCCTAGTCGCCTTCGGCCTCGAGCGCGGCGCCCCAGCGCTCGAGCTTGCGGTACAGCGTGCGGCGATCGAAGCCGAGGACCTCCGCCGCCGTGGTCTTGTTGCCATCGAGCTGCTTCAACACGCGCAGGATGTAGCGGCGCTCGACCTCGTCCATGGTCAGGACCTCGTGGGCGCCGACCCCCGGGATGTCGAGATCGGTCGATCGATAGTTGCGGATCTTCTCGGGGAGGTCATCCACCGTCAGCTCGTCGAACCGGGTGTACGCGACCGCGCGCTCGATGCAGTTCTGGAGCTCGCGGATGTTTCCCGGCCAGCCGTACGCCATCAGCTTCTCGGCCACCGGCGGCGACAGGCCGACCACGCGCTTGCCGGCCTGCTGGGACACCAGCGCGAGGAAGTGCTGGGCGAGGAACAACACGTCGCTGCCGCGGACGCGCAGCGGCGGGACATCGATCCGCAGGACGTTGATCCGGTAGAACAGGTCCTCGCGGAACCGCCGCTCGGCGACCTCGGTCTCGAGATCGCGATTCGAGGCCGTGATCACGCGGGCCTCGTACGGGATCTCGAGGTCACCGCCGACCGGCCGCACCGTCCGCTCCTGGAGCGCGCGCAGCAGCTTGGGCTGCATCGCGAGCGGCATCTCGCCGATCTCGTCGAGGAACAGCGTCCCGCCGCTGGCCTTGAGGAACAGGCCCTGGCGCGGAGCGCGGGCGTCGGTGAACGCGCCCTTGACATGTCCGAACAGCTCGCTCTCGAGCAGCGCCTCGGGGATGGCCGCGCAGTTGATCGCGACGAACGGCCCGGTCGCGCAGTGGCTGCGCTGGTGAACGGCGCGCGCGACCAGCTCCTTGCCGGTGCCGCTCTCGCCGGTGATCAGCAGCGCGGCGTCGGCGTCGGCGACCCGCTCGATCAGCTCCTTGACCTTCTGGACCGCCGCGCTCGAGCCGAGCAGCTGATCGATGCCGCGGGCGTCCGACACGACCTGGCGGAGGCGCTTGACCTCGTCGCGAAGCCGGCGGTGCTGGACCGCGCGCGACAGCGTGAGCTGGAGGGCCTCGACATCGAACGGCTTGGTGATGAAGTCGTACGCGCCGACGCGGATCGCGCCGACCGCGGAGTCGAGGCTGCCGAACGCGGTGATCATCACCACCGGAACGTCCGGCCGGTTGTTGACGATGCGCTCGCAGAACGCGAACCCGTTCATCCCCTCCATGTGGAGATCGGTGACCACGACGTCGAAGTCCTGTTCGTCGAGCAGCTGCAGCGCCTCGGCTGCCGAGGTCCGCCACGACACGGTGAAGCCGCGCCGCGTCATCGCCTTGGTCAGCGTCTCCGCCATGCTCTGGTCGTCGTCGACGATGAGGACGTTCCCCGTCACCGGCGCTCCCGCAACTCTGCGTGGCAAAATGTCTCGTGTGGCATTATCGATCCCGCTGTTTGGCTGAATCCTGGCAACTGCCTGCATTGGGAGCCCCCCCCGGTTCGTCACCGGAGGACATGCATGAATGACACCGCAGTGTGGCACGGATGCCGAACGCTCGCGGCAAGCGAGCGTTTGCGACGCACAGCGCTGCCGCCGCGCCCAGGTGCGAGGACTACCTGGTTCTTGCAGGACCACGGACGATGCACATCATCACCTGGCTCCTGGTTGGACTGGTCGCGGGCGCGCTGGCCGGCGGCATCATGCGCGGCTCTGGCTTCGGGCTGTTCGCCGACATCGTGCTCGGCATCGCCGGCGGATTCGTCGGCGGCTGGACGTTCCACGAGCTCGGCTGGCGCACGCCGTTGACCGGCGCCGCCGGTGCCATCTCCGTCGCGCTGATCGGCGCGGTCATCATCCTCGTCGGCCTGCGCCTGCTCCGGCTCACCACCGCGCGGCGGTGATGTCCGCCGGGCGGCTCGCGCGGTTCGCGACGCGCGGCGCGATTCAGTGGCGCTTGTCGCCGTCGTGGTGCCGGTCGTCGTCGTCGTGCTTGTCGCCGTCGTGGCGCTTGTCGCCGTCGTGGCGCCGGTCGTCGTCGTGGCGCCGGTCGTCGTGGCGCGGCGCCGGCGTGACGACCTCGGTGCGGCCACGGACCTGCGCGGGGGGTACGCGCGCGGTGCCGCGGTAGTGGACATACGCGGCCGGGCGCACGATCGCCCGGATCTCGACCGGCGCGACCTCGACGCGCGCCCAGCCCCGCGTGTGAGATGTCGAGCGGTACCAGTAGCCGCCGTCGTTTCGCCAGTAGTAGTTACCGCTGTAGAAGATCGGCTGGTCGACATCGGCGATCACCTGGACGCCCGGGCTGATCACGACGAGCTCGGGCGTCGTGGTCTCGGCGGTGACGGTGAACTGGCCGGTCCCGGCGCAGCCACCCGCGAGCGCGACGAACAACAATGAATGAAGTAATGAAGTCTGCATTGCGCGAATACAAAGCACGGTCCGTGCCATGACGATAGACTTGAGTGTCGCCGATTCAACGGTATGCGAACTGCATGGCGGACTCTGCACATGAAATCTCATACTCAGGTCATAGCCAAGCTTCGGGGCGTCGCGATCGGCACGACGCTCCTGGTCCTCGCACCGCTCGCCCACGCCCAGCCCGCAGCCGAGGACGACGCTCCGGTGCGGCGGCTGGCGCCTGGCCTCAAGCTGTCGCTGAGCGTCGAGCCGGCGCTGGCGATGGCGCTGAGCGCCCCGCAGTCGCAACGCACCGACCCAGGTTTCGGGCAGACCCTGAAGCTGCTGTTCGGCGTGACGCCGTACCTCGCGATCGGGCCCACGGCGGCGTTCACCACGCTGCCGACCTCGACGTCGATGCCGACCTCGGGGACGGCCTGGGCGTTTGGCGGCGGCGCTCGGCTGATGCGCCCCCACGATGCCGTCGGCGTCTACGGCATCTCGCCGTGGGTCGACGCCGACGCGCTCTACGTCCGCACCGGCGGGCTCGATCGGCTGGGCCTGTCCGCCGCGGCCGGCCTCTCGGTGCCGCTCGACGACCGGCGCCGGTTCTGGCTCGGCCCGTACGCGCGCTACCTCCAGATCGTCCAGGGCGAGCGCGTCGGCTTCGACAACCGCGACGCCAAGATCCTGGAGCTCGGGATCAGCCTGGAGGTCAGCGGCGGGCTCGAGCAGCCTCGCGCCCGGATCGCGGCGGTCGAACCGGTCGCGGTCGCGCCTGCGCCCTCGCCGGCGGCGGAATCCGATCGCGACCTCGACGGTGTCGCGGACGCCACCGACAGCTGCCCCGATGTGGCCGGCCCGGTCAGCAACGGGGGGTGCCCGGTGTACGACAAGGTCGTCATCACGCCGGACAAGCTCGAGCTCAAGGAGAAGATCGCGTTCGCGTGGGACTCCGCCTCGCTCACCGAGACCTCGCGTCCGGCGCTGGATGAGGTCGCGCAGGCGCTCAAGGACAACCCGAACTTTCGCGTCCAGGTCGACGGCCACGCCTCGTCCGAGGGCGGCGATGCCCACAACCAGGCGCTGTCCGAGGACCGCGCCGCCGCGGTGGTCGACTACCTCGTGGCGCGCGGCGTGGCCTGGGACCGGCTGGTGTCGAAGGGGTTCAGCTCGTCGGTGCCCGTCGCCACCAACCTCACCGTCGCCGGCCGCGAGACCAACCGCCGCGTCGAGTTCGTCGTCGCATTCATCATCCTCAAGGAAGGCAACACGCCATGAGCGTCCTGCAAGCTGCAACCCTGTTCCTCGCGATCTCGGTCGCCCCCGCGTGCGGTCGCCAGCTGGTGGAGTTCGGCCTCACCGACGCCGGAGCCGGTAACCCCGATGGCTCCGCCAACCCCGGCGCTGCGCCGACCGTGGTCTCCACCGGACCGGTGAACGCCGCGATCAACGTGTCGATCAACAAGCACATCGCG
>Ga0307515_10006466_pt1 | contig 23447 bp, 13 predicted proteins | sample 17_EM_MG_FD_194513 | JGI IMG/M metagenome (GOLD analysis project Ga0307515, IMG submission 194513) | Populus trichocarpa ectomycorrhiza microbial communities from riparian zone in the Pacific Northwest, United States - 17_EM | ecosystem: Host-associated > Plants > Roots > Unclassified | place... | reverse complement strand
ATTGTACTTGCAATTGTGCCTTTTCCTCTGTATCTTCATTCTAAGTAGAAACATTTCTGTTCCACCCTATCTTCATAATCTGTTCCAGTCACTAGACTCAAAAAAAAAAAAACTCCATTGGTTGTGCTTTGGGGAATGATAACTTTAGGCATGATCTAGCCATGTTGGATACTAGTAGTTTGCTTCAAGTGGAATAATTGCGGGCCACAATTACAAGGTTCATCCCTTAACGGGCAGAAAACATTAGAAGGTGGGCCCGGTTACTGTTTCCTGAATCAAATCTATGGTTTCCTTGGGTATGCGAAACAAGTCTTGGCATCGTCTTTTTCTTTGAGAAATCTTTAGATGGCGACGTAGGTGACATTAATTTGGTAGAAGGAAGTTGTTTCTTAGTTATCGCATAAATCTGTTGATCTTTCGATGGTGGAGAAGCTGCTAGTTCATTGTTAATCCTGTTAACTTATCTCGAAATTTTTTCTTTTACGATTTCTTTTTGGTGGGTCTTTAAACTCCTACAGCAGTCGCCCTTGCCTAGTGGAAGTGGGTCACTGTTGGTTCGAAAGGAGAGGTTGGTTGCTTTTGCAATTCCTCTGGAATTTTTTCACTGCAGAGCGGCCTTTGGTATTTTAGGATTTGGCAAGCTATTCATTATGCTAGTGATATAGAATATAGTTTAGCTACCATCCTATCAGTGTTCCGTCGTTCCTTGAACAGTTGACCTGCATTTCAACTGGAGAAATTTCATAACCATGGATGATTGTTATCTCGTCTTCCTCAAGCTAGGCTACCAACCTTGAAACAAAACACCGAGGGGCTTTGACTGTCAACCTGTCGATAACCCATCTTGCATGAATCATATTTGGAATTTGGAATGCAATAAGAATAATTTCTCGATTTGGATATATTGGTGGGGGAGAGGTTTTCAGAGAGACGGTAATCGCGAGGAACCAAAGCTGCAACGTACAGCAAGTTACTGCCAAGAATGATTTAACGTATTATTATTAGAAAAAAAATGCTTTCCAAAGGAGCAAAACGCCATGTTTTCTTCGCAAATAACATCATTCATCGAAACTCTTAGATCTCAAGTCCCAAGTACGTGCCTCTAATGTTGGTACTTGGTAGAAGCTAGATCCTCGTATCAAATAAAGCCACAAATGAGTTGTCTCGCTCTCATGAAAGAATGGTTTTAAGAGCATCTTTCACTTGGGGATATTTAAACTGGAAACCTAACTCCTTGGCTCTAGTAGGAAGCACCCTTTGACCATCCAGCACCTGCAAAGAACTCAATGTGCCTGTTTCAGCATGGTGACGTGGAGGAAAAAGAGAGAACAGAAAGTGTGCAAGTCCTTACCACTGAAGCACCTTCTCCAAGGACTGCTTTGAGGGCAAAGTCAGGTACAGGAAGCCACGACGGCCGGCCCATAACATTTCCCAATTGTTCACACATCTCAGCCAATCGAACAGGATTTGGAGCAGTTCCATTAATGACTCCTGAGGTTAGGTCAATAGGAACTGAGTTCAATTATTGCAAGGTTGTACATTGAAGTGAGCATAGGGTCATGTCCAAACAAAAGACACCATTACCATGGAAAGAAGCTCATATGAGAAGGAAGTGCAATTGCAGTGGGAAATGCACAAAGAGATCCATAGGCAAAGAAGTTTAACTCCAATAAATTACTGCTTCCACTCAAGGAATACAGATCTCAAACAACTGATTCATAGAAATAAAGGACCCAGTTCGAGTTCCAAGTTTCTACAGTACATGAATCCAAAATGCCAGATTATCTTGAATGGAATGTGCAAGAGTGCAATATCAACGTCTCTTACAGTCTAATATAGAAGGTTAAATGGAAGAAATCATTAATGTATTTATTTTGTTGCCCCTGTAAATGTGCCCGTCAGAAACACAAGTAAAAATATCAAACTTTCTCAGCAACAATTTATTGCCCTTATTTGCCATGTGAAATCAAGACAAGAAATTTGTTGTTTAAAAAACGAGAAGATTACCTTTATAAGATGGATTTGTTAAAGCTTCGTAAATTAGGTTCACAATATCATCCAAGTGAATCCAGGAAAACCTGCACAGGTACAAGAACATCACAGGGGAAGTACATCACGGGTCACGGTACTGATTGCTTATGATTGAAATGAACTGATTGGCTTAAAAAGAATTTAGCAAAAATATCTTCTAAGTTTTGTAGGAGAAATAATAGGAAAAAAATCTTCCACGGGGACTTAAATCTCTGCAATTATGCTGAGGGACATTTCGATCCAAAAATAGAAGGTTTCCAAGAAAATCTTTCCTCCAAAATGCTAATCAGATGGAGCTTTGGTAGCAGAAAGTTTTGTTTACTCTTCTATTGTACAAATAGTAATTTACCATTGTTGTCCAGAGCCCATAGGTCCACCAGCAAACAGCATGAAGAGAGGGATCATTTTAGCTGCAAGGAAACAAGCCATTACATGAAAGAGGCAGAATATCATTTCAAAGAACCATTAGGTGAACGCTTTTATATCTTAAACAATTCACAGTAGGAACAATCCGTCCTATGCAGTTGGGAAATAAAGGCTTTCTTTACCTGATCAAATGACTTCATACAATGTATGAAGTCCTCACTGATTGTATCTGTTATATGATAGAACAACCCTGACCTATAGATTAAGTTTTAGCAGTTCTCTACAATTCTATATGTAGGATGATCCAACAATACTTGAACTCAGGTTATATATCAAGAAGCTGGCAATGCACCTGAAAGTCAGCATGAAATGCAAGTAAAAGCATTTGGAAGATTGAGTACCTAAAGCACCACCATCTTTGCCAAGGACAACACCAATGCGGATAAGAGCTAATCTTACATCTTTATTTACTTTGAGGGCTGTTGCTTCCCATTCTCTACATACCTGAAAAGATATGTGGGGGTTTTAAGTATAGATTTACATATAGCAGAATAAACCAAATGGAAAGCAACTATTCAGTAGAAAATACAGGCATTGAATCATGCCTATGTTACCTCAGCCAAGTAGTCATTTCCCGATGGACTGCGCTCGTCAAAAACTTGTGTTTCACTGCTGCCTGAGCATTTTCGAGGGAGGAAAAGAAAAATATATTATGATCCATTCAATTTCTTGTGAGTGAATATTAAAAAACATTATGGTTCATGATCTTTCCAGTTCCACTTTTAAGTTTCGCCCATAAAACTAATGACAGTTTTCTTTCTTTTTCTTTTTTCTGGTTAATGTCCTTTTGTAAACATCTGCATGAAAAAAAAAAAAGATTGCTAGCAAACCATCGTATTCCAGGTTAATTGCATAAAAGCACTAAAATTGAATGGAAAGACAATAGGAATATATCAACACAATTCCCAAGTAAAACAAGCAAGCAAATTTCGAGATGACTATTTTAGAGGAAAGGTAAATGAGATGTCATGTGATCAATAGAAACCAACCATAGTAACCAACAGCCGTTGCGCTAACCAGGACAGTAGGCCGAACTCCTTCTGGTGAACCATTTATTAAATCTACAACCTTCAAAATCAGTTATAATGTGGATGAAAAAACAGTAGAGAGAACAGACCCTGTGTTAAGAATAATTAACAAACTCTCCGGAAGAAAGGAAAAAATATAATTGTCTAAGATAGTTACCTTTGAGGTCACTTTGATCCTGCTTTGCTTGATCTCTTTCTTGACCTGCAAGACAACAAGAGTTGATATAAGACCTTTTAAGGTAAATTGCAATTTTTTTTAATCCATAAGAAAAATATGTACCAAGTCATAATTGAAGTAAAAGATAAATTGATACTTATAGTGGAGCTGTTTCGGACATGAAATCATGACAAATATATTTTCACTGAATGTTATTAATCATGTTTATTGTGAACATTGTTCACTTTATTTAATAAAACAGCGCCTTAAGCAGTGTTCTTCCAGTACATGATTATACTAATGTCTGCTTCACCATGTAAGTAATAATGAAAATCGGAACTTGAAATGTACAAGAGCCAGATCTAGTGAGAGGCTGAGCAAACAACTAATGTTTTAACAGCCTGAGAGAAGAAAGCGACATATCCATGTAAAATGTAGAAAACATCTTGATCATTATGCAACTTCTCAAACCAATCGGCAAAAAAGGGATGCACTAAGAGATGCAGTGAGCATTACAAACCTCAGGTGACCATCTTGTACTAATGGGCAGTCCAGCCAAATTTACAACAGCATTTGAACCTTGAATGCAGTCTTTCCAGTCTCGCTCCTCCGCAATCAGAATCCCAGGAAATTCCTTGACTACAGATTTCAGGCAGTAGAAATATTCTTAGAATTAAAACATAAGAAATAAAATAATCAAAGCAGTACCGGACAACTGTGATAGCTTATCTGAAAATTATGCTTATATCGGGGGGGAAATGTGAACTTTTTATCAAAAAATCGCAAATTGTTAAAAAATGCAGTACACTAGAAGTATTCATTACCTTCTTACCCGGAAATATTAACTGAGCTTTCGATCTTGAACGCGTCAATACACGAACAGAATGTTTATCTGCGCACAAATTACGTTGTTGTTAAGCAAAATCTAGCTGAGCTCATTTGATCCCCACAAACATCACTCTGCCTTAACAATTAAATCTCAACTAATCAGAAGCTAAAATCTAAAAAAAATAAAAATCAACTCCAAAATAAAATTTCAACAATGAAAACAGTGGTTTTCACTTTTCACCAGTCAGCTATCTCAAGAAGGTTAAGAATTAAATGCTAATTAATTGTCAAGATGATGAATTGAATGACAATTAATCTTGAAAAACTACAAGAAGAAGAGAAATGAACCTGCGTGCAGTCTTTGCACCAATCTTTTACCAATAAATCCAGTAGCTCCAGTTACTGATACAGTCATCTGATTTCCCAACATCAAAGTCTCCAAGTAATCAAACCTCTCATCTTACATCATATTCGAAGCACAAAATTAATGCATTCAACACTTTATTTATCTAAAAGAACATATCTACCTTCTGGGTTTGGTCAGAGGCACAGCACACCCTCAATCTCTTAGTACAACGAATCTGCAACAAAAGATAGCATACACCTTGCATAAGCAAACAAGAAATGTCAATACTTTAAAAACAAAGATGAAAACACAAAGTAGAGTGATTATAGAACTAACTGAAACGACTTGAGGAATTTGGAGTGAAGAAGTAGAGATAGAGTTACTCCATGTTAAAGTAGTAGTTACTCTATTTGACACCGACTCCATTTTCACTACAAAAGGCAAACACTTTGCTGTCTCTGTGTCTGCTGCTACAATGATGGGTTTTGGTCCATGAATGAACAAAACTAAAGCATTGTCAGTTCATTTATCCTCGTGTTTCATTTGGAGCCACAGCAAGTATCACGTCATATCCATCACCCGTTACTGTTTGGGCATCCTTTGCCCATAAAATTCCAACAATCTACCCCAAAATTGGCCTATAGCAAAATGAGAGCCAGCAATCTCCATTCTCCAAGCTACCACGCTCCGAAACACCGGGTCTAAACCGGCTGATGATATATTAAAGAAAGAAATGGCCCATCAAATTAATCCAGCCAGGGTTGCTGGCGAAAATAAACTGGCCTATCTTGATGTACAATAGATACCAGCTTTTTTTTATAAAATAAGATAAGCTAAAGATCTGATAGGCCCATTAGGAATTAGAACTCAGGACTTTTCACGGGCCGTTAAAGCCCATTCTTATTACAGAAGACCCTGAGATATGCCCACAAATAAAGCCCCAAACAACTTGAAAAACTGGACTTTGAATCGGTCATTAAAGCCAATTCGTATTGCAAAAAGAGCTTGAGACATGCCCACAGAGGAGGCCCAAGATAATTAGAAAAATTGGACTTTGAATGGACCAGAAAAGCCCATCGGTATTACAAAAGGACCCACGGAGGCCCATGCACTGAAAATCCACTATTGAAAATTAAAGCCAGCACCCTTCTTCACTTCACAGAAGAGGATTCAGTGAGAAATGGCGACGGTGATGCAGTGGTGCGGCGCAGTAGCGAGGAGGGCGATGGCGGGTCAGAGATCAGCGGTATTTTCAACATCATCAATATCAAGTGGTGCAGAGATGGCGCCGATCCTTTGTGGAAGAGGGGACAAGAAAACGAAGAGAGGGAAGAGATTTAAAGGAACTTATGGAAACGCGAGGCCAAAGAAGGAAAAGAAGATTGAAAGAATTAAAGATAAAGTTGAGGTGCCCAGGTCCACTCCTTGGCCTCTCCCTTTCAAGCTCATTTAATGAAAATTATAAATTGTTTATTGTTTCTGTGTTCTCTTTTTTAATGACTGAAATGCTCGATGTTATTTGTAGCAGCTTCCCTTTTTTCCTTCTTAGAGTTTCGCGTAGTTAAGAATATGTACATTTGATGTGGGTTCTTAATGAATTTGTGTTTTGTGATGAATTTTGAATAAAACTTCTGTTTCTTTTGGGTTTGGTATGTTTTAAAGGGGCATGGATTCCTGTTAATTGGGGATGAATCCTCGTAGTAAACTTGAACGTTGTAATTAAAATTTGCGGTTCTTTATTAGTGATGATGTATGATTGGTTGCTGATGTTTCTTGTCGAGATTGTGGAAGTTCCTGATCAAGGCCAGTTATTTTGTTATTTGTTTTAGAGATAGTTTAAAGTTGCAAAGAGTTTTGTCGAGCTCAAATGTCAAGTCAATTTAGCCTAGAAAGAAATGAAATGTGGGATATGTAGGGAACTTAGTTTCTCCTTAAAATGAGTGTAGTGTCTCAAAGATGAAATGGGATAATCTTGGTGATGGTAAATATCAGTTTTTGATACTTCTTAATGTTGATTCCTGTTGGTGTGAAAACTTACGTAACTTAGGTTTGAACTTTTTTGTGATTGGGAGAAAAATTTGACTACAAGAGGGCTATATTGATGTGAGTGGATCTAGAATTCTAGATGTAGTCTGTAGTTGCTGTACGAAACAGAAACTTGGCACCACTGCTTTAGCCTTGATGAATGCAAATTCCCCTTCTTCTTTTTTTTCTTTTTTGCTGCAATTGGCATAGCAAATCCAGTCCTGGCCCTTTGAGTAGAGCAACTCCAATGACGAACTAAACAAGTGTCCATTCCAATTGTAATGGTTAATATATAGTGTTTGCTATCTTCTTTAGGTTTCATTGCAAGCCTAAATCCTGTTTAAATTGACCACCATGATGCTATAATTCAATAGATCGACTTTGTCTTTGTCTCCCTCACCTTGTCAAAGTGGGTTTGAATGAACAATAGAACATAGAAAGAGGAGAAAAAGATGGTGACTGGAGAGAATACACATGAAGGAGGTTTAAGAATGGTGATGATGGAACAAGCTGACAAGACATGCGAAGTCTTGACATAACCTTTCCTGATCCCGTTGTTTTTGTGCTTGATAATATAACGAAGACAGGTCTAGGTCTCTGTATTCTGTGTCAATCTCGCAACCATTTCTGTTGGCATCTGTAATAGGATAGAATTGAGACAGTGTAATGATGCAACTATCTGAATTAGATTGCCCCTATTCATCTCGCAATAATTATTGATTGATTTTACTTCAAACCACTCCCACAACTTTGTGTGTTGCCAGATGAAGACCCCCGATAAGTATTACAGGCAACATTAGTTCTCAAGATTTGTAGTTTATCGTCTTATTCTAGGACTAGGACCAACTATCACCGAATTAGAACAAGATACATTGAGTGGGATTTTCTGAGAGCCTAACTAAACAAGATTCTGAATGCAATCTGCTTTGCTACCTTTATGAATTCCAGCTTCCTCCTGCGATTGATCTGACAGATTTAGAAATAAGCCCGCTGCTATTGCTATCCCCGGTATCAGAAGCTAGAAGCCGAAGAGCAGTCAGAATTCCAATACAAAATGCCCAATCAGAATAAGCAACGTATGTGCTTGAATGTTTTGCGAGTTTGAATCCACTACAGACTGCAAATAGAGCATTAAAATGGCAACAATCGACAGAGTTATTCGCAATTTTGTTGCATGTACGGTAGCAGTACCCTTATGCTTCATCTTTCACATTTCCCTCGCTGCCTTGTCATTTATAGGACAGGGCAAGAGAAATAACTGAACCCAGAGGGGCTGATGTAAAGAATGCTTGATACAGGGGCTGGCTCACATTTCTGCCTAAATAAAATGCACATGCATTTAAAAAGCAAATGCGTATTTCTATCTGACCCAACGGATAAGCAGATCATGTGTTCTTTACATTTGTTGCTGTGCTGGAAATCGCTTGCCTCCAGTGTGACCCAACAAATTTGAAAGCCATGTTCTCCTTTTATCTTTCGTCGAACTTTCGTGAGGTTTACACTCATTTGGTTCTTGTTTGATTGCTAATTTTTTTGCAACATTATGGAGTAATTCTTAAATAAGACTCGTTTCCTGCCATTGCTGGTACAGTTTATATATGATTTCATGGCAGTAGAGGAAAAAACATGACGCTTGCTTCTCATGGAGAGACTCAATAAGCAAGCTTCAAAATAATTCGCTACTTCGATTCTAATGACTGCATTATTGAGCTTTCATTCCATAACCAGATGCCAGTAACAGAGAGAGGACCAAAGTCCCCTCCATAATCGCACCTGCATTAAATTTATAAACAAAAAAAAAATGCCTGATCAAAAGCCTTTCCTAGCTCCCCTCCTCCAACGCCTGTTAGACCATGCCAAATCTACTATACCTATGGCCAGTTTCAAACCCTCGGTTAATGATAACATTAACAATATTTACTGGCTTTTCAGGAAGAAAGAATCGGCTGTAGACCTATCAGGGTCAGCAGCGCTGAAGATTTTCTCCAGATTCAGAGATGAAGTGCTCAGCAGTATTGGAAGGTCATGCGGAGCACTCTCCATCCTAAAAAGGCTCATGAGTTCCCACCCAAGAGACGTGGGTGAGAACCACACGCAGGTGTCCACCTCCTGCCCTATGCTTGTCTGTGACAAAATATGGAAAAGACGCATATTAAAAAAAGTTATTATTCACTTGAAGGATTCGTTTTCAATCCAGTTATGCACCATCTCATGAATACTTGGTACTTGCAGGACACAAATATATGTTCAGAGAAAAAACAAAATACATAACAGTGAAAAATGAGAACCACAATGTCCACTATCTGCCTTGACTTGAATTACACAAAGCGGATGCTGGATTTGATTTCTGGAGCAATCATAGATCACCTCAATCTGCACAGGAGACAAAGTTGCAGCTATTGTAAGAACATTATGGCTCCAACTTCACTGTTAGAGGAATGAACTTGACGAGTTCCTGAAGAAGCAACATGCTGGGTAAAAAAACCATTTTCAGGAACACGATAACAGGAGATGCTATAGCATCTCCCAATTCATAAGCACAGCACAACTAAATGACTGACTAAAATCAAATGCAGGTTGCCCAGCAAGCAAGCCTCATTGATCTCCTTTCAATCTTATAATCACTATGATGCGGAAAATTACAGGAACAATATCACCAAAATACCAATTTGGGTAACAAAAATGAAGAGGTTACAGCCATCCCAGATTCATTTCATTACCATCAAACCAGATTGGGGAGTGGCAGCTGGGAGTGGGTCAGCAGAGATACAATCTGATATAAGTTTATTGAAAAAGAAATGCAGCCAATAACACAATATGTCAAGCAAATGATTATAGTGCTAACCTTTATTTTTGCATGTGAAAAAAAGAGCTGTTTAGTCATTTTCTTCTCGGCCATAGTTATATACTATCTCAATCTGCAACAACACCAAATAATCAGAATGATACTGAAAATAAAAGCACATAAAACATAACTGCCTTGACGAAGTTGGCACCAAATATTCATCAGTAATCAGTGTTATTATCAATTGAATCATAGCAACTATTCACTAAGATGCCCGACAAATCAAAAAACATAACAGAGGATTCCTTATGAAAGAAGCCCAGATGCCCCCAAGAATTACGCATTTTAAGAATATAGGTCAACCTAATAAGATGATACTTAACAATAAGAAGCTCTGATCTTCTTTTACATATACACCCATCCTCCAATATTTTAACACAGCATCCTCCAATATTTTAACACAGCACATGTTCAGAAGGCTTAACATCTACCAGGGCCAACCACATATAAATCCACCATGTTAAGTTTGCATTTAGAGATTATTGATGCATCTCATATATGACACAGTGAAGGACAATGTTCTTTCTTTTGAAAGCTAAACCACAATGAATGAAGGACAATATTTAAACCATCTAATTTAGCTACTAAACAAGAAAAAGAAATCATTGATCAGGTATCCAAATTCTAACATCCACATATATGGTGCAAATGCATATAACACAAGAAGCCAACAAAAAGGAATTGACTAAAAAGTTCCATGCCATCCCCGAACAAGACAGCGAGTAAGGGCGGGTGAAAAGAAAAGGTAGAACACATAGAATAACGAATTAAATAATTAATCATGTTCGTTACCCCTTCAGGTGGAGTTGGGTTCCGAGTGAACTTGCTGCCGCCAGGAGCCCAAGGAACTGTACACAAATAAGATCAGAGCCTGAGAATGCTACCTATAACCTTAAAAATCATTTCTTCGACAAGAAAACTTCATAAATTCTCAAAACCACATGAATCAATTATGTTTATAAAGACATAACAAGAAAAAAAAAAAGGTATCCTATTTAACACCTCCCTCCCTCTTGTATACTCCTATACTTCACAATTCCACTGCACCACACAACATGTCAATGAAATACTGCCAACTAGAAATGATGTTACTCTTTTTTTCTTCCATTCATAATTTGTTTGAAATTAACAATCTGTTAAGACCCAAAGTTTGACAAACTGAATTAAGCCGCGGTCAGTCCTTATCACTCTCCTCCCTTACATAATTTAATACTACTCTTAATTCAACCCGACCTTCCCAAAAAACCACAACCCAAACACGGAGTAAAAAAGGATAAGAAAAAGGCAGTAAAATGTGAAATAGAAAATAAAAATTAATTTACCAATATAAGGATCAGGATGGCGCCACTTATTATATTGCGCCTCGCCATCTGCTATCATTCTATCGATTGTATCCGGATCTTCCTATTCCAATTCCAGGAAATAAAATACATAGTAAAAAAATCCTGAATAAATTACCTCATTAAAAAATTATCACCCTAAATCACAGCTATACGGCTAAATTAAAATGTCAAAAACATTTTTTTCCAATTAGTTGAGAGAACGAACCACGTGTTTGTTATTCTCGAACCTCGCGCGGAGAAGATCAGCCTGGTTACAGCAGGGGAAAAAAAAGGAGAGTTAATTGGTAAGAAAATAGAGCAGTGAGATCTGATTGAGGGATGAGAAATTAGTTACATCTTCGTAAAAGAGGTGGCGATGGACGGCCCAGTTAAGAGTGTCTTTGAGAGCACGGCGGTAGAGGATCCTCACTCTCTCCTTCTGTGCTGCTCTTCGAGCCAGGTAGCCCGCTGCTGCTACGCTCATTTCTTTTATTTCTCTTGTTTGGATCTCCCTCTCTCTACAGCGTTCTTCTTACTTTCTCACTGCTGAAGCTAGGAGAAAATGCAATGTCATCTAAAAGAAAAGGCAAACGGCATCGTTTCCACTCCATAAGGACCATAACCATTTTCGATAAAATTTACTAATATTTGTAACCTAGAAATCGCCAACTCGCCATCCATTGTTTCGTGGGTCCTGGGCCTAAAGACCCTTAGAGATTTTTCTAAGCGACCCGGCCCTTCCCGGCACATGAACATATACATTCAAAATATTTTTTTAATTCTTTAATTTTTTATGATCGATCGGTTGACCAAAAAAAAATGTATAAAAGAGATAATTCGATTCGAGTATCCTAAAATATTTATCTCGAATTATTACTAGTGAATTTCTTCTGACATCAACCATAAAGTGATTGATAATATTTTAAGAACTCGATTGAGATTAAAAAAAAAATGGAGGTTTGATATTTTTGAAACACTGCTCCTCCGTCCCATTCATGCGGAACAAAGTGAATTAGGGTGAGAGCAGAAAATTACACTGAGGATAGTCAATAATTTCTCTTAATATATTTACATTTTCAATGGAGTCATAACATAATAACTATCTAAAAATGCGTTACGAAACAAATTTTAAAAATATAATAGTAGATTTCAAATGCACAAACATGAACAAAATGGGCAAAGCAAAACCCAGTTCAACTTCTGACATGATTCAAGCTTCCTGCAATTTTTACAGCTCTAACAATGGCAGAGGATTTCATCCATGAAAACAATGATACATGGGCCTGATTCAAGAAATCACATCTCCAGTTGTGTTATATGGCACAAAAGGAAGCCTACAAAAGGGATGACTTGCTGTATTTCCATCCCAAGGACCTTCGCTTTGTGCTTGAGGTCGGGGGAGTAAAACTAAGCCCGAACATCTCCTTGAGAGCTTGTCCCTGTTCCACAAATCCGACCAGCTTTGCGACAACGGCAGCACTTTCCGTGACATGGTTAATGTCCTTTGTGTTGCTCCACACGCGGTTTGCCAACTGCAACCTTCTACGCTTTGAGTTCAGCGCAATACCCCACTTCTTGTAAAGTCTGTTTCTCTCTTCTTCTGAAAACCTCTTGTTCATCAGCTTGCTTAGCATCCCTCTCTCACGATGAAGAGCCTTGATGCTGTTTCCCCAGATAAACGTATATTAGTGTTGCAAAAACTTAAAGCATATCTTTGTGCCAGGAAAAAAAAATCACTGGGCACCCTGTAATTTTCAAGTGGGGAACCGGATGGATTCCAGTAACATTGAAGTGCAGCCATTCCATACCATGCATTATCATACCCAACACCATTCTCTCTTATTAAGTAATCAAATGTCTTACCTAACAACAAAGGCTCAAAAGGTACTCCTTCTCTGGTATTGAAAAGGAAAAAATAATAATTTGCATCGCAGAGCCACAAATTGGTAAGAAAACTACTATAAAACACCAATAGTGTCACGAGCTTCCGAAAAGGCAACAGAATATTTTTGTTTTTTGTTCTCCTTGTTTCTGGTTAGGTTCTCTTGCTTTATTGGCAGATCATGTGAGATATACATGCTGGATGCATTATTGGGAAACAAGTTTCAAAGTTCCCAATACATGTGAAAACACATATCGAATATGCATGGATGAGAGAGAGAGGTTACCTTGAAGCTAGTGTGAGAGCCCGACCACCTCCCACACCCTGATTTCCCTGAGAAAATGTTTCCTTGAGGAAGGAAAGTCTCCTATGCTCCACTTCCATGTATATGGAATCTGTTGGATCGCCTTGAAAGAGCAAGAAAAAGTAGGTTCTGTGGACCAATGACACATTGCAAGTTTGCCAGAGTTCCACCATTGCTCTCTGCTGTCTCTCAAATTCAAGAGGCCAATTGGGAGAAGTTTTCAAAGATTCATGCATAGGATCCAATCCTATGTCTCTTGAACTCTTTTCATATTTATCAGCCATTGTCGATGCCTCTGTCTCCTGAACCTGTTGTTCATTCAAACCAAGCTAAAAGTGAATCTTGAGAGAAACTCGGTCACAAAGAATGCAACTTCAAGCAAAAACATTGAAGAGAGAGAGTATTCTCACCTGACCATCAACAAGTTGCTTCTCATACTCCTCCTGGGCCATCTCCCTCATTCCTGCAACAAAAGTGTGGATGCTAGGAATCTCCTCATCTGCACAAGTTCCAATGCTCCGTGCTCTGAAGTCATCTGTGCAAGCACTTCCAAGAGATGACTGGGAGTCATTTCTTGACAATATTGTAGCATTGGCACCAAAATCAAGTGGAGGAATTTTCCTTCGGGGTCCTGCTGGTCTCCCGGTAAATTTTTTCCCAGATCCATTAGGTGGTGTGCCATCAATTTGTTCTGCCTTCTCAAATCCAGGAGAAGGGTCATTCATGAAATTCTCTCTACAACTCCTGCTCCTTGTTAAGTTCAGGTTTCTAGAAGTAGACATATCAGCTGCTGAGGACTGTGGAGATGATTCATCAGGGTAAGGACTGACCAGAGCATCAATGGTCCTTTGCACATGATGCAATCTCTGCTCCAACACATTATATCCATTTTGCACGTGACTCCCTTCTCTATCTCTATTAACTGGAGTGGATATTCCGGTAACTGCTGTGGCTCCGTCCCTGAATGCTGTCAAAGCCAAAGTTCCTTCATTCTCACCATTTGATACTGAATGGTGTCTGAAATTGCTCCCGTTCCTTGTCTCTTCCATTTCAATACACTGGACTTCCTTGCAGTAGTCATCAGCATCTTCTGCAGCATCCTCTAGACTCTGAGATGAATTGTATCTGACAATCTTCTTTCCAATTGACATTGGAGGAGAAGTGTCATCAGATAAACCATGTCTGTCGGTTTTGTCAAGAAGACAGTAGGGTTCCTCATCATTGCTCCCACTGTCTCCACCATAACAAGAAGGGCCAAACTTTCCAGCACCTCCATTCAGATAATGAGGATCACCCATGCCTGATGATTTGGATACTGAACATTCATCTTCCCAAGTATCCCCTGCTTGCGTATTATGACAATGACTGATCCCATTCTGAATTAAGAGCATGAAGAAATATTTAACAATTACAATTGGAGTGATATCATCAACATGTAGTGGCACTTCCAGGTTAGTTAGTAAAAATACCTCCTTTCTTGAATTTTGATCATTTCCAATCACTCGCAGCAAATCCTCTACTCGAGATTGAGCAAGATCCCTTTGCTTAGTCAACTCTCTAATCTCCTTCTCCATCTGCATGAAAAGGAACCACTTGATAGGGTGTAAGTCGATAATAATGTGGCAATCACGTAGAATCTTCTACACTATATGTCATAGTATATCTTTAAGTTTTGTTCATCCATAAAGCTCAATCATACAGCAGGGTCTAGGGAATGCAGATTAAGACCATCTATGCATTGAGGAAATTAAATAATCCTTTGGGCCAACCAATGGCGATGGGTTGGGGTGGGTATTTAATGTGGCAATCACGTAGAATCTTCTACGCTATATGTCATAGTATATCTTTAAGTTTTGTTCATCCATAAAGCTCAATCATACAGCAGGGTCTAGGGAATGCAGATTAAGACCATCTATGCATTGAGGAAATTAAATAATCCTTTGGGCCAACCAATGGTGATGGGTTGGGGTGGGTATTTGTGTACCCACAGCTGACCCAGAATAACCACAACCATCAGAATATCAGATTTGCTCAATAAAGAAGCTATCGACACATTCTTGATTGAGAGATAATTGCAATGCTTCCACTGGTAAAATTTATTGGCCGAGTTCAAAAATGGAATATTTTATTCTGAATTGAAAAATCAACAGTGCCTAGTGTCCGAAGACCTTGGTTGCTATTAATTTTTTGTTCATCTTTCGCATGGGTAAAGCATTTTGCAGAAAAAAGTTCAGAAAACAAATAATTACCTTTTGAATTTGAAGATCTTTCTGTCTCAGTAGAGATGTGTAATCACAAGTTGAGGAAGCAAGGTCAGGACTTCTCAACTCACTCTCCAACCTAGCCACCTCCTTTTGCAAATGCTTAACCAATGCCTTATCAGACATGACTACATTGACCTGTGCTTTTGTAGTAACTTCTTTTGCACAACAAGCAAACAAAAGAGTATTTCTAGTTTGCTCAACATGGCTTCTTGCAGGGCTCAATGTGCAGATGATGGCAGTTCTAGCATTGCCACCCAATGCAGGCTGCAGTAACCGTGTCAGCTTAGAATCTCTGTAATTGATGTGTCCCTGCCTCCTATTACTGCACAAATCATTGCATCAGCCAGATATGAGATGTGATTGCGTGAATCTATAAATTGATAAGATTTCAACTTTCAATTTACACCAATTGCAGAGAAAAAAAAGGCGGCAACGAAAATCAGTAGGAAGGGGGCAAGATAAAGTAAAAGCAGCTCTGTCATGATTCGTGTGTAGTAACCCTAAACAGACACCATTAACAAAATGCTCTGAACACTGTTCCATATCACTCAGTACAGTTCTAAAACAGCTCGTATGAAAGGTGTGTGCCTCTGTGTGCATGTGCCTCTGTGCTCCAGGGACATTTGCTTGTATTTTTACTTTCACGTGATGCCAACACGGTTACTATCCTAAGTATCCTTTGAAGCATGCATGAGACTAGCCAATCTTCCTATATTCATTTTTAACAATCTACATGACACTTCACCATTTAGTACTTACAGAAATAACAAGCAAGATAGTTGATGGCAATATTTCAACCACAAATTTGACATCTAGACTTATCAATTTTTTATTGAAAAATATCCCAAAGTTAAAGCATTTTCAAAAAAAAAAATAGGATCATGAATGATCATGACATAAAATCGAGTCCTAAACAAATGCTGAAAGAAACTAGATTTAATCCCCGTGGCAATTACAGATTAGTTAGTGAATATCAGCTAAGTTAGAAAATCTAGATGCAGATGAAAAACGTCAAATTATCACCACACTGCAATAACCACATGCTTTAGCTACAATTAATTATGTCACAGACACAAAGGCGAACACTGAAAAGAAAGTAAAAAATAGCCACCTTAGCTTGCGAATAACGGTTCCCAAAGTCAGTAAACTTCGGTTAATGTGGGAACCTTCTTTTAATCTTGCTCCAGTGGATAGTGCCTGAGATGCGCGCTCACTTCCTGCCAAATCAACAAAATTCTGCACCAAAACCAGAACTCAATTCTGTTATTAATATTTTATTCCTGCTTAATTAATTTCATGGGTGATAATAAGTTGAAATGATCCGTACCAAAGTGGCAGAAAGAGTGGTCGAATTTTCCTTGCCCAAGAATTCACAAGCAGAACTTTCAACTGTCTGCGAGAATTAAAAAAAAAAAAAAAGGAATAACTTCAAAACTCCAATTCAAATTCCACACGTTTTCATTACAACTAGATGCTTGTACAATTGTGTACTATGGAAGAGGTGAAAGGAAAGGGGCATACTAGTCTAAGAATTTGATGGGATCTGGAGCTTTTCTCATTCAAGGAGGTCTCCCCTATCCGTCTTTGAGCTGTTATAATACCACAGGATAAGTAGATGCACAACACCACCCAATAACAACAGCAGGACTTTGTACAATGCTTTACCTTCACAAACAGAAAGAAGCTCCTTTAGATGGTCCCAGTCCTTTAGTGTTTCCTCGGTGGCTTTCTCAACTACAGTCCCTTTCTGACCAAAACAGGAAAAAGAATCAGACCAGTTCGTCAACATATTTGTGGAATCTAGAAAGGATAACAGCATTCACCTCTGGATCATCCAGCAGTCGAAGTGGAGTGCTGTCCGTGCTAAGAAGATCTCGGATAGCTTCATTGTATATCTCAATTGCTGAGAACTTCAAAACAAATGCTCTTTCTTCATGCTGCGAAGTTAAAAATAGTTATACATAGGTTGGAATTAAGAAAACAAAAAAGAAACAGAAACAGTTCTAATTAGAAACTTTGATTACCCTATGTATATAGTCAAATATATCTGCCACTGTATACTCAGTTATTCCCATCATGGTGTATGTTTTTCCACTGCTCGTTTGCCCATAAGCAAAGATACTTGCTGGAAATAGCAAAAGTAGGTGAAATTTCTTCGCTTATTGGCAAATAAAGTGACAAAAAGAACTTGAGCATCATACTTACAGTTAATACCGCTGACAACTGAAAGGGCAGCTTCCTTGGCTCCTTCCTCGTACACTTCCCTTGTAGCATTGTCACCTCGAAATACTCTGTCTATCCCCGGAACATGGGCAAATGAAATGAGATGAAACACTTAAACAGAGAATTATGTTACTAAAAGCTGGCTGTTAATTCAAATTAACTAACTTCTATAAAGTTTGATGCAATGAGATGTACACTAAATTTAAAAATTGAGCCAATGGAAGAAGCTATGACCAAATATATACATGGCATTAGTGCTTTTGGCACACCACTGTTCACAGTGCTCTAACTATCTGACAGTGGACAGTGCTTAGCAAACAGTTCACCGCTTCTGAGGTCAGGTCAGGAGGGTTAACCAAAAACAAATGATTTGGAAGGCATCATGATAAATGATATGTAAGGTAGAAAATCCACCATGGGTTTCCCTTTTGTTCATTGACCAAGTTGATAGCCTATAAGCAAAATGAATTAGTCCAGTCTTAAAAACATCCTTGCTTTTGTTATGCAAGCATTACCAAGTACGGGGAACTGAAAAGCTCTCCAGGCATATTGTATCAAGAGTATATGTACAGAATTAGCTATATGTTTGACATGATGATCCTGGAGATATTAAATTGCCACCTATAATTTCAATCTGACCGAGCAAATATTTGCCAGAAAATAGAGTTGCTCTTGGTGTATGATGCCAGATAACTCACAGGATTAGACCCAAAACATGAGCTGATGGAATAACAGAGCATCTCCTTACCAAAATTATAAGCTGATGGAAACGTGGAGCCTTCACGGAGGGTATTCCGGTACAAGATGGTGGTGTCATTGATGCATTCCCAATCTGCTACTTCATTTTCCACAATCTCCTTGTCGCTCAAAGGCCTTAGCCTCACCAAAACAAGAATCTTCTCCTCGCGGGCACTCGCCATTTGCATCTTCTCCATCTTCAGCAGTTCTTCCTTACCAATTGATCCCATTCTCCCACTCCTCGCTTGTTCTTCTTCTCAACCCGACGAACAAAATTAAAATGAAATAAGACCCATAATTTTCAAATATTCTGGTAAAAAGGAAAAATCTAAGTCGATGAGTCAAAAAACTCACAGGTACTCTTGCTTTTCTGAAATGCAAGGAGACAGTTTAGATGTTTAAAAAAATTGTTGTGTTTGCCTAAATGACAGCGGGCCCATCATTTTACTTTGACAGTCTCTGCAATAAGAAAGCTAATCATAGTAAGAATCTAACAAACCCAAAACATAAGTGAGTAACCATAAAACAGGCAATTTACATTCCATATCAACAACAACGACAACAATTACATCTAATCATCATTTTCAACCAACCACCCAGACAACCTTTTAAAATCACAAAAAATATCTAAATAAATAATAAAAGTCCATAAAAGATAAAGACTGGAAATTACAACAAGATGCTGATCTTAGATTTCTATCTAAATCACCCACGCAATAGATAACAACCAAAAACAAGCATCTGCATTATTTAAAAATTGTAAAAACAAACAAAACAAGAAACAAACCTTTAGAAACCCATATTTAATTTTCTAGTCTCTTCCTTAAAAAGTGGTTCCTAGCCAGCTACAATGCTTGAAAACTAAGAAACAGAATTCCATAGTTTTTTTCTTGAAAAAAAAAAAACTTTCAATTCACAACCAAAAAAAGAGCAGCACATATCAGCGACTAAACTAGTACATGGTCCCCGTCGACATAACATATTCATAAATACAAGCTCGTGCCTATATATGTGTATATTAAATACATACATATACGTATGCAGCATACTTACAAAGCATGGGTCACTGTCATGAAACGGTGAGTGAACAGAGTTGAAGCAAGCAATGCAGCTCAGATGAGATACTCTACATTTCCTCTTGCAAAACGCCACCGTTTCTGCTTCTCTCTCTTGCTCTCTGGTGACTGGTCTAAAGTGAGAGAGTATTTACCTTCTCCAAATCTCAAGCTCTGCAAGCCCGCAACTGCAACAAGGAAGCCAAAAGGAAATCAGTACCAAAACGCAACTTTTAAGAATACTACTAATCAGTTGAGAAAAATATTTAAATCCCCCGAACTTCACGCATTTAACCGTTACCAAATACAGCGGTAAAAGCAAAATTACAATTAAAAAAACTATTTTCTACCTTGAAGGAGTCAAGATTAGTAAGCGTACATGAGTTGATGAATCAATTTGTTTTGTGTATTTAGTAAGCGCAGATGAAATAAAATGATTTGATTTAGCTGCGCTTGAACATGAACTGGAACTTGGCTTTGAAGAGAAATTAAAAGAGAAAAAAATGTGGAACTATTGCTTTACGCGTTGCAAAAAAGAAAAATGTCAGTCAAAAGGAAGGGTAAATTTGGTATTGAAAGACCAAACCGAATGGAACAGTACAAATCGGCGAGATTTTTCACTCTCCTCCTGGCACGATCTCTCAAACAGAGAGAGTCAGTTTTCAGTTTAATTTGGCTTGGTTGAGGTTCTATCTGTCAACGGGCAGAAAAAAAAAAGCTGTATTTGTACCTCTCTCTCTCCAGATTCTGTGTCAGTGCAGGGCAAATCTGATGGAGCGTTCTGCTATCGAAGGTTTATTTGTCAAGGGCAAAATTCTTTTTTGCCCCTTTTGATTAGTAATATTACACTTTGGTCTCTGTAGTTTAAGACTTCTTGGTTTTAGTCGTATAGTTCCTAATGGTTTCAGTATGGTCCTTGAATTCATCAAATAGTTGATTGTAGCAAATAGTAAGCTCACCTTTAGAATCATTATTTTATATTTTCAGATTTTAAGAGTTTTTATTGTTTCACGTGAATAGGATTTGGGAATGAGAAAATTTAAAATATTTAAAAATTGACACTCGATTAAATTTCCCTAACCAATGTTCAATGGTAGGTGAAACTTTTTTATTTTTTTTCTTGTTTTTTGAGAAACTCCTAGAAACGGGGGTCAATAAATAAATAAACTCAAAAAAATTGGATTGTGCTAACTATTGAACGGTGAAAAGGGTAGTCCTGGAAATGTTTGGAACATCCAGGGCTATTATTGAAGACATTTAACATATAAGTGTAAAAGTGAAATAATGGTGAATATATAAGGGCTAAATTGAAGTTTACCCTTTTGCGAGGCTGGAAGGAAGTCACGTAGGGATAGGGATACGAGGGTTGGGTTTTTTCTTGTTTGGCGCCACGTGTATTTGTTGTTCTGGAGGGGTGCCAATCTATCGTCGATGACTGCCGGCGTTGGACCCCTTGTTGATGTTTTAGTGAACGGTTGAGATATGGAGGGAATGGATAGTTGGTGTGAACAGGGAGTGATGAGTCGGCTACTTAATTACATTAATTATCATGACATAATTAGACTGCAATTAATTAAGTAATGAAGTAAATATCCCCATGTGATGATGATAATGGGTGTATACAGGTTCAATTTCTACTATCGTGTTTCTCGTGTATAGATTTTAAATAATAGGTAAATATCTCCATATTTCCATACGGTAAATGTTGAGTTTCGAATATGATATTTATTATTTAAGTATTATTTATTATTTGATATAAAATAAAATAGCAATATATACGTACATTAATAATATGTGTTATATCAATATAGAGACATATGTATATTACATCATATTATATTGAGAAATTAAAAATATTTTATATGTGTTTATAATACAAATGTGTATATAAGCAGGGGTGGTTGATTCGTGAATGTGTGTAACCAATAGCAAAACGAGAAGAATTATCGATTCTTCTTTTGATTTGGTCGAGATTCTTGTTTTTTCTTGTTTGTTTTCAACCATACGGACAGTATTATTTTTCTGGTTTTCTTCTCAGTACAATGTTTTCGAGGCAACGAGAAAGAAGATTCTTTATATTGTCGTTGTATCCCATTACTGATCAACCACGGTAACCACTAGCCATGATGAAGCATCCTGACCAAAGGAGCATCCGAGACACCAAAATCCAAGTCAGCAATACAATAATAAAACTCTGTGCGGGGAGTCAAGGAGATAACACGTTTGTCGGGCAATTAATTATTATCAGGTTGCACGCTGCCTATATATATATATATATATATATATATATATTAGTTATCTAACCAGCGATTATATATAAAAAAAAAAAACCATATATATAAGTTATTTTAATATATATTTTTGCATAAAACAAATTTTATAGTGTAGATAAAATTTTTTTAACAAATATCTAATTAAATAAATCAATAATTATCTGTGTAAATAAAAAAATATTAACAATAATTAAAAAAATCAAAAAAATACAGTTGCGTGTTGTAATAGTTTGCATATTTCGGTTGCTGAGTTAATTGATCGGAATGGGTCCTTTTCTTTTTATCTCTTTGTTAATCATAGCCATCTAATCTAAGAAGTTCAGTGGTGGTCGTTGATGATGGTTCAACGAACTTACATAAGCTCAGATAAAATGGGATTTTCATGTAAAATTATACAAAGGCACATTCAGATCTAATTTTGCTGTTTAAAAAAAATAGAACATTCCAACTATTTCAAGGGGAAAATAGAAAAAAAAAATTAAATAACAGCACCCTTATCCTATCAGATTGATTCGGGGCACTTGAAAAAAGATTATAGTAAATTGTCAGGACAACTCAAATTAATCATATTTCATATATAAAAAATATGGTATTTTATTTATTTAAAAAAATTATTTATTGTTAATATGATTAGATTTGATTAGGTCAATCAAGTAATAAATTAACTTGTTCAATAAATCAAATTATAAAATTATAAATCAACTGACTTTAATTATTATTATTTTTTCTATTCAAATTAAAATTCAATTTTAATGAAGTTTCCTGGTAAACCAACCATGAAAGGATAAGTTTAATAATCATGCTTCAATTGAAAAACCTGTAAAAGTGTAAGAATCTTTAAAAGAAGCAGCAGCGGAGAACCTGTAAGGTGGGCCTCCAAGTCTTGTAGAAGAGGCCAGCTCAAAAGTTCATGCTAATAAAGCTAATTACATGTACCGTGTCCAAATTTTTATTTTTTTAATTTAACGCGGGTGTTCAGATCAATTTTCATGTATCTTAATTAATTTCACGGATTTTGAAGTTAATGACCATATAAACCTCCAATGATCATAATATAAGCAATCACATGACTCAAACCTGAAACTACAAAGAAAACTATTATATCAAAAACTCGATATTAACCACGTGCCATTGTTATGGTAATTAATCACTACTTATTAGGACCACTAACTCACCCAAACTGTCGATGCAAGCTCAAACATGTAGATTTTTTTTGTTTTTTTTTAATTATTATTATGTATATATATAATTTTTATATTTTAATGCCAAAATATATATATATATATATATATATATATATATATTTTAAATATATTTTTAAATAAAAAAATACTATAAAAAACAGCAGCTACCGTTCCAGAACAACCATTTAAAAAATTAAATTTGCAGAATCCACATCATATATTAAATGTAGTTGAATGATCCATGTATCAGATATGTGGAATCATGGTGCGAGAGAATATGAACCTGATGAACCTTATTTATTCAACACGTGGCATTTTAGCGAGGGAGAGATTTGATGGTAGGATGTGTTTGACGTATTGATACTAAGTTATTTGAATTTTTGGGCAATTTAATTATATGCTCTTTCGATCAAGTTTACAGTGCGGTGTTTTACACAGTAAGCTTTTATATACGATTTTAGAAAAGTGTATAAATGAGTTCAGTTTATATATTAATGTATTTTAACATTTTTTAAA
>Ga0307515_10006465_pt1 | contig 23447 bp, 16 predicted proteins | sample 17_EM_MG_FD_194513 | JGI IMG/M metagenome (GOLD analysis project Ga0307515, IMG submission 194513) | Populus trichocarpa ectomycorrhiza microbial communities from riparian zone in the Pacific Northwest, United States - 17_EM | ecosystem: Host-associated > Plants > Roots > Unclassified | place... | reverse complement strand
AATTTTAAGGGATAAAATTGAAAAATAAATATTCAAAACAAAATATATATACCAATTAAAAGTTTGAGGACCAAATTTGATATAATCAGCAAATAATATGACATTTCTAAATTTTTCACAACTTCTGAAAAGTGTTTTCCGCCCAAAATAAAAAAAAAACACTTTTCTAGAAACCAAGCCAAATTTTTCGTTAACTGAAAAATATTTTTTGTTAATCAAAAAATATTTTTCATTGAACAACTTTCATAATAATAAATAAATACAAAATATTTTAAAAATTAATATTTTAAAAAATCATTTTTCATAAAACAAATACAGCCTTATAGTTGCAAAGTAATTGATGATTGTGATGCAAAATAATTTTTAATTTTTCTTGAAGATTCGTCCGTGGCTCTCTCTCCAAAACTCCATCGTTTTACGTCGTCCCCCTCTCTCTCCCCTCCCCTAAGTATGTCTTCGCAGCTTCTATAGTCGACGCCACAAAAGCAAGCTTCCTCCTGCAAGGTGTCTCTTCTTCTGATTTCCAATTTCCAATTCCCAATTCCTAGGGTTTTGATAGCCCTCTCTCTCTCAATTCCTATTTTAGGGCTTCAATTTCCGATTTTTTACTAACTTAAACTCATATGAAGACCGGATTTCTGATTCAATCAGCTTGATCGAACTGCAACCATCACCACCGTCAATCAAGGTTTAATCAAATTCTTTTTTTGTTAAATTTTTCTTTTTATTTGGTTGTTGGGATTTTGATTAAATGAAAAAGTTTTTATTTTTTGGGGCTGTGATTAGGGTATTGAGAAGGGAAGATGGGGGCGTTCGTATCAAGGTTTTGGTTCATGCTGTTTCCGGCAAATGAGTACAAGATTGTGGTAGTTGGGTTAGATAATGCTGGTAAGACAACTACGCTTTACAAATTGCATTTAGGTGAGGTTGTGACGACACACCCTACAGTTGGTAGTAATGTTGAAGAGCTTGTTTACAAGAACATTCGATTTGAGGTGCTTTCTCGTAACTTACCTTGCATTTAGTTTGATTGATCATAGTTTTTTTTGCTATAATATAAGGGATTGTGTGTTGTTTGATAAGTGGGGTGTTTTAGACTATTGGTTGTGGAGTTTCTGGGCTTTGCTTTTTGGATTTGATATTTGATGGCAAGTACAAGTAGGAACCGGATAATGTGTGTTTGGAATTAAACTTTGATGCTGGGGAGTTTTTGTATTCCTAATTTACTGAGTGTTTTTCCATTTGGAATGATGGTTTTATTTTTTAGTAGTTATGCTGCTCATAAGGGATCTGTCAAGTTCAAATCTATCAACGGATGTGTATTGTAGTTAGGAGGTCCTGTAAGTTGTTGCCTTGGTCTTTTCTTGAATTTCTAGCTCTGTTGTATTGATCGTGCACGTTTTATGACTTTGTGTTATCTTAAACGATTCTTATCAAATAATTATTTTGAGTACTGGCTTTCATACTATGTAACATAAGGAAATGCAGTTATCAAATGTTATTCAGTCATATCGTGTTAATTATTGGACCATACAGCGGAGCCATCAAATCTTCTTAAGAGTGTTATTTATACAATATGCTTGCAAGAATTAGTTTTTGCTTAATCCCATGAGAATTTGGAAACTTTAGTTTAATACAATTTTCTGTTTGAATTTTTTAGCAAAAGAAGCTTGCTTGATCATGCAAATCTTCTGTGTGTGAAATTATGCTAGAAACTTAACCATGTTTGTCTATTAATGTTATCAGGTCTGGGATCTTGGTGGGCAAGATAGACTCAGGACTTCATGGGCAACATATTATCGTGGAACTCATGCTGTCATCGTGGTGATAGACAGCACTGATAGAGACAGAATCTCCATTATGAAAGATGAACTCTTCATGCTGCTGGGACATGATGATTTACAACATTCTGTTGTACTTGTATTTGCAAATAAACAAGACCTCAAGGATGCCATGACACCAGCTGAGATTGCTGATGCTCTTTCTCTTCACAGCATCAAGAATCATGATTGGCATATCCAAGCCTGTTGTGCCCTTACAGGGGACGGTTTATACGATGGTCTAGGGTGGATCGCACAAAGAGTTACTGGCAAAGCACCAAGTTGAAAGGGAGAAGAGTAATTGCTGAAGCGGATTATTTTTCAAATATTGATGAACTTGAAGGACACGTGAACCATACTCAACCAATTCTGTAGAATGCTTCTTCATTTACTTGTCTTGAAGAATGTCATGTCTTGCGCAATGAAACATTTCCTTGAAAAATTGCAATGAAGAAAGTGTTGCTATAAAATTGTTGTTTTCCACACTATGAAGCATTGCATCGCACAACCATTACTTGAAAATCGTAGCATGTTTACAAGTCCAGAACTGCTGCAGCCTGCAGGGACGAATTCAAGTTATATATATATATATAAACCCTTTTTTCTTTTCTTAGAAGAGGTGCCAAACGCCCAAAACTCAAGATGAAGGATTTCTTTTACATTAGCCCGAGATTTCTTTCAGCTGGCTCCCGCATGCTTCACAGACTTTTCGAACAAGTTCCCACATCACAATAGCCCAAAAAATTAAATATATATAACATGAAAAAACACAATATCTCAAGGTGGAAATTGAAAACACGAGTCCCACGATCCAGATTATATGGCATGGAAGAGAGGTCAACAAAGTAAAATATGTCTACGAAAGCACTATCTTCTTAATCAATGAAACTAGAAAATAAGATCTTCGAGTCAACCATCATTGACTCCACCTCCATCTTAAATCAGTTAAACGCCCAAAAGTTTTGTTTTTGGCATTTAAATGCTTGGACCCATTGCTTACCAACCCAATACCCTAATGGAAGAGACATTTTTGCCTCTTATATATATATATATATATATATATATATATATATATATATATTGTATGCATTTTCATTACTGGTATTCCCTTAATTCTATGGCTCAGTTTTCTTGATGGCTCTTAGTTAATTGAAACTTAGTTTCTATGGTTTTTAGAAATTAATTAGTTAATCTCTATAATAATTAAATAGTCGTTTTTTGATCAATATTGATCATCTTTAGCTCTATAATTTTTTAAAACCAAAAATATATTTTTCTCATTTTATCTATCCGTTTTTTTTATAATTCTAAGAAAATAAATTAAGAAATAACACATTTTCTTACAAAATGATTAAGTTCTAAACGTACTTAACATTATAGGAACTACGTATATAATTTTGAAAACTACTTTTATAAAGCTTTAAGTACTAAACAAGTTATATTTTTTTTAGAAAGAGAATCAAAGAAATTGCTGTCATCAACAAGCATGGATCATATAGTTAAAATAAGTTTGCATAGATTAGAACATGACTCATTTTTTGGCTTCATGCCGTCAAATGAATTCAAAATTCAAAGGACAACATTAAGAAAGTAAGGTTCTTTCTTTTGTTTCACGGGAGGGAAAATAAAGTTGATTTTTTTAATTATTTAATCTTTTAGGTCAAATTTCAAAATAGTTCACGATCACTTTGAACTGAAATTGGTTTTTTTTTTATTATTATTATATTCATCATGCATTCAACTAAACAATAACCTTTTCCTCTATCAATGGTAAATTTTATGGAATAAAAAATAAAATACTCCCTCAACAATAGTCCCAATATAGCATGCTTTATAATAACTAACTAATGAAAATGTTTTCAAATTTAGCTCCATGTTTTTTAAATAGTTTTTTTTTGAAAAAAAATTCAAATTAATTCTTTTAAGGTATTTATTTTTATGATTTTGATATGCTCATATAAAACAAATTTCAAAAAAATAATATTATTATTTTAATTAAAAAGTATTTTTGGAAAAACATATGTTAGTAAACACACAATTAGAGGAAGTTCTATGATAAAGAAAAACTTTTACAAGGAAATCTGTGCATGGATTTTAGACCTTAATTTTTTGCTTTCTCATGGACTTCAAATAACCTAATAAAATTTGAATTTCGCAATTATTTTATAGTTTCACCGAGTTTTTCTTTTTTTATCTTTCTTATATGTTGGTAATACTAGCTTTGGAGCCCGCGCTTTGCTGCGGGGCTGAATTATTATGTTTTGCAAAAAAAATATTCAAATGCTAAAATGAGATAAAAAAAATAACATAAAAAAGTCATGACAAACCTATAATCTTGGTAATTAGGGGCGACTTAATACGGAATATTTGCCAAATCGATGATCCAGATTATGAGTTTTGAATAACCCGATAAAAAAATAAAAAGGTTATAAAACCCTTCATTAAAAATATTCTACTAAAGGGTCAAGATAAAAAATTAAAAATAAAAAACATAAGAAATGAAGTTGAAACTTTTATAACTAAGAGAGTCAAGTCGTAATTTTTTAGAAAGAGAGAGAGAAGAAGGGAAAAAAAAAACCCACCGACACCAAATCTGACCATAAACTGAGACACTCGCCTCACTAATAAGAAGAGAAGACAACAACAATTCCAATGACATGACATAATGACATTTTTGGATGTTAGGAGGCATTACACGCGCCGTCTGAAAAGCACGGACACCTCTCGCATGCCCTCAGGTGTGCCACGTGCGCGCCCACCTTTTTGGTTTTTTTTAGCTAAATACAATTTTTTCCTTGAGCTGACTTTTTAATTACAAAAAAAAAACCACCGTGAAAAACCCAAAACATCCCTCGGCCTCTGACTTAATTTTTTTTAAGGTTATTTTTCATAGTTTTAGTATTTATTTGAATAGTTTATTATTTTTTATATTTATGCAAATATCAAATTGCCCCTCACCTTTAATTATAATAGCAAAAAAAACCTTTGTGAAAATATTTTGATTCCAAGCTTATTTTTTCTAGCTTCCAATGATATTTTGATTGTTTTATTATGAAATCAAGATGAAAAAAATACTTAGTTATCTCTGTTTGTTTTTGTAATGACAAATGAGTCGTAAGGAAAGACCTTAATATCGTTGAAAGCATGTTTAAAATTTTTGGGTGAAGAGATAAAATCATTATTAAATTTTCCTATTGAATAGTAACAATGCGTCGAGTATTTTTTGAAGGTGTTTTAGTTTTTTTAATAATTAAAGTGTGTTTCTTAATATTTTTTATCTAAAAAAAATTAAATTGATATTTTCTAAATATTTCTTTTTAAATTTAGCATTAAATATTAAAATCATATAAAAAAAATATTAGTATGATAATTTTTAAATAAAAACACTTTAAATATATTTTCAAACGATATTTTCATTTGTAATGACTATCAACTGCCAATAAAATCATAGCTAACCAAAATTAACTAAATCGTCGAGAGTAATCATCACCCCAAATTTGAAAACTTCACTACCTCCATTAAAACTTGATAATCAAAGCTAGGCACCCCATACCCATCATTGGCCCATAAATAGCCTACCCTAGTACCCTAGACATTCCACCCTACCCTCAGCACGTGCCCTACAAACGCCACTCACTTGCGTCTACCTTCACCTTCTCTTACACAACACACACAATCCAATCTCTCTTCACTTTCCTGTCCTAAAGAAAATCTAAAAGCCTCTCCCATGTTCTTACATTACAAAAACACACAACACTTTCAGAAGTGACTCAGCTCTCTTTCTTGACTTAAAAATGCTTTCTTTAACCAGAAACTCCCTCAAAGAACCCATCTTTTTTGAACTATGAAAGATGGGGTTTTTCCGGAGACTTTTTGGCCCCAGGAAGAAGTCTAGATCTTCAAAAACAACACCCTCTTTGTCACAGTCCAACAAGGTTGATCAAGATTCGGTGTCAACTACTCATTTTGATGCTAGCAATTTGGATGCTAATAAACATGCAATAGCTGTGGCAGCTGCTACTGCTGCTGTTGCTGAAGCTGCACTTGCTGCTGCTCAAGCGGCTGCTGAGGTTGTTAGATTGACCAGTGGTGGTCCTGGTGGGAGAGGTGGTGGTAATGTTGGTGGCAGTCACCGGCGGTTTGTGGAGGAAGTGTCGGCTGTTAAAATTCAATCTGCCTTTCGTGGTTATTTGGTAATTAAGTGTCCTATTTTTTTTTATTTCTTGACATGATCGTGATATTTTTCTTCCATAAACACCCTTTCAATATGAGGCCATTGCGTTTGTTTCTTTGTGTGATTTGGTCTTTTAGTCATTTTACTGCAGAGTTTCTTTTTTCTTTTTTCTTTTTGCCTGACTCTCTTGGTTGATGAGGAAATATAGGGGGGGAAAAGAAATATTTTGAATTATGAAATTCGGTACTTGGGAATTGGAATTATTTGGGGATGCATGGAGAATTAATTAATTTTCTTGATTTTTTCCAAAACAATTAATCTTGAATCATTTTAGGATTGGCTTGGAACTTGGATTGTTAGATGCATGAAGGTTTCCAAGATTCATATTTAATTTTTTAACTTTTCAAATGGGAGATTCAACAATTAAGAAATAAATGCAATCCCACCTAGAAAAATTAATTAATTTAATTTCCTAGTTCTGATTTTTTTTTCTTAATTATTATTAGCCAAATTCAACTACCTTTTATCACTTGGTTTTATTAGTTGATAACAACTATTCCTTTCCCAAAACAATTCAAAGGCTATCTTTCCTCGGAGTGGGCCAAAGCCAAAGCAAAAAACAGTTCCTTCCATGGCCAAGAATTGTAACCCACACTAATGCATTTGCCTGTTGGATCTCTCCCTCAAGTAATATCACCATCAAACTTTTAGACTATAGTTCAAAAGGAGTTGATTCTCTCTTTATTTTTTTTTTTAAATTCTTCCCTTGCACGTGTCTCATGTCCTCACATGTGTTAGTACCATCTTCGTGACTTCATGAGATATGCTTTCATCACTAGTCCAGCCCCAGTCTCTTGTCTGCGCTTGTGAATTTATTTTTAAGATAATTAATTAATCTAAGATGCCCCTAATCATTAAAATTAAGGAAAAAATTGTATGTTTTGAGAAGTATTTATTAGTTCATAGAGTATTTGACTTCCATTTGGAGTGATTTTTCGTGTATGGTTGGTGCTAGTTGTTATGGCCTTATGGGGTTCACTGTCTGCTTTTCATGATTCTACAGTTGTGTACAAGGAGCCCACGGAATTATGCCAACAGCTACAAATTGCTGTTTTAAACTACTTTCCAATTTTCTTTTTATTATTATGGATACCATTAATTTACCCTATAAAAGTTTTCTTTTTGCTGATTTAGCCCAGCAATTTTTTAAATGATTGTTGAAATAATGCAGCTATTAGTTTGGGAAATAGTTTCATGATAACTGCAGTTTTGTGTTCATCAAAATGTGTTTTGGAATACAAAGAAACGGACCATCTGTGCATGGAATTAGGGTGGTCCATTAATGAGATGTGCAAGTGTGAGGTTCCTGCCAAGTTTTCGTTGTCAAATCATCAGCTGGTTGTTCCTTAATTGAAGGAGTGATTAGCACTCAACTGGGTAGGGTTTATAGTGTCAGCTTAGGGCAAACATTCTAATATTGTAGCTTGGATTTGAAGTTTTTCATAATTTTTGGATTCTAGAGCTTGGCGTGTTACTTTGCAAGTTGCCATTTTTTTAAGAATGTAGCCTTTTAGCTTTTATTATGTTTGTCAAACTTGAAACTTTAGTTCTTTGATTGATGAAAAAAATTATGTGACAGTTAAACTTTCTAATCGAAGTTCACACTATTACACCTCAAAAATATATAAAAAAAATAAAAAAATATTTAATTAAAAAAATAAAAACATAAAATAAATATATATCAGAGTGAATTTTTGTATTTAGATATAGTGAAATCTGTAACAAAAAAAAGATATAGTGAAACATGTTCTTTTTGTCCTCATTATTTTGTCTCTTCTATTACGCTATCTAATCTAGGTATGTAATAATTTTCCAGTTTCACCTACCCAAGGACACAGCTTTACAGTCATTTTGGCTGAAAGTTCAAGTATTTTCCCACACCAGTTGAAACTTTTTTCTCCATCATGTTTTCCTTTCTTTAAAAATAAATAAATAAATTGATGAGTGTTGAGATAATGATTAAGCCCACAACTCTTCTTTAAGAATTTCATACATTCATATTCTTAAATACCATGCTTATTCTGATCCATTTCATTTAAAATTCCTGGAATTTGGTGCCAATAGAACTTGATCATTAAGAACTTAAATAATTCCATAATATAGCATTTATATTTTTTTTTCATTTTTTTTCATGTTAGATTTGGTTGTGGTTTAGGCATGATAGTTCATGGTGAGAATAGTTAGCTGATCTTTTGTTTTTTTCTTTGGGTGATAATGAAGGCAAGGAGAGCACTAAGGGCACTAAAAGCTTTGGTGAAGCTTCAAGCCTTAGTGAGAGGCCACATTGTGAGAAAGCAAACAGCAGACATGCTTAGGCGTATGCAGACATTAGTGAGACTGCAGGCTCGAGCCCGTGCTAGTCGCAGTTATGTGTCGGACTCATCGCACACTACTGGCAAGTCCTCTCATTCTCGTTATGCTGTAAGTATACTTTCTTTTCTGTTTATTTAGATGGTTTTTCCTGTCACTTTGAAATCACTAGAAAAATAAATAAACAAAAGAAATTACTAAAAATAAATAAATAACAGATAGAGAGAGATGTAAATGTGATTGAATACAGAACTTCAAATGCTTACCATGGTCCTTCAGAATTCTCAATACACATCATTTTTGAAGGATCACGCCCGTGTGCCAACTTCTTGTAAAATATAGTTTATCCTTTGTTTATTCAAGTAAGACAGAAGGTGCATGTGAAAGCAAAGAATGCAAGCATGAGGCATAGTGAAATTTGAAAGTGCTTACTTCCTGCTTGTTGCTAAACTAATTAAAAAGCATTTGGCTTTGTAAGAATGGTATATGCTATTCGGAAGCAGATTGAGAGACGGCCATGATGAGCATATGAGGACAGCTTAGTGATGCCCTACTCTCTAACATGAATAGCACGTCGTTGACCAAACCCAAGTTCATTTGTAAATTGAGAGTTGTAATTAAGCATACTGAAACTTCCTTGAGTGGCAGAATTTATCAGGCCAAAACAGAATTGCTCTCCATCTGATCAAACCATATCCATAGGACTCAACTAGAAAAATATAAAGCTTTGATATGATTGTTGACACAGGTGCTTCTTTTTTTTTTCTGTGATAGTCACCCTTTAACTGCATTTCCTCAGGTCCCTGCAAGTCCTTCAAAGGATCACCTGTTTCGTGTTTCTAGTACCAAATTTGATGGGCCCTCGATTCTCAAGGTACCACTTGATTGTTTTCATAGATTATTTTGAATGATTATCCCCGTGCCATGAATATTTTGCAATTCACCATGGAACTCTGATTGCATTTTCCCTTTTCAATACATGCAGAGATGTGGTTCAAATGCAAACTTTAGGGAGAGCATTGACTTTGACAAAGTAAAATGGGGTTCGAACTGGCTAGACCGTTGGATGGAAGAAAGTTTTTTGAATGACCATGGCAGCAATCCACCGAGAAGTCGAAATGCTGATGATGAGAAGAGTGACAAGATTCTTGAAGTGGACACTTGGAAGCCCCATGTGAAATCCCAACAAAGTAATAGAACATTTCAGACTTCACAGCATGCTTTGGCTTCAGATCATAACAATCAGAGCTTTATGACTTTTGACTCTATGTCAAAACTATCAAAAAAAGAACCGAATCCAATGCCGAGCATCTCTTCAGGAGAAATTTTGCAGTCTCTTAAATTACCTCTAGGAAATGATGAAGCAGTTTATAGGACCGCTGAGAATAGCCCTCGAATGTTCTCTGCAACATCTAGACCTGGAAGTAGTGGTCGGAGAGGAGGCCCTTTTACACCAACAAGGAGTGAGTGCTCGTGGGGCTTCTTTAATGGATACTCGGGTTACCCCAACTACATGGCTAACACTGAATCATCTCGAGCCAAGGTCAGGTCACAAAGTGCCCCAAGGCAGAGGCTAGAGTTTGAGAAATATGGTTCAAGCAGAAGATCTGTTCAGGGGTATTCTGATTCAGAAACTCGTTCAGAAAGGGGTTTTGCTCAAAATACTGAACTTCAAAACAAAGCTTACGTAGCATCTGGCTACTTGAATAGACTAGGGACTTCCGACTTGAGGTGAAAACCGTACCATTTCTTATCGGTTTTTCTTCTTCCGTTTCCGGTGTGTGCAGCAACATCCTATAGTTGTAATTATTTGATCATTGATCTTACAGACTTTGTCTTTACAGAACTGAACTTTTTAACATTTTGAGTGTTTCGGATTGATGTAATATCCCAAAATTGTGGTTGTAACCTCTTTGATTACAACAATGTTCAAGTGTTATTATAGCTATGCCTATATATTTCTCGTTTCTTATTGTCTCTAAATTCATGATCCAATTTTGCTGTCATACAAAAACATTATGTAAGAGAACTGACGCTGATGAAAACACAAGAAGACAGCACGAGAAATAGAAATGATGCTGAAAAGGGTTTTCATGGGAGGACCCTACTTTGTATTTTATTTTTGAATAATTGTCAATATTTTATTTAATAACTCTTTAAATAGGTTAAAAACCGATCATTTCCTAAATAGAAAAGAAAACACGACATAAAATTCAAAATTAAGCTAAAAATTCGAAAACAGAAGGGAAAAATAACAAGTAGAATTATTATTTTGAATGAGGATTTTCATTTTCGGGTCTGTAGAATCATCTGTTTAGAACTCTGCCTCCATAAAAAAATGTTTGGTTTGATTGACCAACATTTTTATTTGAATGAGGATTTTGCTTCACAGGAGTGAATCGTGACTGATTTGTATGGTCGGTTAAGATCCGTGACTGTCCTTACCATAGCCCACATATATGTATAAAAACCAAAAAATTGCAATATGTTAGCCAATAGCAATCACAAAGCTAAGAAGTTTAAACCCGACAAGTATCGAAATCTGTATCTTTACCCCACTGTGGATTCACGGATGCTAGATTCTTTCACTTGTTTTATCAACATTGGATGGTCCCATTTGATCTGTCAATGGTTGTCTGAACATCAAAGTGAAAAGAATGCACTGATGCATCGCAGTTAAAAAGAACAGCTTGTATATGTTGTTTAGTGCCCATATCAGTCAAATGTAAACCTTGGATTCCCAGAGCATGCAAAGGAATCATTATTTTGAAGAATTTAGATGATGCGAACTTTTTAGTAGTGATGGTGACATAGAAAGAACAATTCAGAGAGGGGAATATGGCCGGCGACAGCAGGTGATGGTGCAATTGTCCTTCTTTCGTCTCACTTTGTCTTCAATTTGGGATCCTAGAAATCACGAAGAACATGTTATAATATGAGTATTATATAGGATTGCGCTATTCACACTCTCTCAAGTATAGCTATCGAAACCAGCTAGGGATCCTACTCGAAGAAAAACTCGAGTTATTGATTACAGAGTTTAACTTAGTTTGATTGGGTTATTCAGAGGTTTAACCAAGTTAATGTCAAAACAGTTTAAATTAAAACTCAACTCGAGTTACATTATAAATCACAAGTTTATCAAATTAATTCGAATCAGGTTCAAGAACTCTTCTCTAAAGTGTTTATCGCACAAGAAACAATCAGATCTTACACAAATAGCTCCAATCTAGTCCATTAATGAAACGACATTGCATGAGGTGGGATCAAATCTTGAGGTTAAAAAAAAGGCAATTCTTAAAATGTGGATTTGCTTTTACCATTTCCTGAGAGAATAGTGATTTAACTGGTCTAATCCAATCCAGTTGCCAATTAACTTCGTGTGTGATCTTGGGACTTTTTAGCAGTTATCCAATCTCTTTCGGTGGAAAGAAATGAAAAGTAGCAACCAATTCATCACATATCTCCCTTTTTAAACAATCTAATTCTAGGAGTCTTTCGATATGGATTAGCTTTGATTCAGCACTATAGAAAACAACTTTAAGTGAATGAATGGATATGTTCAATTTTATGAATTCATCAATTCACATTAAACATTGGCCTAATCTAGAAACAAAGTTATTAAAAATCACCCGACCTAAAATCAGGTTATAAGTTGAGCAGGTTGATTTAGATCAATCTAAAACAACATTATTTCAATATATTTTTTTAAAATAAAAATAATATCATCTTAAAAAAAATTAAAATCAAATCAGATTTTGATTGGATTGACGAGATTTAACTATATCAATTCTTACTTGATTTAATTTTAAATTAAATTCAGATAAAATTTTAAATTAATTATCGATCGAACTTGCTTAAATGAGACAATGGGGAAAATCAATTATCAATTCATCATCATACAAGCTCAAACTTGATATTTTAGAAAGAAGAGTCACTTATTTTGTATTTCTTAGTGACTGTACTTGGAGACAAGCTTCTTATTCAGTCCCCCATAGCCTGCATCTCCTTTGGAACCAACCTCATAATTTCACTGACCTCAACAACTCAAGGAACACTGCACTTTCCATGTCAATACATAGCATTAGATAACATGAAATGACAAGCAGGATTGAGATTAACAGGCAATTAATGCAAGCTCTGAAGCAACCATGGGATACAAAATAGATAGGCAGCTAAGAATGGCAAATGTATTATGTACTGAGACAGAATCTAGATGGGCTAGAGAAAGGCTTACGAGGAGCAATCTGTATTAGGATCAAGAATGAAGCCAAGGCTTAATCCACAGAAGCCAGGCAGAGTAGCAATTGCTGTAGCATTAGGATTATAGGTAGTGATGAGGCCCATTAAGCATAGACAGATAGACCTCCTATCATTTCCAGATTCAGCAATCACATTGAGGCTCATCATGGAATCACAACATGGTGAGCCTGGAAGTGGGTCTGGTGTGCCATAGGTGATGAATGGAGAGCAAGCCGTGAGGAACCCTGTCACGGTCGTGCAATCGACGTCGGCCGCCACTGTCACAGCCCATGAGAGCAACAGCAACAGGAGCACTCCAGTCATTCTTTTTTGGACCTCCATTTTTTGAAAAATAGACTGGGATCACCCTCTAGTATTAGTTCAATAGTTAAGAGTTATTTAGTGCGAGATGGGAAATTAATAGTGCTGATACAGTTTGGTTGGTGTGAAATGAAGAGGGTGTGCGCTCGTTCACACTTGTTGAATGAGCCTCTGGCCACCGTGAGACCGAGAACATGAGTGTATGAAGGAACAAGTTGAGGACCGAAGCTTGCTGTGATCCTGGACTTTGAATAATCATATGGACTATACCATTTTCCCCATGTTAAGCATCTGGTGTCGTGGTGTAGTTGGTTATCACGTCAGTCTAACACACTGAAGGTCTCCGGTTCGAGTCCGGGCGACGCCATATTTGCTCTCATTTTTTTCTCCCGAAACAAGAACTGTGCATGTATATATATGGTAGAAAATGAAGCAATTACAATGGCAAGTCTTTTGTACGTTAAAAAGAAAAAAAAAAAAGGCAAACAACAAATCAAAGTAGTTTCTAAGCTAAAACTATGCATACATATACAAATTTATACACACGGAAATTGAAATTTTAAACCCACAAATTAAACCACGACCTTCTACCCCACTACAGGTTGTTTTCATCGCATTTCCATCTGGAAGTAGGTACGCAGCTGAGGTAGTGACACCAATGGCAATGATCATTTCCATTTTTTCCCTTGAACAACATCACCAATGCAACTGTGAATCTGCATTTTTTTTATTAAAGCATTAGAACAAATCAAGTAAAAACTTGTTGATCGTGAGGACGGAAAATCTGGTCATCAATTTTTCAAACTTTTCAAGCAATGGCAAACTCAGTGGTCACTGGTTTTTCATGTGGCCATCTAGTACTATCAAGTGGAACAATAAGTTAATGTGTTCATGCCCCACAACATCAAACCAGACATCGGTGTTCAATGACTGATGATGTTGGTTAAGGAGCATCTGATGCTTACTGCTAAGTGAAATAGTTCCAGCTGTTTGCCTTTTTCATGACATCAAAATGGGTTTCCAAACTGGCGAGCGCGTCAGGATTGTATAATATTATGCCATTATGCTTATGATATGGTAGCTTGATGAAAATGAACATTCAAATGACATGGAGAGGATGATAAATCAACGAATTTCCTGGGCCCCAAGATCAATGTGTGTTTAAGTTGATATTTTGAAGTGTTGGACAGTGTGACTCACCCTACAATCAGCAGCGCCACAGAAACCAACCATAGAGCATATTGGTAAGCCTTGAGCTTAGATTTGAAACCAACACCGGAGGGAAGATTCCGACGCCCTTGCCAACCATATTGTGAACGGGGCAGCAGAACAAAGCCTAGGAGGAACCCTGACAGAAACCCACCGATATGGGCAAAATTATCAACACGTGGCAAAATTCCTATTGCAAGGTTAATGGCTGTGATGACCAGAAGTGTAAACAGAGCTGCAGTCTGTGGAAACAACAAATAGCAGAAATTAGGCGAAAGAGGAACGGAAACAACTAAGTTATGTATATCGTTACAAATGCCATTGTATTCCTATGGTTGCAATTTGCAACACAGTAATGGATAACCAGGAAATGGAACTGAAAATCTTGAACAATGGCATAACACTAAAATGTCAAACAATGAATAAACACCACTGACCTTGTTGGTGTAGATGCTCCAGTTTGTAATTAGTTCTGAAAGCATTGCTCCAAGAAGCCCGAAAAGGGCACCCGAGGCACCAACAGAGATGCTGTTTCTAATAAATAGAGAGGAAAGCACACTACCTCCAAATCCTGACAGAAGATAAACAATTCCGATGCGAACTGCCAATTTGTGACAAAAGCATCAGATCGCCTTAAGGTTAGTTGTACTACCAGAAACAGGAAAATAATATAGTACCATGAGAGCTTAGTTGTTCGTCATGGATAAACAAAGACTACAAGAATCAATTTCATAACAAATCTTTATGTGCAGCCCTGTGATACAGCTCAAGCAGCCCGACGAAAAATAACAGCAACTGAAAGTTTCATCAAATTTACTGTTGGTGTTGATAGCAAAGAAGTATTGGCCTCTCAAGAAATTTTGATAACTACTTACCGAACCCAAATTGCTGCTCGAGACGAATGCCAATGAAGACCAGGCTCAGCATGTTTGCAAGAAGATGAATAATACCAGCATGCAACCAGATACAACTGATAAGCCTCCATCCTTGGTGCTTGTGTACAACCTTGGTCCACTCAAGAGCTCCGAATCTCTCTAACCTTTGAAAGTTCCACAAAAAAAAAAAAAAAAAAACTTCAAGTAATTGCTTAATGTTTCTCCTGCCTTCTTTTCCATATCTTAATGTTATTGACAATGATGAGAACCAAGAGATGTCAACTTTTCAATAAGTTAATTTAGTTCCTGAAAAATCCAAAAACATTTAATTTCTTACAAATGCTTCTGGTTAGAAACATATTTTCAAGGTTAGAAGTGTTTGAGAAAAAAAAGAGAAAAAGTAAAAGATCTATTTCATCATATCCACAGAATTTCCACCCCTGAAGCCTTAAATCCATCATAAAAACATATAGTATCTCAAACCAATAATCTCAAAATTCATGTCATTTGACTCCAAAGACGACACAGACCAGCCTAAAAACACAGCAATGAAATACAGTAATTGAGATATGGGCATCGGTCTCTAAAGCAGATCACACTAAGTTCTCTTCAAGCATCTAATCAATCAAAAACACCCCCCCCCCCGCCATGGAAGCCACGCACGAGGCATTCTTAATTCATCAGAGCAATGCCAAATTTCCAAATTCATTTCTACACACATCAAAAAGGATTAAAATTCCTCCTCAAACTCACTTTATCAATCAAAAACTACTGAAACAACAGCAACCCAGGAATCTAAAAGCTAAGTCATGAAGAAGTTTTAAACCCTCCATAAAACAGAAAAGAGACAAGAAAAACAAGAACAAGAAAAATGATACAAAGAGTAAAAGGTGAAGCAAAGAATAAGAGAAATTACTTACGTAGCAGAAGAAGGACCAAAGAGAGGATTATCTTTCAAAGGCTCAAAAGAAAACCTCCCAAGAAACCTTGCAGCACACTTCCCTTCAAATCTTGTATGTAAATGTTTAGGACAATTATTGATGTACATCACAACAATGAAGACAACAACATGTGCCACCACAAACATAGGTACAAGCCATGATGTCCAGTAATGAGCTTCTGCATCTTCTATCAGATATGTTGGAGTTGATAAGTAACCGTTGTTGTTGTTGTTGTTGCTGTTGCCTCTGCTCTTAACTCCTCCTCCTCTTTCTATGTCTTCTCTTGACATGTTTGACGTTTCTTGATGATGTTCTTGCATGTGTCTCTTTCTTTAAAAGGAACTGTACTTTGGTTTCTTGTTTTCCTTTATCTCCGTAGAAATGGTATGGTGGTGGAATTGGTGAATTCAATGGATTTTAATGGAGAAAGAAAGAAAGTGGGTGAGGATTTTTCAGGTTTCTAACTGCCAAAGTGAGCAAGGTAACCTCCAATGGACATTTTTCATTTGATCTTGTACGAACACTACTATGCTTCTGTTTTTGGGCAATCCACCATTCTCTTGACAAGTTGCCTGTTGCTAATTTCTATTTTTCCTTTTCTTTTCTATATTGTTGCATTGAAGTGGAATATATTTTTATAGCTCAGCTAATATTTAAATTTTTTCCCTTCCTCAAGAAATCCCAAGTTTAAGCATTTCCTCTATAATCAAAACGAAAAAATTGTATTCCTTTTTTTTCTACGTAAAAGTGAAATTCATGGATCGAATTTTGCTGTAGAAGCAAAGAAATTCCTCTTGATAGTGACGTGTCAAGATTCCATTAGGTGGATGGATGTCAAAAGAATGGTCGTGGAAGCAGTGGATGGAGGCTGATTCAACGCGGTATTTCACTTTCTGTTTCTTCTTGGAAAGCACTTCCTGTTTTAAATGCTTGAAGACGCGGGTTTGCTTTCACGAATAAGCTAAGAGCTGGATCCTTCATTTCATGGAGAATCAATTTCACCCCAATAAATTAATATATAACATATCTTCAAGACAAAGACATGTAGCCCTTCGTGTTTAATCTATGTCTGAAAATTTAAAAAGGGAGAATACTGAACATGGCTATAAAACCTATTTCAATCCATTACTCAAGTAAAATATATTTTTTAAAAAAATACTACCAAACACATTTAATTAATTGTGGGCATAAACTATAATACTATAGTATCATTATTCGCACAACGTGCTTGTTAAAGGAATCGCACTCCTTTCTCCTAAAAACGAGAGAATAAAAAAAGGGCTGCTTCTTTAAATTTCTTTTGATATATATATATATATATATATATATATATTCTATTTTTCTTTTTCATATTCTGGCTTGCAGCAAGCAAACTCTGCTTCACCGATATGGTAGAGATGGAATATTCACAACCTAGCTAAGCAAAATTAGCCAGGCAAAGTCATGCCAACCAGCTGATGATCATTTTGGAATGATCTATCAATGCTGCTAACCCTTTCTTTCTTTCTTTCTTTTCTTTAATTTCTTTTCTTTTCTTTTGAGCTGGAGAATCAAGAATTCTGCCTTTAATGGTTCCTTCAGCAGTTGAATTGAGGAGGAGGAAAAGGAACAAAAATAAGAAGGGAAAGAAAAGGAAGACCAAAGCGTGGAAGCTTGGAGGGATCAAAAGTCGGATTTGACAGTAACCATTTCCTCTTCCTATCTCCATGTGGTCGTATCTTGTGAAATTGACATATCAAGTTTAACTATTTTAATCTACGTGCTCTTTTAAATTGTGTTATTTTAATTTTAAGGGTGAATTAATGCCTTATTTTGTTCTTAAGGTTAAATAGACTTTCTATGACTGTCAAAATTGTCTTTTAGAGTGAAACATTTACGCTTCATCCACTATTACTCATACACGCTGAAGCAGGTTGCTTGACGCCTGGAATACGATAACAAGTTGATTGCACAAATCTCATACCATAAGCAAGGTAGAACGAGAATTTCGTATGAAGCCATGTTTTCGATTCTTATCATGATATAGGAACTGCAGGTCGGCAAAAGAACCTATGAACACACAACAATCCCCAGCATTGGCAGTGCGTGCAATCCATAATAATAAAATTCAACAACTTTCAAACCATGGCTAATTAACGCTGAAAGAGAAAAGAGTAGGTTAACTCTAAAAGAACAAAATGGCAACAATAGACCTTGATCCATGTAAAATATCCAATACAAAATTCTTTAACGAGTTAATACTTAATAGGACAACAAAGAAGGAAGGATTTCACCGCTTTCCTCCACCCCCGCCAAGCTTGGGGCCCTTTGGTGCAGCGCCCTTTGGCACGCTACCTTTGCTGCTCTTTTGTACCTTGGCTGTTACCTCAGCCTTCTTGGCTCTCTTCTCATCCTTTGATTTCTTAATCCTCTCCTTAATTTCACTGCACAAAACAACATGCATTGAACAAACAAGTATATCAACAAGTGTCACCAGTGACTCAACGATCGAAGCACATTGGAAAAACCAACAAAGAATTACATACCGGAGTGCAGCCTCCCTTGCAGCATCACGAACTTCAGGTTTCTCAGTTCGCTTCTTCTGTATGACCTCCAAAGTAGCCCCTACAATGGACCTTGAGTAAGGTTTTTTCGTGGCGCGACGCCTCTTCTTAATAGTTTCTGCAGCAATGTCCTGTGATTATTAGGAAAGCAGTGTCAAAACCAACATATACCGCATCATGATTTTCTATCTGAAGAAGCAGTCTTGCAAATAGAAGCATTATGCATTCGTCATTAAAAAGTAGATAGAAACTAACAAAAAAAGTCACCTTTTTATGCTGCTTCCTGTACATAGCTGTCCAGGTTAGCTTTGAGGGCTTCAGCCTGTTGTGGAAGTACCTCTTGCATTTAGAATTGGCAAAGAGGAAGACCTTAATTGATTAAAGAAAGAGTACTTAGTTTCACAGCCTGTACTGGAAGGTGATGGAAAATAGAAAGAAGATGCGATGCCTTCAATACCAAACTGCATCTTACCTGGGAATCTGAGCGAATAAATCTGATACCCTTGCCAGGATAGATCTTCGCCCCACTGAAGCGGCAGAGTTCAGTCCTGGTCATCCGGGAAGAAACCATCAGTATTATTACAAAGAAAATCTATTGTCAGGTCAATAAAAGTGCTCCATTCCAGAGAACGCATGCTTAATATTTATCATGATTGCATATCTAAAACATCAATGACTTCATTTGCATGATTATGCAAATCTCAGAAATCCATCAAATCCTCAAACCCCTCTGCATATCCCCAAAAACTACCTATTACTCTTGACTGCCAGTTCAATGACTAACAAGTCATATATTCTTGGTAACATCAAGGTGTTGCACATTCTTAAAATCAAACAATAAGAAACCCAAGTATAACATTCCAACTAGAAGACCCTTTCAAGTGCATCGTGCATCACTAAACCTTAATCTCTCATCCCAACTTCAATTTTATTCAGATTTTGGCCATTTTCTTGCCGCCTTCTCTATGTTATTGCTGAATTCCCTTCCTGCCATACACTAATCACGCTCAAGACACTCAAACATAAATCCTAACTCGATGCTGTTCCAAGGAGCTGAACACTCGGGCTACATAACAAACATCTTAGTCTTAGTCTGGTTTCTATTGATCACAATTATATGGCAATTCAACTCATAATGTCATATCAGTATTTCCAACTACCTTACTAACATATAAACAATAAAAACATTCACTTGAAATCCATGCCAGAAATCCTTCTACTCTTCAAAAATGTATACTCTACCCATCACCAAAAAGCTTAAAACTTTCATAGAGACTGCATTTTTGAAGTTTCATAAAATTAATCAAGCTCGCCTCCTTTTCCTTGTACTATAACATAAAATAGTGGCTCTAATGCTAAATTTGTAGCTCACAAGTTCAAAATGTCATATATTTGTAAGCAAAACCAAGATGGCTCAAATTCAATCCAACAATTCAGGACACTTAAACACTTGAAAAGAAAAAAACCCATAAAAAGAAAAATGCAGAAAAATAAAAACTCATTTTCCATTGATGCTAAATGGAAGAACAATGGAGAGAAAGGGACGTACTTGAGAACCATGGCGGCAGCAGCTACTGATTTTTTTGGCAGGGAAGAAGGAAGACTAGACTAGGGTGTAGTTTTTGAAGATATATTTTTTTTCCTAATGGGCCAATAAAAGGCCAGACTGCAACTTTGAGGGCCTGGTTCTTATGTTCGTGGGCCATTGTAATTTACATTGTTCATAGGCTTGAGATTTAATTGCCCCCCTCTAATTTGATATTTCACAAATTCATCCATAAATAAGTCTACTTTTTTATTCATTTATTATTATTATTATTCAGGAGCATAGCTGTAAAAACAGAACTGGAACAGCAGATCCACCTAAAACTAGAGTAATTTGAACTTGTTCAAATTAAAGAAAAAAAAAATTTCAGCTAATCCGATAAAAGATCGAGGTTTATTTGTTAACTCGATTAAAACCCAATTCTTAAATTATTAAATTTTTTTAATTAAAATAGTGTTATTTTAATTATTTTTAAAATTTTATGAGATCAATTCTCCCGATCTGTAATTTAGGTATTGTTCTAAATCGACTCTCAAGTCGGGTTTTACAATTATATTAAGAGTATGTTTGTTTTTGTTTTAAAAAATTATTTTTAAAAAATTTTAAATTTTTTTTAAATAATATTTTTTTAGTTTTCAGATTATTTGGATGTACTACATTAAAAATAAATTTAAAAAAAAAATAATATATTATTTTAATACAATTTTAAATAATAATAAAAAAAAACTTTAAAAAGTAATATTTACATCCTACCGCGAAAGCTGTCTTCTTTATGAAAGTAAGAGATAGAAATCGCGCCCTACCCCAGTATGCTTTCTAAGCTCGCTCACAAAGTGGGGAGTTGGCTCAAGAATTGAATAGGTTGGTGTATATATACAGACGAGCTACATGTTTTGAGGTAATGATAAGCCCTAGCTAGCTACGATCTTTGTTACAAGAGTAGCAAGCAAGTGGAGGGAGACGCTCAATATATTTCTTAAGAGAAGGAACAAAACAAGAAACTAGATCTTTATGGTACGCTCTTGGGACTCTTCGGCAATAGGGAGTGCGCGCGGTCTTCATCTCCAGGAGAAAAGCATCGAGTGCGCAGGTGCAGCTCTCGACGACAAAACCAATTCATTTGCTCGTGAAGTTATGGTGGAATGCAGCAAATCCCCAGCCGTGTACTGGCCCTCTCCTCTACACGTTCGTGAACCGATCGAGAAGGTTAAACATCATAAACTTTTTCAGGATTTCGCTTTTCTTGGAATTGGAAGAAAAGGATTGAAAATGACCATTCAAAATCAAACTTGAGATTTCGAAAGGCTTCGTTTCCGATTAACAAAATACCCCTTCCTTTGAGAAATCCAACTGTTTGAGCCATTTCTTTTGGGTGATTTCGACTTCGAAAGGCATGAGCCCCAATCACTTGTAAATGGGCCAATGCTTCATTGCTTGCAGCTAATGCAAGTAATGATGAGATGGTAAGAAGTTTTCACCCTTTTTTTTCAAGTTTTAGCTATCAAAGTATGAGGGGAAAAAAACGATTTGTTGACTGATATTGGACATGTTTTTCACCTGGACCTTCATGTTCTTGATAACTCATTTGAAAATATTTTTTAACTTATTACTTTCTGATGTAATTGAAATTGTTTTACATCGCATGAGATGCATGAAATTTAAGTTGCTTTGAGTCTTGACCTCATTTATGACGAAGAAAATCTATTAAATTATAAAGATATTCTTCTTTCTTTTTCATATTGTGGCTTGCAGCAAGCAAACTCTGCTAAACTGATATGGTAGAGATGGAATAGAATACTCACAACCTAGCTAAGCAAACTCTGCTCCTGGGCTTGCAGGATGTCCAGCGAGCCGTGGAGAATAGTCGTGGTGCGCGTAAGCTGGCCCGGACACCCCATTTAAATAAAAAAAAAAAAAAAATAGCCAGGGAAGTCGTGCCAACCAGTTGATGATCATTTTGGAATGATCTATCAATGCTGCTAACCCTTTCTTTCTTTCTTTCTTTTTATTTTTTCCCTTTACTTTTGAGCTGGAGAATCAAGAATTCTGCCTTTAATGGTTCCTTCAGCAGTTGAATTGAGGAGGAGGAAAAGGAATAAAAATAAGAAGGGAAAGAAAAGGAAGAACAAAGTGTGGAAGCTTGCAGGGATCAAAAGTAGGATTCCTATCTCCTTTGTTTAAAATTGGTGTATCAAAAGAAGCATCTCAATTTAAAAGTTTAAATTTTTAGATGAGGTTCCAAGATATAATTTATATTATTCTTTAACACCTCCCTTCAAGTGAAAGCTCTTTAAACTTGAAACTTGCACAGGTCCATGCTACCTTGTGCTTGATTTTTATCAAATAAATGAGGATGGTAATCAGATTTGAACTCGTGATTATTTGGTCAACAAGACTCTGATATCATGTCAAAAGAATTAATCAAATCCAATAACTTAAGCTTTTAAGTGAGGTTCCAAGATATAATTTATATTATTATCTAACACGGTGGTCGTATCTTGTGAAATTGACAAGCTTACGAGAAGAATATGGCCTGATTTTATAGAAAGCCTACATAACAATGTAAAGTGAAACTAGCATTGTCAAAATGTGCATGCCTAGGTGATGAGTCAATTTTATTAAGTTTTTATTTATTTATTTTTATGTGGTTCTTTAAAACATATGAATTTTGCGTACATATCAGACTCAAAGCGCTTGGACTTGACAATGCACAAAGTCTAATATAACATGAGTCTGGCACGCATGTCAGACCTAATACGCTTGGACTTAGCAGTCAGTCAGGTCCAAGATAATAATCATCATTCTTTGGCATATGTAGGGGAATGATCGTCCTCCTTTGACATGTCCAGGAGAGTAACCAACCTCCCTTGGGTCTATCCCCAAGGGATAGAACTCAGTCTCTATAAGCTTAGCTACACTTGACGTCTTAAACTCTAATCTCCCTACACTTTTTTAGGTGTATAAAAATCCTTCAATGACCCACAATATTCTTATTAGGTAAAGAATATTTATCTATCATTCAATACTATCAGGCTGCAAGCCCTTTTTTTTATGGCTTATAAATACACCATGAGAGTTTCATGACAAAAGGTTCATAATTTTCAATTTTTGACTGTATTTATATTTTCAGATTATCTTTCTATATAATATTCTTGTATTTTCTCTTTCTAAAAAGATATCTATTTAAGTATTATAGAGTCCTCACTTCTATAAAAAAAAAAAATATATTTTACAGGTAATAGCTACTAGCAGTTTTAACCAACCAATAGCAGTTTTAACGAACCAAGATCAAGTATAAGCTATCATGTTTTATTGCCAGAATAATTGGATTTTTATAACATTATTACTGGACAAACCAACAAGACCCAAACGAGGCCATTTAACTAGGGGCTTGCGTAGAGTGCAA
>Ga0307515_10006464_pt1 | contig 23450 bp, 24 predicted proteins | sample 17_EM_MG_FD_194513 | JGI IMG/M metagenome (GOLD analysis project Ga0307515, IMG submission 194513) | Populus trichocarpa ectomycorrhiza microbial communities from riparian zone in the Pacific Northwest, United States - 17_EM | ecosystem: Host-associated > Plants > Roots > Unclassified | place... | reverse complement strand
CCCCCCCCCCCCCCCCCCCCCCCCCCCCCCCCCCCCCCCCCCCCCCCCCCCCCCCCCCCCCCCCCCCCCCCCCCCCCCCCCCCCCCCCCCCCCAACATTGGATTTCTCTTGGATATTCTTGACCATAGCGGCGTGGAGGCCGTGAACGATCTGTGGCTGGCGCGTGGCGGTCGTAGGGAAGCATTGCGCGAAGTTTTCGTAGTTTACCGTGGAGATGGTTTTTGAGAGTGCTTTCTGGAAGACGGTGCGCAGACGCTGCGAGCGTGGGCCGTCGGGTTCTTGGGTTTCGGGTTCGGGTTCTGGTTCGGGGGCGGCGGCGGAGGTTTCGGGTTCGACGGCGACAGCTGCGGCGGAGGATTCTTGGTGGAGCTGTTGGGAGGCGGAGGCGGAGGTTGGTTCTTCTGGTGGTGGTGGTGGTGATGGTTCTGGAGGTGGATCGGGAGTTGACATGGTTGCTAACGTGGAGGGGAGACGCGTTGAGGGACGATAACTTTAACGTGTTTTAGATCAGCCACATACACGATCGATCACGGGCATTGTGGCTGAGCAAAGTGGACTATAGGTGGCCATTCCGATTGATTGCCTTCCTGTGGAAGAAACCGAATTTGCAATATAGCCTACGTAGATCTTGAACATTAAGCTGCTGTTACGATTGGTGGAAAGCATCGTCAACTGGTCCATGTATCGCCATGTACCTTTCGTTGCTTTGATTAGCGCTGTCTAAGGCCGACTTCTAGCTTGTGAGCGATATTCTCAGCGTAGTGGGTATGCGAGACGCCAGGTGTGGACATTTCGGTAAGGTGGAGCGGATCCTGAGCTGGCGAGATCGTCCGCGCACAAGACTGCATGCAATCTATGAGTGTTCTACAGCTGCGCGTGTGCTGCTGGAGAGGAGGTCCAGATTCGAGGGGTTATTACCTTGTGGCAAGCTACAACAAGAGGGAGGATAAGTCCATAAACCTTCAACTTGAATGCCATACTCAAGAACATTAATGCACCTGTTGGGCTCGGCTTCGAGTACCTAGCCTAGTACAGTAGAAAGGAAGTAGCGCACGACCACCATCATATTATCACAATCTCGAGCAAATACATACTAGACATTCCACACATCCGTTACTATATTACACGACCCTATAATCTCATCTGATCTACGTTATATCAAGACAAAATTCAAAAAACCATTAAATAACGCCAGGCCATCTTACGCAAAGCAAAAATCACCAACGGTCTAGGTATCATATCACAGAAGCTCGCCCCGCGGCGTCCCCTGCATTGAAGTAATAGGAAAAAAGAAAACGCCAAAAACGCTTAATCCAAGTCTATGTGTAATCACGAATAAAAGTTAAGAAAAATGACGACGGGGGTTGGGGGTGGATGGCAAGCATCCAGCCGCCACATAAGTGAGGGGTATGTGCGGGTAAGTCAATACCCTAAGAACCACGACGATCAGCCTTGAGCGCAGCTCCAGAATTAATGGTAGGTAGTGTAGCTACTTGCTTAGAATGTCGACCAGCTCCAATCTCTTGGAACGGACCCAACATAACTGCCGACCTTTCCAGCGAGCCCAGCCACTCCATCGCCAGGTCTCGGAATGGGCTTGATGCCCATACCCATTGCACTGATTCTCGGCGGAGAGCCTGAGAGTGTAGAGCTAGTAGAGCTAGAGCTCATGGACTCTGTGCGGCGAGCAGCGCGAAATCGTTTGTACTCGGAATAGCAGGAGCTGCAGACTCTTGAAGAAATACCCTGGGGGTGGACACGGTTGTTCTGGTTCAGGGGGAGAAAGTGATAGGCGTGTTGCGAGCAGAAGACATTGCCGCATCTAAGCAATTAGTTAGTGGGCGAGTGCGCAGCAGTGGCTAAGTAGTGGTTGAACTTGCCTCCGGCAATGATGCCGACGAATGTAGAATGAGAACTGCTTGATACATGTAGGTGAGTCGCAGACGGTAGCTTCAGCATCTGGCTATGAGCACACAATATTGTTAGCGAATCACGTTGTACAGTACAAGCACGCAAGAGGAGTACAATGACTCGTCAACCCATCCAGGTTCACATATAACCCACTAGACAAGGAATAGCACAAGACAAAGCGGTTCTTAAATACCTTCCAGTGCGCTCTCTTCGGCGGACCCGTAACCCTTCCCGCATCTTCCTCCTCACAGATATCATCACCGATCGCGTCTTCGAACTCGTCCTCGAATCCAGCCTCTCGCTTCAAATCACCAAACATATCCGAATTCATGCTCTTAGGAGAGGTCGAAGGCGATGAGGAGGCGGTATTGGGACGACTGACGTGATCGATTGCGCGTAGGACGGCGGGACGGTAGAGAGGGGATTTGGGAGGATGCAACTGGCGACATGGCACTACAATGTGTTGATACCCAATTGCAGTTCCCGGCGGAGAAGTTTGCGGGGACGAATGGGTGGAATGGGTGGAATGGGTTGAATGAATGGACTGAGTGCTCATACGTCGCACTGGTGGTTGCGGTTGGGCGTACATTGTGTGATTCGCAGGTAAAGACAGCAGCGTCGGCGATAGTGATTGATAAGGTGGTGTGAGGTAATCAGCAGGAGGTCGGGGAAGATGAGAGAGGATAAGGAAGAGGAGGAAGAGAGGCCGGCGAAATGGTAAAATGAAGGGAACGGGGGAGCTGAGTTTATGTTTCTGGACAAGCAAGGAGGTAGTGGTGAAAACAGCCGGAGGAGGGGAGGTGTGCTGTCGCGTGTTATCGCAGGACAGGAGATACCCAGGTAGGTAGGTGCACACAGGCTTCAAGGGATCTAAGCTCGCATCGATTCGAGGGCGGTGGACAGAGAGTTTAACTGGAGGAGGAGGGGAGGATAAGAGAGGAGGGAGGCAAGAGGAAGAAGGGGGGAAGAAACGGAAAGCGGGAGAGGCGGGGAGGACTTGGAGGGGAAGCGGGACGGTCAGTGAGGTTGCGATGGCCTTCCATTCTCAGACGGTGTCGAGGGCATCACACACTAGAGTAGAGCCATAGAACTGCAGCGCTTCAGCAGTGGCATCGTCTCCGAGCGCGCTCGAGTCTGGGAACTACTTCGCAGACGCTCCAGTTCTCCCAGAGCGAATTCGAATACATGGTGGCACATTATCTGGTCGAGTGCCCCAGCCAGTGCGCTAGGACCCAGTAGGAAAGCACGTACATAAGATAAGGCTTCCTGCTGTGATTGGCTAGCCTGGGCAATCCGTCGCGTTTTATCGGAACGCCGCCACTTTAAAGTGCTTAGTATCTACAAGTACTTCTTAAGTGCATTCGGATGACCACCACCAGCATGCAACCTGGAGTTCCCGGGTTCAACGTCAGTTTCGATTTCGAGGGAGCTACAGGGTACCAGGCCGTGCTCGGCAGCCATCCGATATGGCTGGTGGTCAAAGGTTGTCCAAGACCATGGTCTGGGAGTTTTAGAGTGCCTCTGACGATTCGCTAATCCAGACAGCCCCGATAGCGCCCCATTTTCCCTTCGAACAACCGAAATATTCTGGAAGAAATGAACTTTCGGTGATGTGGATTGTTCCTTTCAAACCACAGACGGGTTGGCAGTCGAACGCCGCCCTATTTTCATGTGATTATAGAGTTCTCATCGGAACAACCCATCTGCACCCGGATGCTGGTTACAGTGGAGCAGTTGGGGTGACCGGGTCGGCGGGTGAGGCGACTGCGTTAAAATTGGCAAGGAGACATAACAAAAACTGGGTTCTGGCCATGCTTGAGTCCAATTCTTTAATTACGGACTCCATTATTCCAGTCAATAACGCAAGAGGGAGGCGAATATCAAAACGGTTACATTGTTCACGGAAACGGGATCTAGTCAGTTTCACCATCTCAATCGATCAACAACTGCATCGAATTCCTTCGCGCCAGAGTAACGGCAAGCAGAAAACCCCACAAACCCCACAAGTTCTCGCCACTCGAACTACCTTTTTCGGTTTTAAGGTTCGGAGATTACCTAGCAACTTCACGAGCATTTCCGATCAGTGCAAAACCACGATACATCCAGTGCTCCCAAATTATGGTCCAAAAAAAACGGCCAGATGATTTCATCGTGGTTCACACCCGGACGCTTGGCTGCCGACCAGCAGCATGTCGGCCACATAGTGGGGGTTCTTGCTGAAGAGGATGTGGGTTGCATCAACATCAACATCGATGTTGTGGGCGAGATCGACAAATTCGCCCGCAGGGTTAGGGATGGGTAATCTTTCGGCCCACTTCACTCGTTGGCCTGGAAGTCGATGATTGCATTAAGGTTGGAATGGACCCGTAAACTAAAGCAGAAGGTTATTGGGAACGAATTCTGGGGCTGGAAGCGTTTAGCTGCAGCAAATCGTGAAGATTTAACGAGGCTCGAAACAAGGACAGCAATTATTTCCTCCTCACCAGGTCCTGAAGCTATATTAATGTAGGACAGGACCGCCACGAGAGTACCAGACCGTGGGATGGATACCTTGACTGACAAACAGCCCCCGAACCTTTTTCTTAGTTCCAAAGACTGCAGTTAGTATTATGGCCGCCGTAGCTATTGCGCCATATCTTATGGTGGTAAGTTCACACCTCCATTGATAAAGTATTGGTACATACCAACCACAACTTTGTCTGCTCGGGGCTGAAGTAATCACTCGAACCTCCAGGCCATACTGCTGCGTACTATAGTCAGAAATATTCCTATTCCCCCATACGCAGAAGAGGCGCAATGCAGAGTGGAGCATACCCCCGAAGACAAGAGTGCACTGATCCCTTGCTAATGAATGAATCTCTGCTGCCTGCCGCCAGTGCGCAAAACATGACACAATGACGACGTGATCCACATCCATCTTCCTTTGCAATTGTCGATCAGGCTGGCGACCGTGAATTCCACTCTGCGAAAGATAAGGCAAACCCGCTGAGTCGACCGAGCTGCAGATCCAACAACTCCTAAATTCACGTATCTAGCCGTCGATGACAGAATTATATACCCAGCCCGGAGGTCAGGAAGTGATCGACTACTATGACATCTATTTGCGTTGTCTTGGACAAATGAAGATCATTGTTGATCACCCAGCTCCATGACGTTCTCGACGGTGAATGCCGAAATGCTGGGCCGGTACCGATACTCAACCACCAGACACAGTAACTCAGAATGATGGCCACTAGGATAGCCTACTAATATTATGGTTACTAATCGGCGCTCTATTGCGATTTCAACCGCGTCCCACAACTGACTCGTCCATCACTCTATCGTGAATACTAATCGCAGAGTAAATCCCGTCTCGTAAACCCTAAGTACTAACCACTAACTTGACGTGGAACTTCTGGCGGGTAATTGGTGAGAATTCAGGTAGAAATGGATCTTCAAGACAGAATAATACCATACTAGGCATAGTGATCTCCGCACGAAAAATAGGTAGATAGATTTAGAAGCACTAGATATTGACGATCAACAAAGACTCACTATTAGCTGCCTTTCTCCTTGAGCGTTAATCGAATCCTTTATCAAGGGTCAAGACCCCCGCATCATGTCACTTCTAGGCATTCTCCAGGTGCAGTATTGAGTCGTTCCTGGTGGCTTCCCAAACCGGTTCCTCTTCCTCCCATCTCCGTGTTGACGCGGGTAGATGGGTCTGTGAGGCGTACCGGTAGTTGCCTTCCCCTTTTGTAACGAATTACAGGAATTACACATATTAAACTGCGCTCGGTAAAGTATGACGCCGGGGATTTTCATATGTCCAGGCAAAAAGAATACCGGTAGTTGGCATCTGTAACTACTTGCCTACTGTATAACTAGAAGCTTGCTCGGCAACAAGAGATTCTGGGAGCGGCAGCAAGCTAGAAGTAGGAGCGGATAGATCTTTGGTATTAAGTTGGCACCCAGCAATTGCATCTCCCCGGTTTATTGATTGCCGTGCAGTTACCGTGCTGGAACTGCAAATGTGAGGTTAACGTTGTTACGTAGTTAAAAATTAAAGCTCCTGGTATTTATCCCGTATGTATGCTGCATTATACCGGTACCTATGGAAGATATCCGTAATAAGTCGACATTTGGATTCCGAATGCTGGAGTTCTGTTGGGCAAACTCCCATCAAATCTGAGCTATTCCGGTAATTGTGTATATACAGCATACATGTGGTTATAAATGACAGGGCTACGTTGTTATTGTGTTATTAAGTCTGACGAACACATATTTATTTCTCGACTTTTGTTCGGTTCGACGAACCTTTGTTGATTCACCCCAAGGACAAGTTTCTATTACAATAAAGTGACGGGACGATGGTTTTCTAATGTTCTCTACAGTTTGAAGTTAAGCACCTGGGCGGGTAGGCACTCGCTTTGGGGTAGTCCGCCTTGTGTCCTAACTACCCTTTCAAATCCCAGTATTGAATACCTCGATCCACCTCTGACATACATTCACAGTTGCCCGCTCTACTGGTGGCATACTTCATTGCGAGCGTAAAATACTTGCCCATACTATCAAGAACGCGACCTATTGCTAGAACTACTTAGTGAGTAGTGCTGCTCGTCGCCGATCACATACGTTACCCTAACCCGTAGTGCGCGGAGTCCAAAGTCCTGTCCAAGAACTGTCGCAGAGCTTGTCCAATGGGGTCTTCCGCAAATGCGATGGTACAGAGTACATATACGTTTCTAGCGGCAGGTACTTGGATAATAAGCTGATTGGAAATTAATATAATCTATGTAGAGGCACAATATCCAAAAAATCTGTTACTCGTCCCGCGTGCATACTGCACACGGAAGATCTCCGCAATAAACTGACATTCTAAGTCCCAATTCTGGAGTACTGCTGAATAGACACCTCTCATATCTGAGTATTATGGTAATCGTTTATATACAGCATGCATGCAGAATGGACAACGCATGCTCTTTTGATATTGTAATACGACGTTGTACTTTGTAATACCTTCACTTTGGACGACGTTATTTTGGACAATAGGAAAAAGGTGGTAAGTTGGTTAATACCGTGAGGATAGGAGGGGTACAGCGTTGCTCGCATCCTTGACGACTTGCTCTATATATCACGAAGTGTGGATGAGATGGGGAGGTTTGGTTTTCACCACCGTGCAGTGAAGTTCGGACGTTACTGGTTCAACGACACCGTGATCAGCATACTGGAACAAACCAAAGTCTGGCTTTCGCCATGGTTAATGAGTAAGCGGAGGAGCCGGTTGTTAACAAGTTGACCGTAAAACTTAGAGTGATATCTTTCGCCTCGGTTATATATGGTAGTATAATTGTGAGAGTCCATGCATAGGTTTGTGAAGGTATAGTAAGATAATCTGTAGCGAATTTTGTGTCTCCTGCAGTAGAGGCAACAGAAAAGTGACAACATGCGCATTCTTACGATTGCGGATGGCTGCAGCAGAAAACAAAACATCAGAACGACTCAACCAGCCCCACTCTTATTCAGCTTCTCCAGGAATTCCTTAATCTTTACCTCGACTATTGTGTCACGCAGTACTAGGTAGCCGAACACGATCTTTCACTTTTTCTCACACGGTCGCTAAGTGAAGAAAGAGAAAGAGAATTAAGGAGGCCTAACAAGTAACACCAGAGCATTTCCATTTCGATTCTGTCGTAGGGATCCACCAATCATCATGTACCCGATGACGTTGTGGACCTGAATGGCGTCGCGGCCAGTCATCCCAAGCGAACCACTAGCGGCTCCAGCCAGGAATGACCCTAAGCCATCCTTTTCGTCCAGTAGCCCCGTGCTTAGGATCTTCGGCAGGTAATAGGCAAGTGTTGCATGTAATAAGTAGAGCTGCATGTAATATGTAAGTGCTGCGTATACGGACCCGGGTAACCCGATCCTTGCAACAAAAGCAAAGGTTATCCAGATATTTGAATCGGCTATACTTTGTGTATGACAAAATAGCAACAATAGAACGAAAATACTGAGTTCTCAGCCATAAATTGAGCTCTTGAGGCTAGTTCAAGTCTTTCTCTTTGACCGAATGAGTAAACGTATTTGAAATCTCCTTTGCCGCCGTTTTTTCTCTGCAAATCCGCAAATACCCTGAATAGTCTTTACTTTCGGTAGCCCGGAAAACCGCCAGTTATCGTCGAAGCATAGTCAGGGTTCTGGAATTGAATTCACTCGTCGCCGATATTAATTGGTCGTCTACTTCATCGCTGTGCTTGCACGCAGGCCATCCTCTCAAGTAAGGAATCTACTGCCAATGCCATCGCTGGAAACGGGGCAGTTTGCACAAGCTGCTAAGATCGATGGAGGAGGCATCGGAAGCATTTCGTGTAAGGGCATTGACGTTAGTAGAGTTCCTTCCATGAGATAGTTGGATATATATCGACGAAACTTATCAAAGCTCCAGCTGTCTACCTTGTGTTTTAATACGGTGATAACATATCATGGCCAAGCTTGCGTGATGCGGACCGAATCCTTTCGGGTTTCGGCTGGTCCTTGAAATATGTCGCAGCCTACTCCTGTTGCTTGTTTGTGTCGGTGATGGAAGAAGACATTGCTTAAGCTGAGAAGGTCAATGAGTCGTTGCGGAATGCGGGGTCCATCCGTAGGTTGCTTCCCTTAACCCAGCAACAAGCAAAGTACCGCTCTATACTTGAAACAATGATCGCTAAGTGGTCAGCGCGTCTAATAGTAGTCCCTAAATTAGTGGAATCTCAGTGGAATCTTGTTGCGCAGTAGTAGGAATATGTTTCTAAGGTGTAAATGGCCAGCCTAGGGGAATAGAGCCTGCGCTAGTAGTTAACCTCGGAGGCTAGAGACGGAGGCACTTATAGCTAAAGTGTTATCAAAAAGCTAAACGAGCTGGCGGGTCAGTGATTCCTCCGAGTATGAATAGAAACTCTCGACGGAGGATGCAACATTGGAGTGCCGCACCGACTCGTGAGTTTGTATAGATGTGAGCTCAGAACAAGCAGCCATGTGGAGGCTGTTAGGGCAACAGGTAGACGATTTCGGGAAGTGCCGGCTACATTGCCCATTAACTTGAAATAACAAGACTGCCGAATAACAATCCTTTGCCGCAGTATATGGGGCCGGCCATTATTATTCAACCCGTCTTTCAATCCTGCTGTCGACTAGTAGCACGAGAGGTAACGAGACCCTAGCACATATCTCGTGGTTTAGGGGTTGAAGGTAGCGCAGAAGAGCGTGAGCTAGACCTCGGGGTTGCACCCGTAGTCCTTGCACCTAAAATCTATCAGCCAAATCGCGTTATACATGCCATATTACTCCAACTGCTGCCCAATCCACACTCATTAAAATGTGGTAGGATATTATAACGATCCCCCTGCTAAACTCTTATATTGTTGCTCAAGACCAAAATTTCCCGTCTTCGCCTTCCGCTGTGCTTCAGCTGCAGTCTTTTAGTTCGATGTTTTAAGAGGGGCTTTTGGGTTGAAAGATACCACTCAAGACCAAATGCAACTGATGCTATGGTAGTAGTCTCGGAACGATGTCTATCTAGCAAACGTTACGGTCTCCACCCGTAGTTCCCCTTTTTCCCGTCGCAGTCGTAAATCTTTTCCATGCTCTCAGGCTTTCCAGTCTCCTACGGGTTTCCTCTTTGCTCTAGATTCCTATTAGTGTGGCTAAGAGCTTTAGTCATCTAACATCACTCACTGGTTTTTTAGAAGCCTTAAAAATCTATCTCCTGTATCAAATTGGACTAAGAAAACCTCGGCTCCGAAATCCAGAGGGTTGTCCTCAAAGTTCATCCCTAGCCAAGTCGATCATAAGGAAAAATGGTCTTATCGGCATTCACAGCGTGGAAGTCGCTACATGACTAGGAGCTAGTCAGGTAACGCTCATAGACTTGTAGACCAGCGAGACAACGGTTTCAAAGGCCATCCCTGGCAAAAGCAGGCTTAGTCGAGAGTAGCTAACCGGGCTCATCTATTGGTAACACTGCTTAATGTCGTCATATTTGAGCAAAATCCCGCCCTCTTAGTCCACAGACTGGAAACACAATAGTAGGGCATTCTGTAATGCTGTAATAGTGAATAGAGTAACAAATTTGCTCATCGATTATTCCAGTAGCGGAGCAGACAAATATGCATAACACATTTTCATAGCCAGGAATGCCGAGCCACAACTCATGCCAGGCCAACCATATCTTATCATACCGTATCTCACAATGGCGGACCCTCCTCCGTCTAAACACGTCTATTAGCTCCACTGTAAGCTACTAGCTTTCAATGAACAAAACTTACCAGTTTCTTCGCCTTCACATACGCCGCCCTCATTGTAAGCCTATCCGAGTATGCAAAAATACTCAGGTACTTCTCCCTCGTTAACCCGGCAACCCGACCCTTTGCAGCCAGGACGGGAAATGACATCATAATATCAGCGCCGGTTAACTTCCCCCCAGCTAGATATTCGCGATCTTTGAGCTCCGACTCCAAAAACGTGAAGGGTGCTGGAGTAGGTACGATGATTCAACCTGCGGTGCATTGCATTAGTATCTAGGCCAGGCAAACCGTTGTGCTTCCAAAACACTAACCCTAGAAGCAATCATCTTCAGCACCGGCTTCACAAAGAACGGCACGCTCGCCTCTTTAATCCCTTTCAGAATCAACCCTACCAGTAGCGGCGGCATAAAGCTTCCCTCTGAATAGTGCATGTAATACCAATACCGCAAGTACTCCTCATCATCGCTTTTTTCGGGTCGTAGAGATGGTCCATATCGTTCGATCATGGTTTCGACGATGAGACCAGACTCGGCGAGGACCTGTCCGTTGACAGAGATCATGGGATATTCCCCAAGCGGGTGGATGTCCTTTGCCTCTGGCGGTGTGAGCTTGGAGTCGTTGCGGGTAGCTGAGACAAGCTTGTATGGCAGGGACAGCTCTTCAAGGAGCCAGAAGATCCGTTGGCTACGGGATTGGTTGAGCCAGTAGAGAATGATTTTTGGAGGAGGTGTGGCGGTGGTGGTAGTGGATTCTGCCATGATTCGTAATTGAGGAATTAGAGAGCGCTGAGGCACGAGATAGGTAGAATGATAGGTTGAGGATGATTATGATGTCGAGTAGGGAGGCGGCGGATATTTAACCTGATTCTCGAGGCAAGGCAGTAGCAATCACATGTCGAAGGTATTGCTGGGGTCAAGCAGTTGTAAGCCGGTAGGCTGTGTTATTCGTCATTTTGTGCAAAGTCCGTACTTTGGAGCTCAAGTCCTTCCATCAAACTGAAAGTTGTGTGAAGAATGAAGACAGTCGGAGTTGGCAAGACTCGCCTAAAGTCTTGGTTTACTAGTGATATCTCCCTTATCAGATCTCATCTTACGCTAACTAAACATCGCCCGCATCAACCGTTCCATTGTCATCATCACTGGAACGAAACAACACAGGAACAATGGCCGGACACAACAAAAGTACTCCCTTCCATTGATTCTTCCTATAGGTCTAGGCTAACTTCGCTCCATAGCTCTCCACGAGGATCCCGCGCTCCTCAAATACGCCAGTAACTACCCCCTCCTCCTTTCCTCCGCCGAACCGCCCAAGGCACAGCATTGATAGATAGGCAATAGATCTTAACCTCACTCGTTACCGCTACTTCCGCTGGACGCCGCGAACCGCCAAGTTATCCTTCATCTATATCATTGCAGTCCCGGCCATGATTGGGTATCTGGGATATGTAACTGATGTACGTGCTATCAGTGGGGCGGCATAGGCGCATGTGGGACATGACAGCTGACACGATGGTGGAACGCTTAGGGAAAATATGAAATGAGGGGGAAAAGACGTGGGGATATTGTCTCTGAGTTTTAATCCAGATGGAATGAGAAACGTATCATGCTGCAGAATCCAGGTGGGGTATTGTGTGTGAACCCATAAGTCGGAATGGATATACGGGACCGTTTAATCATAGAACTAGCGCAACGGACGCACCAACGAATTAGAACTGCAAAAAAAAGCTACAATTGCAGAGATACCATCCAACACGGGGGGAGTCGCATACCCATTGAAGACATGACGAGCTTAATCAATTTTCCGTACCATCCGTGCCCAAATTAATGTACACCCAAGAGAAAAAAGAAACACGCTGAAGCGTACAGTGAAGCATACAGTGGAATTACTTAAGAAAACAGCACATGCTCTACTTCTTCCATCCATCCATCGTAAGGCGAATTACCGATTCTAGCCAATTATGTCGATAGTCATCAAGAATATGACCTTTCTAAGGCCATCCTTTCCCCAAATTCTCAGCTATTCGGTACTCATAGTCGCCGTCCCTCTTTCTCTCGCCTCATCACTCTGTGATAGAAACTGACTAGTCGCGGTAACGTCGCCCTCCTCCCCTTCTAAATCCTCCACCACCGCCGCTCCCACGTCCCATCGGCGCCCCTCTTCCTTCGAGAGTATCCTCCACTTTTTCGCCCCTCCTCCATTCTCCACTTGGCACTCCCGCGCCTACCCTATCTGCAAACCCACCTCTTGCACCCCCTCTGACCTTGAACCCTCCAAATCCATTCTCCCGAGGACCTCCCAACACTCCACCCCTTCCACCTACAAAGCCTCTGGCACTTGAGACTCCTCCATGGCCCTCAGGGTAGATCGCAACATCGATCCAATCTCCGACTACAAACTGGACCTCATTCAGCGTCTTCTTCGCAACCTGATCCAGGCTCGGATCACCGGCAGGCACGACCGCGCCTAAGTCCTTGCTAGTATACCGCGTGTTTCCGTACCGTGTGTCGGCATAGATCAGGCGAAACCCGCAGCGCGAGCGCGGCGGACAGACGAGAGGTAACGCGTCCGAGAGAAGAATCGAGAGCTCGTGTAACGTACAGTCACGCCAGGTATAGATCTGGATGTGGTCGTGCGGCTGCGAGTTGGCGCGGAAGTCGTCGAGGCGGTGGAAACCACCCTGGCGGTAGTAGAGGTTTAGCAAGAAAGGGGTGGTGGCAGTGCGGTCGATTTTGTTGGGTGGAGGAGGAGGCGCGTCGGCAAGATCGGTTGTAGACATTTTAAGATTTTGGTTGAGAGAGCCCGGGAGAAAAGAAGAAGGAGACGTGGATGGATTGAGTGCTTTGTTAGAGAGTCGACGATAGTTCGGCGCGCGGATGTCGTTAGTGGAGCTTGGTTTTGGTTCGGAACTGAGCATGCACCTTGGCGAGGATCAGATCATTGTTTTGCACTCGACATTTCTCATGATTATGATTTCTGGTTCACCAGATCTTAGGTTGACGGCCGAACCCCGAACCCGACAAGGCTGGCCCTAATAACAAGTGCCGGCCGTCGAAGTTTATTCTGACATAAAGTCTCCCGCTATTGACACGAGCGGGCGTTTATGGTTTGTAGCTTATTTCCTTCCATTCTATCACGTTATATATGTCTCGGACGAACACAGTAACATCAACGATAGGTACATTCAACAATCTGAAGCATCCAGGATGTTAGGAGCTGAAGCTGACGGTTTCAACCATCACACCTGTCTTCCCCCAAGGGCGTAGCTAGATGTTGGTCGGGGTAACTATTCCGTACGTATTGCACACCCACAGGACTTACTTTAAGTAGATATCGAAAGCTCAACATCTCAGGCCTTCAGCTTCCCTATTCTGAGGTCCATCAGGGCTTATTAATGCGCCCAAACCTGATTGTCCAAGCCATGTTTCCAATTTTCGCGCTATGAAACCTTGATGTGAAGGTACTGGAACATGCAGGTACCTGTGTTTCGCAGAAGCCTGCTCTCAACGTTATTTCTTCTTTTATACCAAAGTTGAAAGGCTGATACTATAAATTCAGATGGATATACGTGCATAATCTTCTGCACAGTTTGTTCCTCATCGTGGATTATGATAGCAGCCTATCGGAGTTAAGACCATGAGCCTCACCACCTCTCTTTAGCGAACGACCACGCCGCTTCTTATCCTCAGTCTCCCCACGATCCACCTCCACCAACTCTGTAACTTTAACGCCGCCGATATATGCGATTACTTCACTACCACCTCCAAGCACCCCGATAGACGAGGGCGGGTCGTTAAATAGCATCCTTGCGCACTGGCTCACTACCTCCTCCTCCTCCACAGGTTCACCTATCACACCGACACCCGTGCACCCGACTTCGTAGCACAATCGACATCCCCTCACCGTTTAAATTTACCCTGAGTTTCACCACTGCAACTTCTCAAGATCGAGGACAGTTTAGCGTGCCGCAGTCTGTAGTTCCACCCGACCAGAATAACAGCGTCTCGGTGCCGAACCACAAGATGAGCGGCTCTGCTAGTGGCACTACTTCTGAAGAGCCCCGTATTTCGGGAAACTCGTGGTTTCCGGACATTCCACGCATCCTACCTCATGAAAAGGCATGGCGGTCACGTCAGCCTGCGGAGTAGGGTTGTTTGAAGCTGACTCCGATATGTGAAGGTGTTTCCCATCCAAATTGGAAGTGAGTTGTTTCGTCTGAGGTGAGTTCTCAACTCCCTTAGTAGGGTGAGCGCTACTAACATTCCTTGGCAGCGGAGCTTCCATTTCTTCTGATGGTCAGTTCCTCCCTACTTCACCATACGATACAAACTGAGAATGCTAGAGCTCCCTCATACTTTTCTCAGTTCTTTGAGCGGCAACTAGCAAACAACCAGGAAGGTGCACAGTTACGTACACTGTATATCGACCGTGATCCAGAGACATTCAAAGATATTGCCAGGCATTTGCAAGGTCCAACACCAGAAATATCATTGATACACGATAGCATGCTTACAAAATCTACCAGGTTACCATATCTCGCCGAGAGATGGACCGCACTTTGTACGGCTTTTTGCGGATGCACAATTTTACAGTTGTGTGTTACACCACTACTACTGCATAGCCGCCGCCCACTAACGTGAGGGGTATTTAGTGCCAAAGTTGATATCACAACTATTCGAGTCTGAGATTTTTATATCAATAGGATCCCGACACTTCCAAATCAACCGTGATCTATTCCAAGCCCCTGGAAATTCTCCCAACTACTTCACGCTTGGGTTTGCTGTCTTCTTTTCAAACCCGAGCGAAATATTCCCTGGACTCAACCGGGAAGGATTATTGAGACCACCGTCGATATTACCCCCAGAGGTTCCAAATAGGTCTGCAGAGGTATTTTCGGAGCTGCTACATCTTTTGCGTGGATATCCTGTTCAAATCCGGAATGAGGAACACCGGCAAGAGTTACTACGAGATTGCAGGTATTTCCATTTCAAAGGACTTGAACAAAAATTGATCCCCCATGAAATATCGTGGAATCCAAGGCGAATGAAGCAAGAAATTGTCATCCGACTAGAAGACATTAGGCCATCAGGCATATCATTCGTCCCAGATACGGTACCATTAGCGGGTACAAGCGTGCCAACCTATGTTCCGGGGTGGATCAACTATGCGAGGCCTTTCGTCGATGAACAACCCAGGGAATTGATTATCGAGAGCTCTGGCGAAACAACGAAGATCGGCTGGCGGCAGAGCCGAGCCGAATTCACGGGTGTGACAAACCAACGAATATCAGCCCTGCTTCAAGTCATAACCAATAAACTCGGCCTTCCGGTTTCTCAAGAATATCCTATGGGGTTGAAAATGATAAATGAACGAATAAACGGCGGCGCGCCTTTAATTTCAGGCCCCGCGAGCCCGGGAAATACGCCACTGTCCGATGACAAAGTCAAGATCCGCATTGGCCCGGAATGCTATTTGACCCTCGACGGTGAAGAAATGTGGGACCGTGACGGAATTCCTGTCATTGAAGCCGAACCTTTGGACGAGGTAAGAAGCATGGCTGGATCTGATTCATATGGCAGTACCAATCGGCGCGGCAGTGATGCTGGGCGAAGCATTGGCGGCAACTCTCCGATTGCTCAGTGGCCTTCAGTGCATGGGGCTTTAAGTAGGCCACCCTCCACAAAACCGCAAAACCCAAGTCCATCATCACACCCTACACAGGGCCATAGCAAGAGGTTGAAACGGAGTCGAAGCATCGAAGAGAGTGAAGGAAATATGTGGACCGTCAAGCGGGCTCAGTGGCGTCTTCGAATACAGACAGTCCATGGAACGGACGGTAGACCTACAGGCCTTGAGGCGATTCTTGTGGGTGTAAAACTGGAGGCATTTAGTGGGGAATACGGTAGAAATTCTAAGCGGGCGTTTTTGGTCTAATAGGGAGTATCTCTTTGTCATTCCACTTGAATCATGTATTCTATATTCTTGGGGTCTCATTCCCCCACTACGTTCCATCGAGAGAAATGCAAGATATGGTTGGTATAGTGAAGTCCTTGTTACGTTCCATCATCCCTTTTATGTTCTTCTTTACCATACTACCCTGGGCTGTACGTTAGCTGTTCTGAGGAGATTGAATCTCTACAACATATTGATTGGATAGGCTATTATGTTTTGCTTTGTTTCGGAAAAAGCACCGTATGATGTTGAAACGTCGGCACTTGCCGGTACACGAAATAGCCCGTCAAATGTACGAGTACGTACTACCAGCCGAGTAAGGGAATTCGCGCAAGGACTTTCTAGAATTGACAGACAGGGAGCTGGAATAAACACAAACCCGGTAAAAGAAGCTATGTGATTGATGTTTTATGAGTGAATTCTTAGTTCAGTGCGATGAATTAATTGTCTTCTCTTCATCAACATGATTCGATCGCGGTCATGCAATGCAGATGGGGATAACTACGGAGAAACGTAAATCCGGCCAGATACGCGAGTTCGCCACTGTCGAGTCTCGATCTGGTGGCAAGGTGGACACGTTTCTACCGCCCATTTTGGTGCCTATGTAATTCCCCGGGCGCAGTTCCGTTGGCCGGAAGATAACCCGCACTAGTCACACCCTGCATACCTGTGATATGTGGCAGGGAAGGCAGTCAAACGACGGGTTCTTTTGCCTACCGGTAATTATGCCATAACCACACAATATCCAGAATCAACCTGGGGAATATCATGCTGTGACGCGACAAGGAATAGAGGTAAACTGGAATCTAGATTGTTACCTAGCAAGAATTCGTGGAAATGCCCAGCGCCACTAAAAAGTCATGCAAATTTCGTATTCTCAACCGTATTGAAACTTCTAGTCTAGGTGAACTAGGTGTAGCCCGAATGCCCTGGTGGACGGCGGGCATCCGCTAGAGCGATGTCTCCCTCGGTTGACGTCCAATAACTTCGGATGAGCGATATACGCAAGGTCTTTCCGGATGACCGCACAAATACATGTCCAGATCAGAGGAAGTGCTCCGAGATGCGTGTATCGGATGTAATGTATCGGTAGATATTGAAATTGGGAGTTGTAATTGTCTGTTGGTAGTAGGTGGTTTGTGTTGCATATGTAGAGTTGACAGGTCAACAAAATCACTACACATTGGTTACTTGGGCGGGAGCTTGATCAATACGAAGTTCTTAATATACTTAGTATATCAAAGAGGCTAAATATGGCTAGAGTTGCCATTTGAAGGTGTCGCCCGATAGCTCGAGGATGGGGCGATAATGGAGAATTGTGGTGCCTTTGGATCACGGGCTGTTGAGCACCCAGAACGTACGAGCGGTAATGAGCAATAATGTATTGTGCGGGTGGATCACACTGCATTGTGAGCGAGCATCAGGTGAAATGGCGCAATTGATGATGCCTTGTAAGGATGCGCGGTCGGTAGATTAACTATGCGGCTCTCACAAATCGTTCCTGACTGAGTACTATACTCTTCCTATATGGATCTACAATCATTGACTATGACGGTGGTGATTTGGACAACAGATACCAACGAGTAGAGCTCTTATTTCTCCTCTTCATTCCCCTCCTCATCAGCATCATCATTCTCAATCAATGTGTCAAGTCATATCACCTTCCATTTGGTTCAGTTTCATTCCCGGACCGTCATCCTAAAACCGGAAACCGTATTAATCAGCTTTCGGTGTTTAGTTTGCTTCTTTCCCGCTACTTACGCCCACCTCCATCTCCCACCACCCCCAGTCCAGCTCCTAGCGCAAATATCAATGATGGCCTGCTCCGGCTTTCCTTCTCTCGTATCTTCAGTCGGGATTATGCTATGTCGAACAGTTCTTTTTATTCTTGTTGTCTGTCGATTGTGGTCCCCCGCCTTTCCCCGCTACACACAGCTGTCACGTCACTCCAGTCGGGGCTCCGGTGCATTCCGCTCGCACAGAACTTTGCCGTATGATATCCTTCAAATCATACCGCCTGTGCTCTCTGTTTTGAATTGTGTTCCTTGAATTCAATTCAAGCTCGCTCCTCCGCGCCCTCGGGATTCTGCCAGTTCCATCTTGCCGGAACTCCGTCATACCCGCGGAGAATCAACCCTATACAACAGCACGGCCTGCAGAACCTCGCAACGATACACAACGTTCGGATCAACATGCTTACAGCAAACCGACGACGCTATACGTCATCTGACACAACAACTTACCACAGAGAGTTGACCAACTTCAGGGCAACAGATACGGTGGTTGTAGGTATGGTATATCTTGCTCGATTATCTGCTTGCTGGTGATTCCCGGTGTATTCGCGGCGGTGAAACGAGTGGTCCGAGTCTATGCTGACCAGGCTGAAGGAAACGGTCCCGCAGCTTTGTTCCTGAGTTACATGCTCCATGGCAACGTGCCGAGGTACGACCCAGTAACACATGGTCCACATCCTGATCCAGTCCTCCATGGGAAGTTCTCCAAGTTCTCCGGACAGTCGTTGTGTGATATCCTGGACTCACAGAAAGCCATTGAATATCTGACCGAGCATTTCCATGCATCGCACCTGTCATACTCGGATCAGGCGCTACCAGTAAACACACTGCTGGATACCTTGATGCGCCCAAATGCAGATACAGAGATCGGCGAGTTGAAGTCCAGGTTACGGTGGGAGAAGAATCCCGCGAAGCGAGTGGACCATATTGTGCTTGGTTCCGCGGCTGAGGCTGGTGGACAATGGACGGAGAATCCAGTTTCGGCCAATTGGGATATTGGAACATTGAGGTATGCCAATGATTCCCAGGCTGCGCGCTATTACGGGATGTATATTAACACTGTAATTCAGTTATGCAGAGATGTTCACTTTGCCAGGGTACTCGTTTCCAGAGCACTACAAGCGTCTACATAATGAACAACTTCCCGACTTAATCCGACCAACTCGTCGAGATGTTGCCTCTTACTACGCAAGCTATCCCAAGGCAGTTGGAATTGCCGCGGCAATGTACTCCAATACCACTGTTCAGAAGATTTCTCGAAATTCCCAAGGATTTACAATTCGAGTCCAGAGGCGGCAGTCAGGTGAACCATTTATAATTGTCTGCAGACACCTTGTTTTGGCGACTGGTATTTTCACGTTTACTATCCCGCCACCACCAATATTTCTTCCGCTCCTCCAGAACGGTCCGCAGCAGCCACAGCAACGGCCAACGTCAGCACCGATTCTTGTCGTGGGTTCAGGATTCACTGCAGCAGATGTAATTCTCAGTCAAAGCCCACACAGAAAGATTATACACATATACAAATGGAACCCATCACGCCCTAGTCCATTAAAGGGATGCCACCCACAAGCCTATCCCGAATATGCGGAGATTTACCGGCAGATGAAGCTCGCTACATTGGCTCGAACAGGGTCCGGTCAGAAAGGTCCGCAAAACCACTACCCAGGAGATAATCTACGCAATTGGAATGATACCTACGAGGGATTTCCAAATTCACAAGTGATAACCGTCTGTCCGGATGGAAAGATTAAAATTCTGACGGCCAACGATGAGGTAATCGAGCGAACCGTATCAGATTTGAAGTATTGCGCTGGCCGTAAAGGGAGCCTTGGCTATCTTTCTGCCGATCTTCGGAAAGAAGTTGGAGTTGTCGATGCGGCGTGGGTTTCCGCGGATACGATGAGAAGACGAGTCGAATCGGACCTTGAAGTCACTCCGGGCGTATTTGTGGTTGGAAGCTTGACTGGTGATTCGCTTGTCAGGTACGGTCTGGGGAGTTGTGTATACTCTGCAGGAAAAATTACTCGACAATTTGAGAAAGATAAGCTCGTAATTGACGGAGGAATTGATCGAGACGTAGGAATGGTCATGGATAAGAATAATAAAGTATGGGGTGGCTGTACTGTATCTTAGATTTCGGATGTTGGACTTGCTGTGGTTTGGCGTTTTTGTTACTGGTGTTTGTGTTTCTCAGGAGTTGGTCGTTGTTTGTCGAATTGGATGCGGCGAGTGGATATAAGTCTTCTTCTGATGGCTGTGTGTTTGCCTCTCGTATGACGGTTTACGTTGTATATGTAGGCGGCTTTTTGTATTTTTTCACCTTAGATGATTTGTATTATTACTTACAGTACATACATGTAGATGGAGCGATTTGAGTCGACAATTAGTGATTGTGGCCTGTATTAGAGTGATGATGCGTGATGCGATACCAACGCTCAGTCACTCGTGATCTCCAACCCTTCTACCTTCGTCGTCACTTCCTCCTTCTCCACCTGTCTCTACCACTGCCAATCTTTGTTACTTCAAAAGTGGCTACGGTAAAGTTAATGCAAATTCCCGACGCATTGGTCAACTGTCGAGTACCTAGTGAAGCACAATTAGCCCCAGCATCTCTCACTATGGACCATCCAACACTTCCTAAGCTACTGGTAGCTTCCTACCCTTTTCGCTTGAGCTCAGACCCGTCAAAATCATCCAGCAGTCCGGATTTAATCTACCTTTGCAGGGGATTGCGGGGACAGACGCACGTTTTCTACAATGGGAAGCAAGCTCTTGTGAATCGTCGCTCGACAGTGTCGTTTCACACACCGATAAAGCTTGGAAAACACGATGGCGGGCTCCATCGATGCAACAGTGCACCTAGACTATTGCAGGTGGAACCTGGGGTGCATGGGAGATTTGACGAGGCAGGTGACGGCGAGAAGGGTGTTACAAGGTGTGAAATACTGTGATTCCAATACATCGCTACGATTCTCAATCCCCTAACCACTCTATAGATCCCCAGATCTTCTTGCTATCAATGATACTATATCAGATGCAGAACCCCGACGGGACGGTATCTTAACTAACGGTCAGAATAAACTGTACGCGCACCGGCTATACAGGGACATAAGCTTCAAGCCATCTTCAACTTCATCTTTGCACTTTAGTATGTCCAGTGACAGGCCAAACATGTCTCATATCAGACGATATGGGAGTCTCAATGATATTGATCGAGGGAACCGCCCTTATGGAACGGATCACGAGAAATTTTCAACAAAGGCGAACCAGGCAAATCAGGCAACCCAGGCAACCCAGGCAACCCAGGCAAACCAAATGTTAAACGTAACAAACCGACCTGGTGATAGTAACCATTCCAATGAGCTGAAAATCGAGACTGACGCCCGTTCCACGAGCGAGTCAGATGATGGACTTACACTCGTCGAGTTACAGGCGATAGGAGCATTTGTGCCACTGCATAACAGTCACAACAATGGTGAGGTAACAGGAGAACAAAGCAACACAACTCGCTCAATTGACCAACCCAGTAACGGCGGTGTTTGCATGGCGGAAATGCAGGAACACTGCGTGGAGTCCCGAAGCTGGAGAGCGGATGTTCGACGAGTGTTCCATCGTAGTGGAGGAGCATCAAACGATTTTTCTGCAAAGACTCCTTCTAGGAGAAAGTTTGCGGCCCACAATCGTCCAAGAAGACCTGCCCCCACGATGCCTAGGGGAGTGGATCCGCAGATGGCTAGATTGAAGAAACGCCCCAGTCTCTTTTTACGTCTTTTGGATCGTACCCTGAAACAACAGAATCATTCGCATGTCGGTTATGAAAGGATTACAGGCACAACCGGGGTATTTCGCTGGGTAGATAGTGTTTTCAAACGAACGGCAGTTCTAATACCTTTGCGTGCGCCGGGCGGTGAGCCCAGTCTGGCACTGGTGGATGAGCTGCGTCGGTATTTCGGGTCGGATGAGATCACGAAGCAGCTGCTTATGCTGACTTCGAATGCAAAGGGAAACGATTTTATTCATCACCCGATAAATTTATATCTATTGGACAGGCGGCAGCTTAAACAAGAACGGGAAAGAAACTTTGAAGGAAGACCACCTCCTAGGAGCAATAGATCTTACTTGTCCCTCCGAAATTCAAGGCTTTGTAGTTCAAGCGGGATCCGGAACTTTAACAGGCAAGGGAACAACTGGAAGTTATTGGAATTTAGCAAGGTTGCTAATCCAGATATCGGTGATGGACAGCTGTCCTTTGCTGGTGAGCGTTTTGGTATGATCGTTGTCGTCATTGCAATGCTGATGAAAAGAATTTTCTTGCAGATCTTTCACCGGGGTTGCTGACGCCGACGTCCCTTCCCCGAAGTGCCACAAAAATATATGCTTCCATGCGGCTATCGGCAGGCCCGATGGCGATCCCTATAAGAAGGAGTTCTAAGAACTGCCGCACGGTCAGCATGCCGAAGAGTATGAGACGTACCTCGGCGTCTACCATAGGCTGGGCTGCAAGTATCAAGGAGTTTGAAGGACACGTTGGCTCCGTCCAAGTTTCCGGGGAGAGAATGATAGAAGGTGATCCACTACCGGCGGCGACAAGGAGCAATAAGTGGAGCTATGTCGATCCCGAAGATCTACCACTATCGGAACTAGCGGACTACAGTAACATCCTGGAAGGGTTAGAATCCGATACCTCCAATTCACCGGTTGCCAGAGGACCAGAGGAGACGTCCAACGTGCACCCACCGCCAGAAACACCCCACCTGGTTGTGGCTAGTGGACAGTGGATTGGGGCTTTGCAGATGATGCAGGAATACGAAGATGAGGCGCACAAAAAGAGTAAACGGGGCAAACGACCCAGGACGATTAGCAAGAGCAGTCGCAGCAGCAGCAACCCGGAGGGCTACGTCGACCAGGAGCTTCGAGAAGCTTGTAGAATGGCTCTGATGAGTGCTAGTGCTTTGGAACACCGAAGACGAAGCGGCACGGTGAATGAACGCCATAGTGGTGTGTTTGACGCAATGCAGAGGTATAGGTGATGATGTTTTTTCACTCTCGGGGTTATTATTGTTTATGACAAATTTACCTACGTGTACATCAAGAGAAGGCGGGAATTACCGGTATTGCGGACAGCAAGCAGAGATTATTGGAGAAGGTTCTGTATGATGATGAGTGGAAACGTTTAAAACGGCGGAGAGACCGCACATTGGAAACTGACTCGTGTTTAATAACCATGTGATAAATTGCACAGTTGTTGTACATACATAAGGTTGCAGGGGCCTTGAGCGTTCAAAATAGAGTGTACCAGTATTTCGACGTTTCCGTCCCTTGCGTGGCCGGTTCTCTTGTGGTTGCTGAGAGATATATGCTCCCTGCTACGTCCATCCATAGGTCTGCGTCTCGCTGCATATGCAACCGACCACCTGCTACTAAGGTGTGTTCTCCCAATGCCTCTGGCGGGATGCCGCATGCTCGAGCGCGAGGGACGGGAGGGAGGGAGGGAGGAAGGGAGAGGATGCGGCCGGGGGGGGGGCCG
>Ga0307515_10006463_pt1 | contig 23455 bp, 20 predicted proteins | sample 17_EM_MG_FD_194513 | JGI IMG/M metagenome (GOLD analysis project Ga0307515, IMG submission 194513) | Populus trichocarpa ectomycorrhiza microbial communities from riparian zone in the Pacific Northwest, United States - 17_EM | ecosystem: Host-associated > Plants > Roots > Unclassified | place... | reverse complement strand
GGCCTGCTGACCTTCATCGAGCGCGAGCTGTGCCGCTGGCAGCACGCCACCGCCGACCTGGCCGGGCTGCGCCGCCTCGTCGGCGAACTGCCGGCCGATGCCGCGCAATGGGCCGCGGTGTTCGCGCAAGTGACCTTGACCGACGCCGCCGCCGAGCACCTGCGCGTGGCGCGCTCCTGTGTGCGCTTCACGACGCACGGCGTCCAGCCGTTCGCGCCGGTGGCGCCGCGCGCGCTGCCGCAGCGGCTGCGCGTGGGCTTCGTGTCGGCCGACTTCCACCAGCACGCGACCGCGGTGCTGATGGCTGAGGTGTTCGAGAAGCTCGACCGCAGCCGCTTCGAGATCAGCTTCTACTCGCACGGCCCCGAAGACGGCAGCCCGATGCGCGAGCGCCTGAAGCGCGCGGCCGATCACTTCATCGAGGCCGTGGGCCTGAGCGACCTCGAGGTCGCTCAGCGCGTGCGCAGCGACGGCATCGACGTGCTGGTCGACCTGAAGGGCCACACGCGCGACTCGCGCCTGGCCATCATGGCCTACCGCGCCGCGCCGGTGCAGGCGAGCTTCCTCGGCTTCCCCGGCACGACGGGCGCGGACTTCATCGACTACTTCATCGGCGACGACATCGTCTCGCCGCTTTCGCACGCCGCGCACTACAGCGAGAAGCTGGCGCTGATGCCGCACTGCTACCAGCCGAACGACCGCCAGCGCCCGCTGCCGGGGCCGGTGACGCGGGCGCAGGCCGGCTTGCCCGAAGACGCGCTGGTGCTGTGTGGCTTCAACCAGCCGTTCAAGCTCTCGCCGGAGGTGTTCGACGTCTGGTGCCGGCTGCTGCAGCAGCGGCCCGATGCCGTGCTCTGGCTGCTGCAATGGAACGGCAGCGCGCCGGCGCAGCTGCGCAGCGAAGCGGCCGCGCGCGGCATCGATCCGCAGCGCCTGGTGTTCGCGCCCAAGCTCGGCATGGCCGCCCACATGAGCCGCCTCGCGCTCGCCGACCTGTTCATCGACACCTGGCCCTGCAACGGCCACACCACCGCCAGCGATGCACTGTGGGCCGGCGTGCCGGTGGTCACCTATGCCGGGCCCAGCTTCGCGTCACGCGTCGCCGCGAGCCTGCTGAATGCGGTCGGCCTGCCCGAGCTGGCCTGCGACACGCTGGTCGGCTACGAGCGCCAGGTGCTGGCGCTGGCCGGCGACGCGCCGCGGCGCCAGGCGCTGCGCGAGCACCTGCTGACCGCGCGCGACACCGCCACGTTGTTCGACAGCACCGGCTACACGCGCGACTTCGGCAACCTGCTGTGGGCGATGGCCGAACGCTGGTCGCAAGGCCTGCCGCCCGATCACCTGCGCGGCGTGGCCGCCTGAACCGAGGACTTCGCTTTGAACGCTTTGCCCGACATCCATCTCTGCATCGTCCAGCCCGCAGGCTATGTGCACTCGCTCGGCTTTCTGGACCAGGCGCGCTACTTCCGGCACCAGTTCCGCCGCATGGGCGCCGCGGTGAGCCTGGCCAAGAACCGGCTGCGGCATGACGCCGTCAACGTCGTCTTCGGCGCGCACCTCGGCTTCGACCCCGCGCTGCGCCAGCGCTACAGCTGCATCTTCGTGAACCTGGAGCAGCTCGGGCGCGGCGGCGCCACGGTGTCGCCCGCCTACCTGCGGCTGCTCGCCGGCTCGGCTGTGGTCGAGTACGACGCCGACAACATCGCGGCCTACACCGCGCATGCCGACGACGTGCCGACCTTCCCGCTGCTGTGCGCGCCCTACCTGCGGCCGGTAGGCGCGCTGCCGCTCGAAGAGCGGCCGATCGACCTGCTGTTCATCGGCAGCCTCAACGAGCGCCGCAAGGCACTGATCCAGCGCATCGAGGCGACCGGTCGCACGGTTGCGCTGTTCGACGCGCCCACCTACGGCCCGGAGCGCGATCAGGTGATCCTGCAGGCCAAGGCCGTGGTCAACATGCACTTCTACGAAAGCAGCCGCTTCGAGCAGGCGCGCGTGTCGCATTGCTTGTCGCTGCACACGCCGGTGATCTCGGAGCGCACACCGCAGACTCGGCCGCACGAGGCCTTCGAGGACAACGTGTTCTGGTTCGACGACGCCGGTCTCGAGGGCTTCTTCAAGCACCGCTTCGCCACGCCCGCGTTCTATGCCGAGGCGCGCGCCGCGATCGAGCGCTTCGAGCAGTTCGACCCGATCGACGCCTACGCCGACATCCTCGCCTTCGCCGCCGGCTACGGCCGCACCCACCAGGAGCAGCGCAGCGCGGCGGCCTGGCAGCCCACGCACATCAACCTCGGCTCGGGCAAGGACTACAAGCCCGGCTGGCTGAACATCGACGTCATCGACCGCGCCCAGCCCGACCTCGTGCTCGACCTCGGCCAGCCCGTGGCCTGGCCGGTGCACGGGCACACGCCGTACGCGGGCGAGCTGCGCTTGGCCGAAGGCACGGTCGAGACCATCTACGCCAACAACGTGCTCGAGCACGTGCCCGACCTGCCGCAGCTGATGGGCAACTGCCTCGCGCTGCTCAAGACCGGCGGCAGCTTCGTCATCGAGGTGCCCTACGAGCACGCCCCGACAGCCTGGCAGGACCCGACCCACCTGCGCGCGCTCAACGAGAAGTCGTGGCTCTACTACACCGACTGGTTCTGGTACCTCGGCTGGTTCGAGCACCGGTTCAAGGTCGAGCAGTTCGGCTACCTCGACGAGGCGCTGCGGCCCTGCGGGCGCGAGTCGGCGGCTTTCATGCGGGTGACGCTGAACAAGGTCGAGACCACCGCCCGCGAGCGCACCACGGCGCGCGTGATGCGGGCCGACTTCGCGCTGCCGGACGACGAGCAGTTCGAGCTCGACCCGCTGCACGAAGACGCTGCCGTGCCCGTGTAAGTGCCGCCTGCGCCGAGCTGAAAGACCGCTGCGGCGGTCTTTTGCTTTGCGGGGCGCCCGTCGAGCTTGTAGGAGTTTGCCTGACAAGGGTGATGGAAGAACAAGGACTCAAGCGACAGAACCGGGCTGATGTTGCGGTGCTTATCCAAACTTCACACTCCGTTTCACGTTGAGACATGAATGAACCAACGGCGAAACGACGACAGCACACACACAAACGGAGCCCGCCATGAACGCAGACCAGATCCTCACCGAAATTCGCGAAGCCAACCTCTCGTACCTGATGCTGGCGCAAAGCCTCATCCGCAGCGACAAGGAACAAGCCCTCTACCGCCTCGGCATCAGCGAAGAAAGCGCCGCGATGATCGCGCTGCTGACGCCGGCGCAGATGATGAAGGTCGCCTCCGGCAACACGCTGCTGTGCCGCTTCCGCATGGACGACGACCTGGTCTGGGGCCTGATCACCAACCACGGCAAGGGCGCCGCGAACGACACGACCTCGCGCCTGCACGCCTCCATCCTGATGGCCGGCCGCCACCAGGAAGCTGCGTAAGCAAGCTCTCTCTACCCCTACAAGACAGATCCAGGAGACCCACACCATGCGCACCAAGAGCATCCTCACCGAAGCCAAACAGATCAGCCGCGCGATCACGCTGATCAACCTGGGTGCCCGTCTGCAGGTGCTGGAGTCTGAAACCGATCTGTCTTACGAACGCCTGCTGCGCCTGTACAAGGAAGTCTCGGGCAAGTCGCCGAGCAAGGGCCAGCTGCCGTTCTCGACCGACTGGTTCATGACCTGGCAGCCGAACATCCATGCCTCGCTGTTCCTGAACATCCACGAGTACCTGAACAAGGTCGCCGAGATGGACGAGATCGACACCGTCATCAAGGCCTACCAGCTCTATCAGGAGCAGACCCAGGCCCAGGGCCTGGAAGCGCTGCTCTCGGTGACGCGCGCCTGGCGCCTTGTGAAGTTCGTCGACAACGGCATGCTGACGATGACCAAGTGCTCCAAGTGCGGCGGCCATTTCGTCACCCACCCGCACGAGATCGCCAAGCACTATGTGTGCGGCCTGTGCTGCCCGCCGGCGCGTGCCGGCAAGGGCAAGGCGGTCGGTGGCATCCAGATGCACTGATTGCGTACCTCAAGATCCCGCGCGAGACGCCGATACCGTCTCTGAACCGTTTTTTTCGACATCTGCGATTTTTCATTGCTTGTCTCCTCCTGGCACAGTAGTTTGTGTCTTCTAACGGGCCTTTTGAGGCCCGTTTTTTTTGATCTGCCTGCTGGCGCTCAAGCGCGGTGGCCGCGGGCCGATAAAGGCTCCAGGCAGGAGGCCATCGCACACGGCGGTGGCTGGCAAACACGGATCTTCAAACCATGTTCGTACTCGTCGGCTGGGGCTTGGCACTGGCTTGCATCTTCGGGGTCTACATCGTTCACGGTGGCAACATCGGCGTGATCCTGCACGCCTTGCCCTTCGAGCTGATCACGATCCTCGGGGCCGCGATCGGCGCGTTCCTGGCGAACAACCAGATGAAGGTCATCAAGGCCGCGCTGTCCGGCATGGGCCGCTGCTTCAAGGGCAGCAAGTACAGCAAGGCGCGCTACATGGAAATGATGGCGCTGCTCTACGACATCCTGCAAAAGGCCCGCAAGGAAGGGCTGATGTCGATCGAAAAAGACGTCGAGGAACCGCACAGCTCGGCGATCTTCCAGAAGTACGCGGTCGTCGGCAGCGATCACCACGTCGTCGAATTCATCACCGACTACCTGCGCATGATGGTCTCGGGCAACCTCAACGCCCACGAGATCGAAAGCCTGATGGACAGCGAGATCGAGACCCACCACAACGAAGAGCACGCGGCGGTCGCGGCAATTGCGCGCGTGGCCGGCGGCCTGCCGGCGTTCGGCATCGTCGCGGCGGTGCTGGGCGTCGTCAACACGATGGGCTCGGTCGGCCAGCCGCCGGCGGTGCTCGGCGGCATGATCGGCTCGGCGCTGGTCGGCACCTTCCTCGGCATCCTGTTGGCCTATGCCTTCGTCGAGCCGCTGGGCGGCTTGCTGGAGCAGAAGGTCGAGGACGCCTCGAAGGAATTGCAGTGCATCAAGACCACGCTGCTGGCCAGCATGCAGGGCTACGCGCCGCAGGTCGCGGTCGAATTCGGCCGCAAGGTGCTGTATTCGGGTGACCGACCCACATTCATCGAGCTCGAGAGCCACGTCAAGGGCAAGAAGTAGGAGCCCGGCATGTCTGGCGATTCGAAGAAACTGCAGCCGATCATCATCAAGCGCGTCAAAAAGGGCGGCCATGCGGCCCATGGCGGCGCCTGGAAGATCGCGTACGCTGATTTCGTGACGGCGATGATGGCGTTCTTTCTGCTGATGTGGCTGCTCGGCTCGACGACCGAAGGCGACAAGAAGGGCATCGCCGACTATTTCTCGGCACCGCTGAAGGTCTCGCTGCTGGCCGGTGGCACGACCTCGGGCGACTCGTCGAGCATCGTCAGGGGCGGCGGCACCGATCTGTCGCGCGCCGATGGCCAGGTCAAGAACGGCGATGTCGAGGCGCAGCGCCGGACGCTGCAGCTCAAGGCACTCAAGGCCGAACAACGCCGCGCCGAGGTCGCGCGCCTCGAAGAGCTGAAGAAGAAGGTCGACAACGTGCTCGCCTCGAACCCGAAGCTGGCTGCCATGCGCTCGCAGATTCGCCTCGAGATGACGCGCGACGGCCTGCGCATCCAGATCGTCGACGAGCAGAACCGCGCGATGTTCGACAGCGGCAGCGCGGTCGTCAAACCTTATATGCGCGAGCTGTTGCGCGAGATCGGCGCGGTGCTCGCCGAAGTGCCGAACCGGCTCACGCTCGAAGGCCACACCGACGCGCAAGCCTTCGGCGCCGGCGAGCGCGGCTACAGCAACTGGGAGCTCTCGAGCGACCGCGCCAACGCCTCGCGCCGCGAGCTCGGTGCCGGCGGCCTGCCTGAGGACCGCGTGCTGCTGGTGCAAGGCCTCGCATCGAGCGTGCTGTTCGATCCGGCCGACCCGCTCAACCCGATGAACCGCCGCATCAGCATCCTCGTGATGAACCGCGACGCCGAGGACCGCTTCTTGCGAGTGACGAGCGATGAGGAAGAAGTGGCAGAACCTGCCGCGGCAGCCTCAATTCCGTCGACCATATCCCGATAAACACCTGTGCCGGCCGCGAGCCGGATTGATCCCCGCGAGGAGCGCCATGAGCCACCCCACCGACCTGAAATTCCTGATCGTCGACGACTTCTCGACCATGCGCCGCATCGTGCGCGGCCTGCTCAAGGAGATCGGCTACAACAACGCCGAGGAAGCCGAAGACGGCTCGGTTGCGCTGCGCATGCTGCAGAACGCCAAGTTCGACTTCGTCGTCAGCGACATCAACATGCCGGTGATGAACGGCTTCGAGCTGCTCAGCGCCGTGAAGGCCGACGAGAACCTCAAGCACCTGCCGGTGCTGATGGTGACGGCCGAAGCGCGCAAGGAAGACATCGTGCGCGCCGCGCAAGACGGCGCCGCCGGCTACATCGTCAAGCCCTTCACCAAGGCCACCTTGGAAGAGAAGGTGCAAAAGATCATGCAAAAGCTCGCCGCGACCGCGTGATGAGCCTCTCGGAGCAGCACAACATGAAAATGGACAACCAACATGCGCTCGCGCCGCACGCGCCGGCCGGCGCTTCGCCCGAAGTGTTTCAGCAACTCGGCCTGATCACGCGCCAGCTGCACGACACGCTGAGCCAGCTCGGCGTGATGCCGCGCCTGCAGGAGGCGGCCAATGGCCTGCCCGACGCGCGCAGCCGCCTGACCTACATCGCGCAAAAGACCGGCGACGCCGCGAACAAGGTGCTCAACCTGGTCGACCTGGCCAAGGCCGAGCACCAGAGCATCAGCGCGCAGACGCGTGCGATGGCCGCGGCGATCGTCGCCGACCCGGTGAAGGCCGTGGCCACCGGCGGGGTGATGAACTTCGTCCACGATGTCGAGGCCGCCACGTCCCGCATCGACGGGCACCTGACCGACATCATGATGGCGCAGGACTTCCATGACCTCACCGGCCAGGTCGTGGCCAAGGTCGTGTCGCTCGCGAACGAGCTCGAAGACAGCCTGGTCAAGCTGCTGGTGCAAGCCGCGCCGGCGGACCAGACCGCCAAGCTGATGGCGCACATCGCGCCGGTTGCGCACAGCGTGGCCACCTCCGAGCTGAGCGGCCCGGTGGTCGCCCCCGAAGGGCGCACCGACGTGGTGGCGAATCAGGGCGAAGTCGACGACCTGCTGGCCAGCCTCGGCTTCTGATCTGGCCTGGGTGCAGCGGCGGGCAGAGAACTGACCCCGCTTCACCCCTCTAATCCCCCTCAAGTTTTCTGCTCGTCCCGGAACAATGACGGAGCGCCATTTCACGGCGCTCCGACATGGCCGAGCAAAGTTCCCAAGACCGTAACCTACCTGCCTCGCAACGCAAGCTGACCAAGGCGCGCGAAGAAGGCCAGGTCGCGCGCTCGCGGGACTTCGGGCACTTCATCGCGATCGGCACCTGCGGCGCGCTGCTCGCCGCGTTCGCGCCGCTGGTGGCCGACTGGCTGCAGCAGATGCTCGTGACCGGCCTGCGCTTCGACAGCAGCGCGGTGCAGAACACCGGCCTGATGGGCGAGCGCCTGATCGAGCTGGCGATCCGCCTGATGCTGGTGATCGTGCCCTTTGGCCTCGCGATGATGGCCGCGGCGCTCGGCGGCGGCATCGTGATCGGCGGCTGGAACTGGACGCTGCAGCCGCTGATGCCGAAGTTCGGCAAGCTCAACCCGCTGACCGGTCTGGTCGGCATCGTCTCCAAGGACAAGCTGATCGACGCGCTCAAGGGCAGCGCGCTCGCGCTGATCCTGGGTGCCATCGGCGCGCTGTTCCTGAAGGCGCACGTCGAAGATTTCGCCGGCGTGATGGCGATGCCGCTGCCCGCGGCGATCCGCAGCTTGTCGGCCTCGATGCTCGGGGGTCTGACCTTGCTGCTGCTCGCGCTGGCCGCGTTCGCGATGATCGACGTGCCCTTGCAGCGCTTCCAGCATGCCCAGCGCCTGAAGATGAGCCACCAGGAAATCAAGCAGGAGCACAAGGAAGTCGAAGGCAACCAGGAGATCAAGGCCAAGCTGCGCGCCCGCATGCGCGAGATGACCAAGCGCCGCATGCTGGCCGCGGTGCCCAAGGCCGACCTGGTCGTGATGAACCCGACCCACTACGCCGTCGCGCTGAAGTACGACGACAAGAAGATGGGTGCGCCGCGCGTCGTCGCGAAGGGCGCCGACCTGCTCGCGATGAAGATCCGCGACCTGGCGAAGGATTCGAAGGTGCCGGTGCTGCAGGCACCAGTGCTGGCGCGCGCGCTCTACGCCCACGCCGAGCTCGACCGCGAGATCCCGGCCGCGCTGTTCGCGGCGGTCGCGCAGGTGCTCGCCTACGTCTACCAGCTGCGCGCCGCGCTCGCCGGCCAGGTCGCGATGCCCGCGGCGATGCCCGAGCTGAACGTGCCGGCCGAGCTCGACCCGCACCACACGCCTGTTCCTGACATGGAAGTCTACGAATGAACCCGATGCTCGCCCAGTTCCAGGCCTGGCTCGGCCCCAACGCCAAGGCGATCCGCTCGATGGCGGCACCGCTGGTGGTCGTGATGATCCTGGCGATGATGGTGCTGCCGCTGCCCGCGTTCGCACTCGACCTGCTGTTCACTTTCAACATCGCGATGGCGCTGATGGTGATGATGGTCGCGGCCTACATGGTCAAGCCGCTGGACTTCGCGGCGTTCCCGTCGGTGATCCTGCTGACGACCCTGCTTCGCCTGTCGCTGAACGTCGCCTCGACGCGCGTCGTGCTGCTGCAGGGCCACACCGGCGCTGGCGCGGCCGGTGCGGTGATCGAATCGTTTGGCCACTTCCTGATCGGCGGCAACTTCGCGGTCGGCCTGATCGTGTTCGCGATCCTGGTCGTGATCAACTTCATCGTCGTGACCAAGGGCGCCGAGCGCATCGCCGAAGTCGGCGCGCGCTTCACCCTGGATGCGATGCCCGGCAAGCAGATGGCGATCGACGCGGATCTGAACGCGGGTTTGATCGACGACAAGGAAGCCAAGCGGCGCCGCGCCGAAGTCGGCGAAGAGGCCGAGTTCTTCGGCTCGATGGACGGTGCCAGCAAGTACGTGCGCGGCGACGCGATGGCCGGCCTGCTGATCCTGTTCATCAACATCATCGGCGGCTTCGTGATCGGCGTCGCGCAGCACGACCTGTCGGCGTCCGAGGCGGCGAACAGCTACATCCTGCTCGCGGTCGGCGACGCGCTTGTGGCGCAGATCCCGGCGCTGCTGATCTCGGTGGCTGCGGCGATGGTCGTGTCGCGCGTCGGCAAGAGCGAGGACGTCGGCAGCCAGATCGCCCGGCAGGTCTTCAACTCGCCGAAGACGCTGGGCATCACCGCCGGCGTGATCGCGCTGCTGGGCGTGATCCCCGGCATGCCCAACATCGTGTTCCTGCTGCTCGCGTCGGGCCTGGGCTACGCGTCGTGGTGGATGTACCAGCGCGACAAAAAGGCACGCGAGACGCCGCCGCCGCGCCCGGCCGAAGTCGCGCAGGCCAACCCCGAGGCGACCTGGGACGACCTGATGCCGGTCGACACGCTCGGCCTCGAGGTCGGCTACCGGCTGATCGCGCTCGTCGACAAGGCCCGCGCCGGCGACCTGCTCGCGCGCATCAAGGGCGTGCGCAAGAAGTTCGCGCAGGACGTCGGCTTCCTGCCGCCGCCGGTGCACATCCGCGACAACCTCGAGCTCAAGCCCAGCGGCTACCGGCTGACCCTGCGCGGCGCCGTGGTGGGCGAGGGCGAGGCCTTCCCCGGCATGCTGCTGGCGATCAACCCGGGCGGCGTGAGCACGCAGCTGATCGGCACCAAGACCACCGACCCGGCCTTCGGCCTGCCCGCGGTGTGGATCGAGGAGCGCCAGCGAGAAGCCGCCCAAATGGCCGGGTTTACGGTCGTTGATTGCTCGACCGTGGTGGCCACCCATCTTTCACACTTGATGCAATTGCACGCGGCCAAATTGCTGGGCCGCGTCGAGACCCAGCAGCTCGTCGAGCACGTGACGAAGCTGGCCCCGAAACTGATCGAAGACGTGGTCCCCAAGATGGTTGGCATCGCCGCACTGCAAAAGGTTCTGCAGCTTCTTCTCGAAGAAGGCGTGCACATCCGCGACATGCGCTCGATCGTCGAGAGCCTGGCCGAGACCGCCGCGACCGTGTCCGACCCGGCCGAGCTGGCCCGCCGCATCCGCATCCACCTCGCGCCCAGCATCGTGCAGCAGATCTACGGCCCGGTGAAGGAGCTCGAGGTGATCGCGCTCGAGCCCGAGCTCGAACGCCTGGTCACGCAAGCCCTGAACTCGCCGCACGGCGCCGCGCTCGACCCGGGCGTGGCCGACACGCTGGCGCGCAGCGCCGCCGACTCCGCGAAGCGCCAGGAAGACCTGGGCCACCCGGCATGCCTGCTGGTGCCCGACATGATCCGCGCGCCGATGGCGCGCCTGCTCAAACGTGCCGCCCCGCGCCTGCGGGTGCTCGGCCACAGCGAAATCCCTGAAACGCATTCGATCCGCATCGGTTCGATCATTGGAGCCCACTCATGAACGTCAAACGGTTCACGGCGCGCACGTCGCGCGATGCGCTGATCCTCGTGAGGCAAGCCCTGGGTGAAGACGCGGTGGTCTTGTCCACCAAGCCCAGCGTCGACGGCGTCGAGGTGCTCGCGATGGCACCCGAAGGCATGAAGCAGATCGAGCGCATGGCCTCGTCGTCGGCCGCGCCGGCGATGACCGAGCCGATGTCGACCAAGCCGGTCGAGGACGACGTGGCCGAGCTGTCGATGAGCACGCTGTCGTTCCAGGACTATGTGCGCGAGCGCATGCTGCGCCGCCGCCAGGCCTCGATCAACCCGCCCGCCGCCGAAGCGCCGCGCGCCGCCGCGGCACCTGCCGCCGACCGCGCCAGCGTGCTCGAGCAGCGCATGGCCGAGCGCGCGCCGGTGGCCGCACCGCGCCACAGCGAGCCGCCGATGGCGCGCGAGCCGATGCCGGCGGTGCGTGAATCACGCGAGTCGCGTGAACCGCGCGAATCGCACGACCTGCACGCCCCCGTGCTCGCCGATGCGCCGTCGGCCGCGCACTTGATGCAGGCCAGCGCCTCGCGTCGCGACCAAGAAGACATGATGAGCGAGCTGCGCTCGATGAAGGGCCTGATCGAAGAGCGCTTCGGCGCGCTGGCCTTCATCGAGAAGCTGCAGCGCCAGCCGGCTCAGGCGCGCCTGACGCAGAAGCTGCTCGACGCCGGCTTCTCGCCCGCGCTGATCCGCAAGATCGGCGACAGCCTGCCCGCCGACGTCAACGACGAATCGATCTGGGCCGCGAACGTGCTCGAGCGCAACCTGCTCACGGCCGAAGCCGAGGCCCCGCTCGAGGACCAGGGCGGCGTCTACGCGCTGGTCGGCGCCACCGGCGTCGGCAAGACCACGACCACCGCGAAGATCGCCGCGGCCTTCGCCGCCAAGTACGGCGCGAACAACCTCGGCCTGATCACGCTGGATGCCTACCGCATCGGCGCACATGAGCAGCTGCGCGCCTATGGCCGCATCCTCGGCGTGCCGGTGCATACCGCGCACGACCGCGCCTCGCTCGAAGACCTGCTGGATCTGTTGGCCGGCAAGAAGATGGTGCTGATCGACACCGCCGGCATGGCGCAGCGCGACGCCCGCACCCGCGAGCTGCTCGACATGCTGAGCCACCGCTCGATCCGCAAGCTGCTCGTCGTCAACACGGCCTCGCAGGGCGAGACGATCGAGGACGTGATGATCGCCTACCAGGCCTCGCTGTGCGTCGGCGTGGTGCTGTCGAAGATGGACGAGGCCGTCAAGCTCGGGCCCGCGCTCGACGCGATGATCCGCCACAAGGTCAAGGTCATCGGCGTGGCCAACGGCCAGCGCGTGCCCGAAGACTGGCACCGCCTGTCGGCCAACGCGCTGGTGCATCGCGCGCTGCGCGCCAGCAGCGGCAGCGCCTACAAGCTCGATGCGAGCGATGTCGGCCTGATCTTCACCGCGCCGATCGGTACGCCGGCGTCGCCCCGCGCACGCGGCACCTCGCTGCGCGCCTGATGCACGCGTCCATCCACCACCCGTTGCCCGTGCGCGAACCCATGTCACGACCCATGCCGCTCGACCAGGCCGATGGCCTGCGCCGCCTCTTCGCACACGCTCGCGCGTGCATCGTGCCGGTCGTCTCCAACCCTAACGTTGCGTTCGGCGGCGTGATGCTGGAGCGCCTGTGCACTGCCTTCGCCGAGCACGGCAAGCACACGCTGGTGATCGACGCTGCCGAGCGCGCCAACGCGCACGCCGAGATGGCGCTGCTCGATCTGGCCGACTGCATCGAGCCGCTGTCGCCCCGGGTCTCGTACCTCGCGGCGCGCGGCCTGCCGCTGCGCTTCGTCGACGCCGCGGGCTCGACCAACGCGTTTCTGCACGCGGTGATGCAGGCCGCGCCGCATTGCGACGTGCTGTTGGTGCATGCGAGCGCCTCCGATCTGTGCCGCTTGTTCGCGCGCAGCACCGAGCTGGAGCGCATCCGCCCCTTGCTGCTCGCCGACGACCGGCCCGCCAGCGTGACCCACGCCTACGCAGCGATGAAGCTGCTGACGCAGCGCGCCGGCCTGATCGTGCACGACCTGCTGCTCGGCGCCGCGCCGCAATCGCCGCGCTCGGAACGCATCGCGATGCAGATCGCGACTTGCGCCGACGATTTTCTCGGCGCGGTACTGCGCGACTGGGTGCGCATCGACCCGGCCTGCGATGCCACCGAAGCGCCGACACCGGAGCTGCGCCGCCTCGTGCGCGAGCAGCTTCGCCTGGCGGCCGGCGAGACGCCGGTCTCTGGCTCGCATCAACCAACACACCTCACAGAAAGGGCTGCGTCGTGGGCCCACAACTGAACCGTTCGGAGCATTCCATGTACACCGCCAAAGGCCAGCTGGACCTGAACTCCACGCTCAAGCAGTACAGCGGACTGGTGCGGCGCCTGGCGCACCAGATGATCGCCAAGCTGCCGGCCAACGTCGAGATCGACGACCTGATCCAGGTCGGCATGATCGGCCTGGCCGATGCGCTGAGCCGCTTCGATGCGGCCCAGGGCGTGCAGTTCGAGACCTTCGCGACGCAGCGCATCCGCGGTGCGATGCTGGACGAGCTGCGTGGCAACGACTACCTGTCGCGCGGCACGCGCAAGCAGCAGCGCACGATCGAATCGGCGGTGCACAAGCTCGAGCAGCGGCTCGGCCGCGCGCCGGTCGAAAGCGAGATCGCCCGCGAGATGGGCCTCGCGCTGAACGAGTACCAGGAGCTGCTCGGCAAGGTGCGCGGCACGCAGCTGGTCTACCTCGAAGACATGTCGGGCGATGACGGCGACAACGATTTCCTGGACCGCCACGTCGGCGACGAAGACGCCAACCCGCTCGCGCAATTGCAGGATCACCGCATGCGCGAGGCGCTGGTCGAGGCGATCAAGGTCCTGCCCGAGCGCGAGCAGTACGTGATGAGCATGTACTACGAGCACGACATGAACCTGAAAGAGATCGCCGCGGTATTGAAGGTGACCGAGTCGCGGGTGTGCCAGCTGCACAGCCAGTCGATCGCCCGCCTGCGCGTGAAGCTGCGCGCTTACTGATCGACCGACAGACTGATCGAGAGAAACGCCACCATGTTGTCATTGAAGGTCGTGCCGCCGCCGGCACAAGAGTCGTGGTTCGACCACCTCGACGGCTCTGCCGACGACGGCCCCGACCTGCAGGCGGCGATCCGCTCGATCGCGCAGCAGGCCTCGAAGATCGGCCGCGAGTCGGCTGAGGTGCGCGGCCTGATCGACGACACGAGCAAGGCCTCGGAGCGCAGTGCGCAGGCGGTTGCCTCGCTCGGCAGCCAGGTCAAGGACATCAACGGTGCGCAGAGCAGCATCGGTACCGCATCGACGGCCGGCCTCGGCGCCGTGCAACGTGTGCGCACGGCGGTCGAAGGCGTTGGCCGCGAGGTTGGCGAGGTCGTCACGACACTGCGCGACGTGGCGCGTGCAGCCGAGAGCATCACCCAGATCGCGTTGCAGACGCGGCTGGTCGCGTTCAACGCCTCGGTCGAGGCCAAGCGTGCCGGCGATGCGGGGCGCGGCTTCGGCGTCGTCGCCGACGCGGTCAAGGACCTGGCCGGCAAGGTGGAGCAGTCGTCCAAGGACATCATGCGCACCATCGGCCTGCTCGACAAGCGCGTCGATGCGCTGTCGCGCGAGATCCGCATCGACCCGAACGCTGCGCAGCAGGGCGAATTCCAGGTCGCGCTGGCCGATGTGCAGGCCGCGGTCGCCAGCATCATCGGCGCGGCCGAACAGAGCCGCGCGATCTGCGCCGGGCTGGACACGCAGATGGCAGCGATCGGCGCCGAGATGAACCAGAGCGGCCGCTCGCTGGTCGCGGCGATGAAGCGCAGCGAGGCCTTTCTGGATGTGTCCGAGCACCTGATCGAGTTGGTCGCCGAGTGCGGCATCGAGACCGAAGACACGCCGTTCATCCAGGCCGCGATACGCGCCGCCGACACGATCGCCGCGCTGCTCGCGGACGCGCTGCAGCAGCGTGCGATCACGCGCGAGCAGCTGTTCGACGAGGCGTACAAACCGATCCCGAACACCAACCCCGCGCAGCACACGACGCAGTTCATCGCGCTCGCGGACAAGCTGTTCCCCGCGGTGCAGGAGCGCGTGCTGGGCCTGAGCCCGAAGATCGTGTTCTGCATCGCCGTCGATCGCAACGGCTATGTCGCCACGCACAACCGCAAGTACAACAACCCGCAGCGCGGCGACCTCGCTTGGGACAGCGCGAACAGCCGCTACCGCCGCATCTTCGCCGACCGCACCGGTCTTGCGTCGGCGCGCAACGAGCGGCCGTTCCTGCTGCAAACCTACCGCCGCGACATGGGCGGCGGCAGCTTCGTCGTGATGAAGGAAGCGGCCGCGCCGATCACGGTGGGCGGGCGGCACTGGGGCGGGCTGCGCCTGGCATTCAAGTTCTAGTCGGCCGGTTCTGGTTCTTTATGCGAGTGATCTGGCCGCTTCCGGCGCTGCTGGTGTGGGCGCTGGGCTGGATCTTCTTCGTTGCGCTGCGTTCGGCCGGTGCACCGCTGACGCTCGCCATCGCCGCTGGCGTGGCCACCGGCGCTGCATGCAGCCTGGTCGGCAGCACGCCGTGGCGCCGCGTTTTCATCGCAGCGGGCTTTCCGCTGTCGCTGGCCGCCTCGGGTCTCGCCGGTGCCATGCCGGCCTGGGGCTGGCTGCTGCCCTTGGCCTTGCTCGCGCTGGTCTACCCGCTCAACGCGTGGCGCGATGCGCCGCTGTTCCCCACCCCCGTCGGCGCCTTGCAAGGCCTGGCGCAACTCGCGCCGCTGGCCGCCGGTGCGCGCGTGCTCGACGCGGGCTGCGGTCTCGGCGACGGCCTGCGCGAGCTGATCCGCGCGTACCCGCAGGCCGCGCTCGACGGCATCGAATGGAGCTGGCCGCTGCGTTTCGCCTGCGCCTGGCGCTGCCGCTTCGCGCGTGTGCGGCGCGGCGACATCTGGGCGGTGGACTGGTCGGGCTACGCGCTCGTCTACGTCTTCCAGCGCCCCGAAAGCATGACGCGCGCGGCCGAGAAGGCGACGCGCGAGCTGCGTCCCGGCGCCTGGTTGGCGAGCCTGGAGTTCGACGTGCCGAGGCTGGCCGCGACCAAGGTGCTAGCGTGCGCCGACGGCCGCCGCGTGTGGCTGTATCAGGTGCCGTTCCGGCCGCGTCGCTGAAGATTGGTCAGTCAGAATCTCCACCTCGAAGAACACTTGTGGAGACTCAATCATGATCATCGTCACCGGAACCCTGCATGCCCGCCCTGAGACGCTGGACGACGTGCTGGCGCTGAGCCGCGAACACATCCTGCGCTCGCGCGGCGAGCCCGGCTGCATCGAGCACGGTGTCGCGATCGACGCGGATGACCCGATGCGTCTGGTGTTCTTCGAGCGCTGGGCCGATCAGGCCGCCATCGGCACGCACCTCAAGCTGCCGGCCTCGCGCGAGTTCGGCAAGCGTGTCGCCGGACTGGTCGATCGGCCGCCGACGCTGTCGATATTCGAAGCGAACGAGCTGGCGCAGCCCTGATGGTTCAATGGGGCGTTCAAGGCCGCGCGAAGCTCGGCACGATCCCCATGTTCGCCCAGATGAACGAGTACACGTCGGCGGCCTCGTCGAGCGCCTTGTTCAGGTTGCTCGAGCCGTGGCCGGAGTTGGTCTCGATGCGGATCAGGTGCGGGGCGTCGCCGCTGCTGCGCTCCTGCAGCGTGGCCGCGTACTTGAACGAATGCGCCGGCACGACGCGGTCGTCGTGGTCCGAGGTCGTGATCAATGTGGCCGGGTAGGCCACGCCGGCCTTCAGGTTGTGCAGCGGCGAGTAGCCGAGCAAATATTTGAACTGCGTCGCATCGTCGCTGGAGCCGTAGTCCGAGACCCAGGCCGAGCCGACCGAGAACTTCTGGAAGCGCAGCATGTCCATCACGCCGACCTGCGGCAGCGCGACCTTGAACAGATCGGGCCGCTGGTTCAGCACCGCGCCGACCAGCAAGCCGCCGTTGCTGCCGCCTTGCAGCGCGAGCCGGTCCGGCGACGTGATGCGCTCGCTGATCAGGTACTCGGCGGCTGCGATGCAGTCGTCGAACACGTTCTGCTTGTTCAGCCGCATGCCGGCTTCGTGCCAGGCCTCGCCGTACTCGCCGCCGCCGCGCAGGTTGGCCATCGCGAACACGCCGCCTTGCTCCATCCAGGCGACGCGCGAGGCGCTGAAGTACGGGTTCAGCGAGACGTTGAAGCCGCCGTAGCCGTACAGGATCGTCGGGTTGCGGCCGTCGAGCACCAGGCCTTTCTTGTGCACGATGAACATCGGCACGCGCGTGCCGTCGCGGCTCTTGAAGAAGACCTGGCGGCTCTCAAAACGCGCTGGGTCGAAGCCCGGGATCTCGGGCGCGCGGAACACCTCGCTGCGGCCGGTCGCGATCTCGTAGCGGAACAGCGTCGGCGGCCGGTTCATCGCGCTGAAGGTGTAGAACACGTCGGTGTCGCCGGCCTCGCCACCGAAGCCCGATGCCGTGCCCGGCGCCGGCAGCGCGACGCCGCCCAATGGCTTGCCGTCGAGCGCATGCACCTGCACGCGCGAGCTCACGTCCTGCAGATAGGTCGCGAACAGGCGGCCGCCGGCGAGCGAGGCGGACTCCAGCAGCTGGGGCTGCTCGGCCAGCACGGTCACCCACTTGTGCGTCTTCAGGTTGTAGCTCGCCAGCTTGCGATTCGGCGCGCCGCGGTTGGTGCGGATCATCAACCGATCGCCATCGCTGCCGACCAGGCCGAAGCTGTCTTCGCTGAGCTCGGGCACGACGGGGCTGAAGGCCTTGTCGCCGCGCGTCTCGTCGCGCACGAACAGGCTGTTGCCGCGCAGCTTGAGGTTGCGCACGCTGAGCACTGCGAAGCGCTCGTCTTCGGTCGTCTCGACTTCGACGAAGTACTCGGGGTGGGCCTTGTCTTCGTACACCGGCGTGTCGGTGCTCTGCTTTGTTCCGACCTTGTGGAACCAGACGCTCTGGCCTGTCATGGTTGCGGTCAGCTCCGCGCCCTTGGCCGGCTCGGGGAAGCGGCTGTAGTAAAAGCCGTCGCCGCGCCACTCGGGGTCGCTGAACTTGACCCAGTGCAGCACCTCGGGCAAGGTTTGGCGCGTGGCCATGTCCATCACGTAGAGGTCGCGCCAGTCGGAGCCGGGGATCGCGGTCTTCGCATACACCGCGTAGCGGCCGTCGCGGCTGAGCTTGAACGATTCGAGCTTGACGGTGCCGTCGCTGGCGAACGTGTTCGGGTCGAGCACGACCTCGGGCCGGCCCGTCAGCCCTTGCTGCATGTACAGCACCGACTGGTTCTGCAGGCCGTCGTTCTTGTAGAAGAAGACCTTGCCGTTCTTCTGGAACGGTGCGCTGTACTTCGCGTAGTTCGCGATCGCACGAATGCGCGCCAGCACGGCGGCGCGAAACGGGATCTTCGCGAGCCAGTTGAACGTGAGCTCGTTCTGGCGCGTGACCCAAGCCTTGGTGTCGTCGGCGTTGTCGTCCTCGAGCCAGTGGTACGGGTCTTGGACCGCGGTGCCGAAGTAGGTGTCGGTGTGGGGGATCTTTTCCGTCACGGGATAGACCGGCCTTGGCGACTGGGCGTTTGCCGTTGCGCCTGCGATGGCGACTGCGCTCACGCAAAGGAGCGCGCGCCAGGCTGTGGGTCGTGACGATGAAAGCGTTGAACAGAGTCCAAGAAATCTCATTGCTGCGTGCTGGTGTCAGTCAGTCGGTGCCGGGCGGCGGAGGCCGCTGCGTCCGGCGTCGGGGTGTTGGAGGTCCCCACGATTGTCAGCTCACCAGCCTCCAACCCGATCTGGACCAGTCATGAAAATTCTGCTCCAGGGCGAATCATCGGTCGCACACCAGGCGTTGCCCCTGGCCGCGGTTGATCACCATGCGTTGCGGGGTCAGTTCCTCGACCGCGAAGCTCGTCGTCTGCTGCGAATCGGTGAGCACCAAGGCGGTCTTGGACATCGTGTAGTAGCCGCGCGACGGCTTGCCATCGAGCTTGCCGGTGAACGTGCCGTTCGAGTCGAAGACGAGTTCGAGCCCGCGGCCCGTCAGCGGGCCGAAGCAATGCCAGACGCCCAGCCACGCGACATCGCGGGCAGGGTCGGTGGCGGGTCGGGCCACGGCGTTCGGTGTGGTCTCTCGTTCGACTTCGCGGCGCCGCGTCGACATCTTGTCGATCCACTCGACAGGGATGGCGAAGTTCAGGTTTTGCCCCGCGCGCATCTGGAAGGTGACGATGCCCACCAGCTTGCCTTGGTGATCGAACAGACCGCCGCCGCTGGACCCGGGAGAGACCGGCGCTGTGGTCTGGATGTAGGTGCCGGAGGGACCTTCGCGAAGCGCCGACACGAGGCCCTCGCTCAAGGTCAGATCGAGCCCTTGCGGCGAGCCGATCGCATAGACCCGTTGCCCCACCTTCAGCGGCGGCGCCGCGCTCGGCGTCGCGGCCCGCGCCCTGAGCCCGCTGACCCGCAGCCTGCACAGGTCGAACACCTCGTCCGCCACGGAGACGACCGCAGACAGCACGACGTCGCGCTCGCGCACTTCGATCTGGTCGCCTGCCAGTGCGACGTGGCAGTTGGTGATCACGCTGTCCGGGCCGAGGATGATGCCGCTGCCCAGCACCGCCGACGAGCCGTCGCGCTTGAACGCGTTGATGCGCACGACGCTCGGCGACACGGCGGAATACAACTGCTCGGCCGACAGTTCTTCGGCCGCGCCTGCCTGCTGCAACGCGGGCGCGATCTCGCGGACTTGCTCGGCCGTCGGGGCTGGCACTGGCATCGGCACGAGACGTGTCACAGAGACGGTCGGCTTGGCCGGCGCACCGCGGTGGCGCAGGACGAACCACGCACCGATGGCCAACACCACCAGCGCGACGATGAACAGGCGCGTTCGGCCCGAGCTCGGTTCTTCGGTGGTCGAAGACGCGGCGACTGTGTCTGGCGGCGAACTGTTCAGACGAGCGTCGTAGACGGCTCGCCGCTGTTCGTTGGACAGAACGCTGTAGGCCTCGTTCAACGCGACGCGTGCAGCACGCGCGTAGTCGGACGACGTGCCGACGGACCGGTCGAGCTTGGCGTCGTAGGCGGCCTTGATCTCGGCGCCGCTGGCGTCGACCGAGACGCCCAGAATCTCGTAGAGGTTCTTCTTGACCTTGGGTGCTGTCATTGCGCTTCCTGAACAACAATCGCAGCCGCAAGCAAGGCAGCCCGGCGGATTGTAGGCAGGGGGTCGCGCATCGCCGCGGCGTCACACGCAGATTTGTCGCGCAGAAATCACGAAGAACCGCAGCCGCGGCCCCCGCGAGGCTGGGTACGCTTCAGGGTCAGCGCCCGAGTCGCGCGCGGTGCCGCGCGACCTGCGCGCGCACCTGCGCCGGCGCGGTGCCGCCGAGCACGTTGCGCGCGTTCAGCGAGCCGCGCAGGCTCAGCACCTCGAACACGTCCTCGCCGATCGCGGCATGAAAACCTTGCAGCGTCGCCAGCGGCAGCTGTGCCAGGTCGGCACCCTGCGCGATCGCGCCCTTGACCGCGTGCGCGACCACTTCGTGCGCGTCGCGGAACGGCAGACCCTTCTTCACGAGGTAGTCGGCCAGGTCGGTCGCGGTCGCATAGCCGCGCAGCGCGGCGCGCTCCATCGCCTCGGGCTTGACCGTGATACCGGCGACCATCTCGATGAAGATGCGCAGCGTGTCGGTGAGCGTGTCGACGGTGTCGAACAGCGGCTCCTTGTCTTCCTGGTTGTCCTTGTTGTAGGCCAGCGGCTGGCCCTTCATCAAGGTGATCAGGCCCATCAGGTGGCCGACGACGCGGCCGGTCTTGCCGCGCGCGAGTTCGGGCACGTCGGGGTTCTTCTTCTGCGGCATGATGCTCGAGCCAGTGCAGAAGCGATCGGCCAGATCGATGAAGCCGAAGTTCTGGCTCATCCACAGCACCAGCTCCTCGCTCATGCGCGAGAAGTGGATCATGCACAGCGTCGCCGCTGCGGTGAACTCGATCGCGAAGTCGCGGTCGCTGACGGCATCCAGGCTGTTCTGGCAGACGCAGGCAACGCCCTTGTCATCGACCATGCCCAGCGTCCGCGCGACGCGCTCGCGATCGAGCGGGTAGCTGGTGCCGGCCAGCGCCGCAGCACCGAGCGGCAGGCGGTTGGTGCGGCGAAGCACGTCGCCCATGCGCTCGGCATCGCGCGCGAACATCTCCACATACGCCAGCAAGTGGTGGCCGAAGCTCACCGGCTGAGCCACCTGCAGGTGCGTGAAGCCGGGCAGGATGACCTCGGCGTTCTTGTCGGCGACCTCGACCAGCGCGCGCTGCAATTCGATCAGCAGGCCGCCGATCGCGATGATCTCGTCGCGCAGCCACAGGCGCACGTCGGTTGCGACCTGGTCGTTGCGCGAGCGGCCGGTGTGCAGGCGCTTGCCGGCGTCGCCGACGATCTGCGTCAGGCGCGCCTCGATGTTCAGGTGCACGTCTTCGAGGTCGAGCTTCCATTCGAAGCTGCCGGCCTCGATCTCTTGCGTGATCTGGGCCATGCCGCGCTCGATCGCTTTGCTGTCGTCCGCGCTGATGATGCCTTGCGCGCAGAGCATCTCGGCATGCGCGAGGCTGCCGGTGATGTCGGCCTTCCAGAGGCGTTTGTCGAACTCGACGCTGGCGGTGTAGCGCTTCACCAGCTCGCTCATCGGTTCGGAGAACAGCGCCGACCAGGCCTGGGATTTTTTGTCGAATTGATTGATGGACATGAGCGGCGGGCGTTGGACAATGCGGGGCAGCCGCATTCTATCGACGCCACTTTGTCCACACGTCCATCAGACCTGCATGACAGCACGCTGAGCCGCCCCGGCGAGTTGCGCTCGACCGGCTTCGGCACGACCTCGTTCGGCGGCCTGGCCGCCACTGCCGCCCGGCCCGTCGACGCGGCCGCGGGCTTCGATGTCTGCCATGTCGGCGTGGTGCTGCGCGCGCTGCTGTTCGTGCACGGCGTGGTCGCAGTCGGCGTGCTGTTCGCGGCCAGCTCGTGGTCTGCTTGGCTGACGCTGTTCGCGCTCGGCGCCGGCAGCGCGCTGCCGGCGGTGCTGATGTGGCTGTTGTTGCTGTGCGCGTCAAAGCGCACGTTCGTCGCGCTGCCGGTGCCCGCGCAGTGGGGCATCGCGATCGGCGGCGGCGCGCTGTGCGGCGCGATCGGTTCGGTGCTGGCCTGGCTGCCCGGCGCCGGCACGCCCGGCATCCCGGGCTGGCTCGCGCCGGCCGCCGCGGGTGCTGCGATCGCGGCGATGCTGTTCCAGTGGCTGCGCCTGCGCGCCAAGGCCACGCTGCCGGCCGACACGACCGCGCGTCTGGCCGAGCTGCAGTCGCGCATCCGGCCGCACTTCTTGTTCAACACGCTCAACAGCGCGCTGACGCTGGTGCGGCTCGACCCGCCGCGCGCCGAGGGCGTGCTCGAAGACCTGGCCGAGCTGTTTCGCGTCGCGATCTCCGACAGCGCCGAGTCGGTCACGCTGGCTGAAGAGATCGAGCTCGCGCAGCGCTACCTCGCGATCGAGCAGATCCGCTTCGGCAGCCGCCTGCGCGTCAGCTGGGAGCTCGACCCCGACGCCGGCGCCGCGCGCGTGCCGCCGCTGCTGCTGCAGCCGCTGGTCGAGAACGCGGTGCGCCATGGCATCGAGCCGGCCGACGAAGGGGGCACGATCCGCGTGCGCACGCGCGTCAAGCTCGGCCGCGCGCTGATCGCCATCACCAACAGCGTCCCGGCCGTGAAGTCGCGCCCCGGCAGCGGCATGGCGCTGCGCAACGTGCGCGAGCGGCTGCGGCTGATGCACGACGTGGCCGGGCAGTTCGAGGCGCGGCTCGAAGGCGACGCGTTCCGGGTGCAGATCGTGGTGCCGCTGTCATGAGCGCCGATCCGCTTCGTGTTTTGGTGGTCGACGACGAGGAGCTCGCGCGCCTGCGGCTGCGCCAGCTCGTCGGCGACTGCACCGACCCGGCGGCGAGCGTCGTCGGCGAGGCCGCGAACGCGGTGCAGGCGCTCGCGTGGCTCGCGATGCAGCGCTGCGATCTCGTGCTGCTCGACGTGCAGATGCCCGGCCGCGACGGCACGCAGCTCGCGGCCGAGCTGAAGCGCCTGCCCGAGCCGCCGGCGGTCGTGTTCGTCACCGCGCACGCCGAGCATGCGCTGCGCGCGTTCGACCTCGAGGCGGTGGACTACCTGACGAAGCCGGTACGCCGCGAGCGGCTGCAGGCCGCGTTGCAACGCGTCGCGCAGCGCCTGGCCTTGCAGCGCGGCAGTGCTGTGGCACCCGCCGCGCCGGCCGGCGAGGCACCGGTCATCATCGTCACCGATCGTGGCCGACTGGTGCGCGTGCCGGTCGCCGAGGCGCTGTACTTCAAGGCCGAGCTCAAGTACGTGACGCTGCGCACTGCGGCGCACACCTATGTGCTCGACGAAGCGCTGACCGATCTCGAGCAACGTCTCGGCGATCGCTTTCTGCGCGTGCACCGCAACGCGCTCGTCGCGCGCGCCGCGGTGCGCGCACTCGAACGCCGCGCGGTCGCGGGCGAGGTCGCCGAAGAGGGCGGCGAGACCTGGGCCGTCTGCATGGCGCCGGTCGACGAATGGCTCGCGGTGTCGCGCCGGCAGGTGGCTGCGGTGCGAGAGGCCCTGGTGGCGGCGGGGCGGTGACGCCGGCACTGCGTCGCGTGTGGTGGCTGCTGGGCGCGGCGACGCTCGCCGTGACGCTGTGGTTCATCTGGAGCGGCCGCGTGCGCGACGAGCCAGTGCCCGCGAGCGCGGCGA
>Ga0307515_10006462_pt1 | contig 23455 bp, 24 predicted proteins | sample 17_EM_MG_FD_194513 | JGI IMG/M metagenome (GOLD analysis project Ga0307515, IMG submission 194513) | Populus trichocarpa ectomycorrhiza microbial communities from riparian zone in the Pacific Northwest, United States - 17_EM | ecosystem: Host-associated > Plants > Roots > Unclassified | place... | reverse complement strand
CCATCTAACCCTCCTGAATACCTTTACCCCACACATCTCATCCTACCTGCACGCCACACTCCGAATTGGCAGGATGGACGCCTGGTCACCCCTCACACCTGGTCAACTAGCACGCGAATTAACGATCATCGACGCACATCTCATCCTGCGCACACAACTCGAAGGCACACGCAAGGTGATAGGAAAGTACCCACGTACGAGTGGGCTACTGAGCGCAAGCATGTTCTTCATCGTGTCCGTTGTGGGGATGCTGGTGTGCTTCTGGAGGTTCACTGCGCCATTCGATTCAAGTATTCGCACAGGCGGACGACGTATGCGCGGCGTGGGGGGTATGGGAGGTGGGGGAGCTAGCGCGAGGGCAGGCATCGGACTTGCCGCGGAGAAGCTGAGGATGTTGGAGCGCGAGCGTCCTGCGAGATTCAGTGAGCGAACTGACCGTGATCGGGAGCGGGAGATTTCGCTGGAGATTGCAAGGGAGGCAGCAGCGATCAAGAAAGAAGAGGAGAGCACGGTGCGTGGGCCTTTGTTGGCACTTAACGGGCTTTCTGACTGTTTGAACGTGTGTAGGTGCTGAGTGAAGCGATTTCGATGACTGGAAAAGATCAGTTTGGGAGTGGAAGTGGGCTACGGGCACGGCGAGCGGCTGAACCGAGTACGGAAGATGATGATGTGGGTACGGAGGAAGGTGGGGAAAGCAGTACGGATATCATCTAAGGTTGCGACGCGGAGGGACACGGGTGCATAATGGGTGAGCGGCTGGACCCGAGTGGTGTGTAACAATGGTGAATGTTGCTAGGGTTAGGGTAACCCAGCTGACAGAAAATCACACCAACCTCCCTGACATGTGGGCTGACTGAGGAGTGATGCCAACGATGCGTCATTGGACATTGGACCTGTCCAGATCCCAGGCTCGGTCAAATACATAAGGCCGGCGCCTAACCAACCGCTTCTCTGTCATCCCCTCCTGTCTCCCCCGATCCCTCGCCCCACCTCGCGCCATTGCGCGCGACGACTGCGCTCACCAGATACAATTGCCAAAAATATGTCCTCAAGACCACACAGGTCTCGTTACCTCGCTCCAGCATCCCTTATTGCTCTGGCACACTCCGTTGGCGCAAAGGGAAAGGGCTCGTCACAGAAAATAAACAAGCCAACATCCAGCGGCGGTGGCGGTGGTGGCAGTTGCTACGATAGCGAGTCCGTACATCCAACCTAGTTTGGTTACCCTGTTTTATCATTCCGCGCAGGGGGAACCTAATTACATGTCCCCTCACACAAACGCAGTACATAGTCATCGGTGCTATTGCTGGTCAGTCACACTTGATCCTTGAATTTACGGAACACAATCTTATCGCGTGCTGCCTTATCGTTAGGTGTTGTCGTCCTCGTCGTAATCGCTTCCATCATATGCTGCCTCGTCCGCAAGAGGAGGCAGCGATATGCCTCAATCAAGATTGACACGATGGGTGTACACCATAAAGTACCCTTGGAGGATCCCGAGCAGGCGACCTCGCACGACCCTCATAAGAAACCGCTAAAGGAGATGGCCGAGGACGAGAAACTGCTGCGCTCCACCATCTACGACCCTCATAAGAAACCGCTAAAGGAGATCCCCGAGGACGAGAAACCTCTGCGCTCCTCCATCTACGACCCTCCCTCTACCACACAAGATGGCCACCAGATTTCTGATTCGGCCAGCATCGCCTCTTCTGATTACAACCACTCTCCTGTCACACTTGCCCAACCACATGACTACTCGTACCAGGACCCATATCTCACTGCTCCACCTAGAATGTATAACCCTCCATCGTACCACCCCAACACTGACCTCTAGATTCGACTCGTTCCCCCTGATCTTTGGATGCAAATCCCGATACACACCCCATTGCGCTATCGATTAGGAGCAATTGACCGACCGACCTTGTGTGAATTTTGCGCATTCAGGAGACAGATCCACGAGACCGATCCACCATCCATGCCAGCCCACTTTCGGTTTTCGGTTCAATCAATAACGCCGTAGGCCTTTCGACAATGAAATCAACTTTGTACAATGTTTCTTGCTGCGACTCGAATACTATGTGTACGAATGTTCCACCGACGCGGCTCGGTTGTATTCCTTATTTGAACTATCCTGGTATTCCTATGGGTGTAGTACGTGATTACCCACTTGTACTCAGACTTTAAATGCCATGACTATGCGTCCTAGGTCCCATTCAAGGGTTAAGGCGATACATCAAATACATATCATAATACCTACATCCCAACTAGAGCAAGCAGTAGCGGTATTTTTATCCAGAGTTACGGGCGGTGCCTCGGGATCGGTGTGAGGCGCGACTATGACGCCTTTATCATCTCGCTTTCACAAGAGCACACCTTCACAATCTAGTGGGGCTTCATAATGCTACTAGAGTCACAACCGATCCGACTAAAACCCTGTCACTGAGGTGCCCAAACCACAACTGAAAATAAATTGTTGTATTATATATAGCAAGTCAGCTTACATCTATATCCTTGTCTCTAGGGTCCAAGGAATTGGGATGCAAAGCGCCAAAACTTCCAATGTCAGCTGGCACGAATCCAAACCTGAGGACTTGTTGATATCCATTTTATGACTGTATGTACATTTCTATCTCCCTGCATATTCCCTTATATCCACCCCTCATTCCATTTGGTATGATTCTCAATGGCAGTTCTTTTATTGTGGTGGACCGCGTGATACTCGGATAGTGGGAGCCCTCCGACTTATCGATACGCCCATACCGCAGGATACCTCTCGCGTTTCTTACTCGATGGCACCTAGCCCGCTCTCGATCCAATGCACGGTTCGTATCCGTCCGTGCCCTCCGATCCCATGACGTGGTTTATTTCCCCGATGCAAGTCATCTACCTTGTCGTCGAGATTCTGATTGATAATAGTTCCCTTCGGTTGTCTTATTCCTGTGTATCTGACAGACCGCCTTCAGTAGTAGTACGTCTGGTACCGCTACGACCTCTATTTCATTATCTCTGTAGGATATACACTCGCTACCTGGACTCTAGTCAGAATATCGATTTGGGCAAGCACTCGCCCCACCTTCCCTTGCTTAGTTTCCTCGTCCTCGACGAATTCTTTCCAATTGGCAACACCGGTCCTGTTAGTATATAATGGTTTCGGGAAATACCCCCTGGTCCCTCAAGTGCTACCGGCCTTAACAAAAGACTTGCAGCGAAGGTAATAATTTACGTTTGCTGTTTGCTATTTTGAGAGTGGTGAGTGCTCATTGCTTAAGGGTACAGCTAATTAAGTTCTCAATTTCACCCTTGCCACCGTCGAGTGTATATATAGTTCATGTACAGAGAGTCCGTACGTACTGATCATGAGTGGTCGTAGTCACCTTTCCAGTGAATTTGTGTATTGTATTCAAGATCGAGGAGGCTAGGAATCTTGCTTGGCACTTTGTTGGCACTTTGTTGGCAATTGGCCGGGATATTCCTTTTTATGGGCTGCCAAATATGAACCCCGAGAGATGCTGGTGCTGTAAGCATGCATCAGGGTGAGGTAGGGCGAGCAAAGTCGTGGGGCGAGCTGAGTAAATGAATACCTGTTGATAGTCGGTGGCTGTGCCACCCGTTGATAGACAAAGTCGCTTGGCGACAGTGAATCCGTTGAGATACCAAGTCGGATGGTGAATGTCAGATATACGAGCGGGAAAGCGCGCAGAGAAGACTCAAGAATAAAGTGGGGGGGGGGCTTGGACCCGACCACGTCGGGCCCAACCTTCCCCCCCCCTCCGAAATGGACACCACTTCCGACATCCTAGGATGGACGCATGGGTGAGCGTGAGACCGCAAGGTGATCGCTCTTTAGAGGAACCCGGATCTGGAGGGGGGTAGAGAAAGACCACGAGAGCCGGGGCTCATTCCCCGGCGCGGCCCCCTCCAGATCTGGAGGGGAGTAGAAACAAACCACGAGAGCCTGGCTGGGCTCCTTCCCCGGCATGAACCCTGTACTAGACACACCAGAAAGATAACGAGACTTAATTCACACATAGACGAGCTTACAGAACCAATCCCCTGCTACACGTACCAGTACAACAAGAGAGACTACGTATCGAAGCTCCAGGCCAGCGAGAGGAAGTAGTAAACACACTACACATTACTGAAAATTACAGTGTACATGTAAGAGCGAGCTGGGCAGTTTCCCCGAAAAACCTGATGGCGCTAAGCGCGCGCCCATCGGAACCCACACTGTATATCAATATAAAAACCAGGAACTCAAGAAAGCGACTAGACAATGAACCCTCCGACGATGGGCAGAGGAAAATTGACCAAGTTTGACTTGTTAGCGGGTCCACAAATCAACTTCACATAACGGGATGCAGCCGGAACACCGGCGAAGGGGGGTTTTAGGGGGTAGGACACAGGGCACTCCCGTCCAAAGGCCTTATGCCAACTTGGCGAGCCCTGATGGAGTCCTCCACATCTGTGCCCAGGCGCGATGGTGCATGATGCATTCCCTCCCTATCCCACCAAAAAAAAAAAAAAAGAATCAAGTGGGGACAAAATTCGTGTGTATAGTGATTACACCTTGAGGGTCCAGAGAAGAGCATGTGATGCAAGGGCTAATTACAGAGCCTGAGCGAAGCATGCAGCCTCTCAGGACAAGGCGCAGTCCCATTTGTATGTAGTGAGGTATTTTGATTCTAGGTTAGCTCTAGCCCTGATGATTGCGATTCTGTGATTTTTCTGGACTCCTGAATGTCGCATGACACCCACCCATGATCCTTTGGTGGAGTTGGAACGCCCTTTTACCCTTTGTGGCGTGTGAAGTGGCTCTATTAGTAACTTGTACACTACACTACCCCTACCCCTACCGCTCATCGCGAGTACGACACTATGGAGAAGCGGTTCATGGTATCTCAGTTTTGCATCATCGAGGAACGTCCAGTGAGTGAAAACGTGAGTAGTATTTCCTTGCTCTGCAGAGAGACACGGAGAAGCCTCCGCGCTGAGCCTCTCCCTTGAACGTCAATTCCCTGCCATCCATGAACGTTTGTTGGTGTTACTGATGGTGATGACTTTGGAAGTCGCTTCCGTGCATGCCTTAGCGAGACACTTACTAGGTATTGGGTTCAGGTGTTTGGCTTTCATGCTGGCCTTAACCACCACGCAGCACGTAAATTGGAGCTGGGAGGCATTGTTGGTTGAATATCAGAATTAATTCTCTTTGTCCCTTGTTTGCTGGATGGAGGACGTGATGCCTTCGATTACAATTGTTGTGTGGATCATGTTGAGGCAGCAGAATTGAACTGCATTCTTTTTATTGCAAATCAGAGGCAGGGAAAGCCTGTAAGAAAACACCTCATACATGGAGGAGCTGTGATAAATGCCTATACGTAACAGATTGAGAAGCAGGAGCTGAAACTACAATGACGAACGCGTGACCAAAGCACCAACAAAATCCAAAGGAAAGAAAGTCTATGTTTGTGCCCTATTGTAAATTTGGGTCCAAGAGGTTCCAAAGACGGAGTCCTCAAAATTGAGAGACACAGATTGAGTATAATCTGTCAGATGAATTGTCAAGAGGGCACGTGAGTGCAGGTGTGCGCGGTACTTTGGGGGTACCCAATAGAGTAAACCTTGTTGTGAGTCTCTGATCCAACCACCTCGGTCCGGCGGTGCACAAAGATAAGGATGCATTGGATTAGAAGACGAGGAATTTGAGATGGAAGCATGAGATAATAGGTCCCACACATGGATGGTGTTGTCGGAACATCCTGAGACAATGCGTCCGCCATCAGGAGAAGGAGCAATGGAAATGACACTCGAGGGATGTCCATTTACAGGCCTGCCGAGTGCAGATTGAGTCTCGGCTTCCCATACGAGAATGGTACCATCACCAGATGCGGAGAAGATGTGTTGCCCATCGGGGGAGTAAGCAATTGACCACACAGGCTTCGCATGCTCTAGAGGATTTCCAATTGGAGCCCCAGTCTTGGCATCCCAGATTCGAATAGTCTTGTCTACAGATCCAGAGATGATGTAGTGCCCATTAGGAGAGTAAGCAACGGACCACAAAAACCCAGTATGCCCACTTAGTGGCTTGCCGACTGGAGCTCCAGTCCCGGCATCCCAAATGCGGACGGTCATGTCATCAGAGCCGGAGATGAGGTACCGCCCGTCGGGAGAATAAGAAACGGCTCTCACAAATCCGGTATGGCCATCTAAAGGTTTTCCGATTGCGGTACAAGCCTCAGCGTCCCAGATTCGAACGGTCATGTCCAAACACCCGGAGATGATATGGCGCCCATCAGGAGAATAAGCCACAGAGGTCACTCTCCTTTTATGCCCTTCCAGGGGCTTGCCGACTGTAGCACCAGTCCTAGCTTCCCAGATTCGAATGGTCCCGTCACTGTACCCGGAGATGATGTACCGCCCATCAGCATCAGGAGAGTAAGCAACGCACGTACACCCGGTGTGTCCCTCCAGAGGTTTGCCGACTGCAATACCAGTCTCGGCATCCCAAATTTGAATAGTCCCATCACCAGATCCAGAGACGATATGCTCCCCACCCGGGGAGTAACCAACAGAACACACACTCCCAGTGTATCCCTTTGAGGGCTCTCCAACCGCAGCACCAGTCTCAGCGTCCCATATTCGAATGGTGCAGTCATTGGATCCGGAGATGATGTACCGCCCATTAGGGGAATACGCAACGGACAGTACACTCGATCTATGCCCCTTTAAAGGCTTTCCTACTAGTTCGCTAGTCTCGGCATCCCAGGTTCGAATGGTCCTATCATAGGACCCGGAAATGATGCGCCGTCCGTCAGGAGAGTAAGCAACGGATAACACAGGCTCGGTATGCCCTTGCAGAGGCTTGCCGATTACAGCACCAGTCTTGGCGTCCCATATTCGAATGGTCTGGTCATCTGATCCGGAAATGACGTGCCGTCCGTCACGAGAGTAAGCAATGGACCACACAGCCCCGGTGTGCCCTTGCAGAGGATTGCCAACTAAAGCACCAGTCTCTGCATCCCATACTCGAATGTCCTTGTCACCGGATCCAGAAATGATGTGTCTTCCGTCAGGAGAGTAAGCAACGGACCAAACAATCCCGGTATGCCCTTGCAGAGGCTTTCCAACTGCGGTTCCAGTCTTACCATCCCATACTCGGATGGTCTGGTCATCGGATCCGGAGATAATATACCGCCCATCAGGGGAATACACCACGCACCGCACTTCCAAGGAATGCCCCTCTAGACGCCCGCCAATCTCAGCGCCAGTCTCAGCATCCCAAATTCTAATGGTCTTATCTCTGGATCCGGAGATGATGCACCGCCCATCAGGAGAGTAAGCAACAGACTGCACATAGTCCTGGTGCCCCTCTAGGGACTCGCCAACCATAGTACCAGTCTCAGCATCCCAAATTCGGATGGTGCAATCAAAGGCTCCAGTCACGATGTTGCACCCATTAGGGGAATAGCTCACGGAACGAACATCATTCGTGTGTCCGATCAATTCCAATGGTCGTGCTGGCCATGACGACATTTGTCCTTCTTTCATCTTGATGCATTTACTAAAATGTTGGCCAAAGACATGTAATAAGGGCGACTCTGAAGGTAAGAAAGGCCGCGTCGAAATATAGGTATGTGGAGCGCTTATGGAGACCGGGGTATGGAACATGATGATGAAATGTAAAATGTCCTGGATTCTCTCAAGAAGTGTTGAGTCGGCATCCTGCAGTAAATTAGAATCATTTTCAAATGCAAACGACTGCCAAGGAGAAGTTATGCTCGCCTTGACCCATGATATCATCCTCCGAAGGCTTGGAGCACCAACCGGGACCATTCCCATAATGCTCAATACTTCAATCCAAAATAATGGATACACTCCCTCAAAGAATTTTTTCAAGCCTCCCAACACCCCCTGATCGCAGTTGCCGGCAGTAAAGTAAAGATGATCTGACCAATAGAGAGAACTATACTGCAAAGCCTCGGAAATGTTTCGCTTGATGAGGGTTGGGAGACCTTCAACTTGTGCATTAGCAAGCCGGGAATCTTCAAGCTCGCAGATATTGAAACGGAGTTGTTCTACCATCGTCTCAAGGCAAGCAATGCCTAGCTGCGCGTGTGCATCTTGGAGGATGACTCGATAGTCGCAGTGATTGCTGACAAAGAACTCGGAAACTGACAGATGCCGCACACGAATCGCTCCGTTGGCCTCCTCATCTCGGTATAGTAAAGAGCTGAGATCATCCACCCATTTTTTGACAAGATTGAGTTCCACTCCTGCTAGTGTTGCAATCGCCCCTTCACACAGTGGACGGTTCGGCGCCGTGGTAAGAAGTACTCCAAGCATCTGCTTAATCTTGGAAATATTGCAATTCGCTAGTCGTAGTTTTAGGATATTGGAATAGAGCCCATATAGACGTTCCATCCCAACACCAGCTGAACCTTTCAAGATTGTCTCCAAAGACTCTTTGGGGTTTTCACATTGCCCAAGGGCAAGAAAGAACGTCCGAATGAAAATGAAAAGACCATTCGCCTGAGATACAACTTTGTTGAAGAGTGGTTCTTCGGGCCAAGTGTCCGGGAGGTACCACTTTGACGCTATCGACTTGAACTCGCCTCGGGTAAAGGTTTGTAAATCAACCTTAGCCTCTTCGTCTGTACCCAAATCATATCGCATGGGAGCATCAAAGAATCGTTGGATATCAACTTCGGGTCTACTGGTGACGATAATCTTCAGCCACGAAGCATGTTCGGTCGCATTAACGAGAACCTCCAGGAGGAGTGAACGACTCTTATCATCGCCACATTCGTCAAATGCGTCAATGACAAAGACGAGGTCACGTTTTGGGTGGCAAGGAAGCTTGCGGATGAAGTCAAGAAAGAGTGTGTACTTCATCGATTTTGGTGTCAGATTAAGGTCATTGCGAAGGTGGCTTGCTACAATAGCTTGAAAGGCGGGGAAGATTCCCGCCAGTTTGTAGATGAGAGTCGGCAGGATATTTCTGGGATCGCTCAAATTTGGGTCATCCCTCCGGCAGAAAAATGCTCCAAGAAGCTGCCTTCGGTCATGAAGGTTTGCGCAGATCGAATGAGCTAGCGTCGTTTTTCCGATTCCGGGTGAGGCGTAGAACCAGTATGCATTCCTCCGCAGTGCATCATCCTCCCCCTGTGTATCGACCGCCCATTTCATAGTTTGCTTAAGGATAGACCGACGGGTGCCTGCCATACAGCAGAGGCTCAAATCATGGCCGGTCTCGACATAGTTCAGTCGACTAAGTAAAAGCGCTTGATCTACATGCAACGACTGAGGACTGATTATCGCATGACAGTGACGTGAGTGCTTACCAGCCTTCTTGATGGAACAGAGAGCCTCAACTTTTACTGCACGATCGAAGACTTCAATTACCGTTTTCAACGTATCACCCATCTCTTCGATCTGCTCTGGGTGGACCAGCCCTCCTACCGTTCTCTCTGCGATCATCAGCACTTGCCAGGTCCATAAAAGGTGACTACCCACCGAAACGCCCGCGCTTGACATAATTACACGTAAACGTCGCAACCTTTTGCATTACCTCGAACATTTGCGAGGTGGTTTTCTCCAAGATTTCGGTCTCTTCGCAGATAATTTCATTTGCAACCTTGTCCGCAAAGGGCAAAATTCTCTCCAGCTGATCATAAATGCAAGAAGGCATCTGGTCGTATCCGTTTTGTACCTTCAAAAGCTAAGTGACCGGGTGTTACTTCTGCTCCTGAACCGCCAGTGGCAAGCACGAACCCTAAACGTGGCCTTGGCAACACTGAAGGCAGCCTTTGCGACGCTATTCAACTAAGGAATGTCAACGTCTTGCTCATTCCCATATTGTAGAACTGACCTCCGAGATTGCAACTCCGTAGTGAATCACCGTCTCCAACACCCTCTCCGTCGATCCGTTCATCAATGGTGAGTACTCCTTCAACAATTGTTCGAGTTCATTGAGCGACGAGCGTAATTTTTTCGCCTATGCGAGTATCACTAGCTGGACACCATAGGGAATTGCAAAGAGACGAACGGTGATGTTGGCAGAGAATCGTGGTTCTAGAGTGTAGTGATACTTGCTAACGACCACGACCTCTGCGCTTCTCCATTAGATATACGGACTGGTTGTGGACGACGACTGACCCTGTATGGTGAGTTCGTCGGCTGTGGACGTCCAATAATCATTAAAAAGAGCTTGAAGGCCGATTGTCTTGCTAGTCTGTTTCTGCTTCTCCCACAGTAAATGACCGCTCTGTATTTGGACCTCCAGGCGCATCTGGGATGTCGGGGTAACATCTCTGCATACGCCCAGGATTTATCGAGTTCATATAGTGAGAAAACAAGGGGCATACGGGCGTTGGGCTGGTGTCCAGGTCAGGTTGTCTTCCCTCTGCAATGGAATCTCCTCATTTCCTACAAACAACCTCAGCTGATACTTCAGCCTTGGGATGTATTGCAGTGCAATTGCTATATGTTGCCTGAAATGAGCCATTTGGATCTAAATTGAAGTGAAGCGCCACACCGTCTAGAAACAGGCTTGGGGAATTGTCAACCACAATAATTTCGCGCTATATAACCGTCAGTGCACTCACATGCTCATCATATTGGGTCCCTGAGTCGCCATGTTGATCAGGGGAGTGATCAGGAGGAGATGCAAGCACAACTAGCGCGACAGCTGTCAATTCAATGCCAGGGCATGCAGAGTAACCCCGCAGACAACTCGCGAGGTACTCCAACGAATAAGCAGCCGCAATGAATGCCAATTAAATCATGTGCGAGCTAATGACCCCGTGAGTCCAGCCTGTCAACTGTCACGGGTCTGACACGGGTAGTATCCGTGACGTTGACAGTTGGCAAATGCTCTCACAGCCCCCGCGTCAAACACTGTGACGGTTTGAGGCTGGGAACAGCCTTTGAAATGATTTTTATGATGAATAAAATATATTGCATATAAAAACTGTGGGGCGAATTGCATGACATATGAGGCCATTGAGCTGGCAATATTAATAGACCGAAGACTGTAAGATGTAATACGGACGGTGGTGTGCATAGTGTATAAAATTAAATGCAAATATATATCTTTCCAATTATTGAGGTTGTGGCTGACTCAAGCACAAACGTGCATCCACACGTACTCCGCCTGGTCGGGCTCACTTACTTCGACCAGACAACCAGCAGACGCGAAAGGCAAGACGCGTCGACGACCGTACTGCAATGGTATTTGTAAGTACCATGGTAACCTGATACCAAAAGTGTTGAAGTAGTGTAGGAGATGCAGGGAATAGCAGTTAGTGCGTTTTAGCCCTTGAATTATTCTACCGAAAATCTGGCGCTAACCGCAATGATACGCAGGAGCTAGCTTTGCATGGAATGGTGAGGAGAAAGCAAGCAAGGCGGGTCCGGAGGGTCTGGAGGGTGGATCGCAGAACGAGGCCAACAGACCGTTATTAGGTTGGAAGAGTACTTGGCATAAGACATAGGACCTAGGACACTTGGTGTCTCTAATCCAGATATATGACGCGCGAAGACTCGCCTGCAGAACACCAGCCCTCATCCGGTTCACATCGCGAGCAGCCTCATGCAGCAGCTCTTGCCGTCGCTGACACGACTTTTCCGCGATTTTTATATGTAATAAGTTTATTTATAGTTATAAAATATACAAATCAGTATATTCACTCCGTTCGCCGACCTGCATTTTCGAACAGCCGCAGCCTCAAAGGTAGTCGAAAACTGTTGGTCATTTTCCAACATTTTATAGGTAATAAATTTTATTTATAATTATAATTAATAAAGCCCCCATATGACCACTGTTCGCCAGTCGCCGAATGTAAATGGATTATAAAATTTATTTACCCCCCATCCGCCAGCCGCCGGCTGTCACGGAGCCCACCCGTAACAGTTGACAGGTTGGATTCACGGGGTCATTAGCCTCAAGTAATGTTTCAACGAGGTACCTGGAGCAGAATATAATCACACTGCGAAGAGTTTTCGGCGGCAGATTCAAAAAGGGCACGGCCACCAAACACAAGGCATGGCTAAGAGCATGTAGATTCACCCAGGTTTCCTGAATTGACTGCCACGAAGCCTACGTCGATGCCCCAGTGAATACTTTCGCATCTCGATCACAGAAATTTGCGACCTGGGACTTCGCCAATCTGAAATTTCAGCGTCGTACATGGAGAGATTAACGGGGAGGTTTTCATGAAGCCTCCCCTTGGCTATGGGAGGAATGGCACCATATGCTTCCTCTCGAAGGGCCTGTACAGACTGAAACAGACCGATAGGATATAGCATGAGCACCTCAAAGGTTTACACAGAGGAATCCGGGTTCGCATTGTGCCCCAGGGACCTACCATGCCGTGTTCCATATTGGGATCTGGAATAGGGACAATTGGGCGATTTGCATATTTTGGGTTGAAAAATGATGAACGAGAAAGGGGGGATCAAACCGTAAATATAAATGTGACAAACATGGTGCAAAATAAATACAGAAAGAGACCAAACAAACTATGTAATAGGGTGATGGGTCATAATACTCCAACAAAAAATTGGAATCAGATCCCATCACCAACAGAGAGGAATAGCAGCAATGTCCGGCCACAAGTACGGCATTTCTGACTGCCAGGGTTGTATTTTCCCACATATGTTACTCCTATAGTATGTGTTGTTTTATTTTCATAGTTGTTTCACCTGATCACATCCGTCTTGCTTAAATGTGCACCCATTCCATATCTGGGGATGGCCTATCTAATACTGGGAACGGGAATTAAGATGCGCTAGAGTGCATGTAATCGCTGTTTCGCAGGAAGCGCATATCAAAATCTAGTGGGGCACTCGATCTAAGCTCTATAATGCAACTGCTGCAACCATCCCCCTCACTCCCGGTGCGTCTCAAAGCCTCTTGAGTCATTTCTGGACACCATGGAGGTGCTCAAGTATTCGCAATAATATAATCTTCTTGTCAAGTTTTGGGCCCTCAGCGCTTGTCAGCGAAGGGCGTAGCCCACTGGACTCCCCGAGGTCTATGTGTGCAACATCGTTTCTAGTATATTCAGTTGAAATTTCTATGATACATATGCTCATAACGCATAGTTTGGGGCGTCGACGGAGTTTGTTCCTATCTAAATTGACCATTTTTGCATAACGAATACTGCATGCTTTTTGGTGTATTTATGCATTATCAGATTTTGAAACAAAGAGGGGCTGCACTCACCGATTGGCTGAGATGAGGATGATTTGCATCTAAATCACACAAAAGTTGGATATAAATTGCATAGGAGTGAGTTGCTGTACTTTTTTGCATTGCCTTGAGATTGAACTGGGCAGTTTGATTTCCTCCATTGCCATGCCAAAGGACAAATGGAAGCACAAACGCCAGAAAGAGCCCATCAATGGCTCTAAACAAAGTCCTAATACCCTTTTCCAGGTCCATTGAAAGAGACCCCAAAGATTCCTGCAAGACCAATTGGGGAGATATGATGGCACAACAAAACCTTACCCCCTTTGATTGGATGACTGTTTATGCATATGTGGATACTCTCCCTCAACCAATCAAGCAGGTGGATGTGGTAAAATACTTTGCCACAAGGCCTGAGGGTCCAGTAGAGGGGATGTCGAGGAGATTGACTCTGATGATGAACCCGAAGCAGTGCCCCACCTCTCAAGGTGGTAATAAAAATGTGTCGTATTCTTGAGTAACGCAGTATGGCTGTATGTACAATGGGTGCATTCAAGTTCATAAAGGCTTTGCACGAATACTGAGGCCATCTTCAAGAGATGAGCCGGGGGAGAGAAAAGTAGACCACTCTTGATACCTTTTTGGGCTTGTAGTCAACTTGAGACCATCAATTTCATGTAATACATACCATATCTAATACTGCATATTCTTGATAATGCATAGATTTTGGCGTCGACAGACTGTATGCATTATAGAAATTTCAACTGTAGCAGGGTCGCCTCGCTTATCGTGTACTCCGAGTATTTGTAGCGGACCCCAATAAATACTACATTTTCTCGAACCAGAAGAACCGACCGCGCGAAATTTAACACCTCTAATTAAGGGAGTTGCTTGTACCAGTGAGCACCCCACGCATTGACGACATATTACACAACCACTGCTAAAGTATATTAGATCTAAGTCCCTGTGCTGTTGTGTCCCTCCGTGCGTGTTTGTAGCGGCCTCCATCTTTTCATGCAGCAGAATCAAATCTCTTAGCTTGTCACATTTGGTAGTTCGTGGGTCTGGCTAAACCGGGGCACGTAACGTGTCGGGTTTCGAGCAGAAACCAAGATCTGCTGAGATTTGATCGACCTAGCGCGATCCGGATGTTTTATACATAGATTATGGTACAGCCGCATACTATAACGAGACAAGGAATACATCATATATCACAACACAATCCATGCGGCGATGTTCAAAGACCGACCGGTAATCACCTCATGGCTGTAGCCTCGGGGCCGAGGTAGTCCATGGGTGGCCACAGGATGGAATACCTCAAGCGATTCATAGCTACATTACTGCGCACATATACATGGTTCGACAGGTTGATGAGGACCTACAATCAGTGAAGCGCCTGAGGAGACGAGGAGACGAGGTACGAGGCGTGTCCGACGGTTGTGGCGACCTCTGAAGCACGTAAACCCCCGACTCGAAACCGAAACCCGTGGAATGCGGGGAGCCTTATTGTTTCTCTCCGCCGAGGCTGGGCTGAATATCCGGAAACAGCCGATGAAACCTTGGACCCGACGGCAGCCGATCGCGTCCACGACGACTACAAAAGTCTACTGTGAACCCACAAATGACCCTATAAACAATCCTTTAGATATCTACTCCCTCCCAGCAATATTCCACCCCACTTAAGGCTTCTCCCAATCCCCCACCTCCACAACAAAACTCTCGATGTACAGCGGAAACAGCATCAAGTTCATTTATGGTCAGTTGCAGAGTCGACCGTCTCCTATGTCGACGAAAGCGGCTGTCACACTTTCGAAGCGAGGGCTAAAACAGACTGTGTAGGAAATAGCCATCCAGAATTGGCTCAGGCAATAGCCGACCGGTATGATGTGCATTTAATTTCTAAATCAGTCTTACCACTCACACAAATTCGTGACCGATATATGCTCCCGGCTCCTGAAAAACCACACTAAAACCCCGACTGATCTCACTTTCGCTCGCTGTGTCAAACACGACCTGGACAGCATGGGTGTGACTCCTACTGCGTGTTCTGTCCGCAAGTTCTCGAATGGCGAGACCTCCGTGCGGATCCACGAGTCCGTCCGTGATGAAGACGTATTCATTCTACAAACCACCTGTGGACCGGACGTGAATGACTTTCTTATGGAGCTGTTAATCCTTATCTCCGCTTGCAAGACGGCTAGTGCTCGAAGGATCACCGCGATCGTGCCCTGCTATCCTTATGCGAGGTGCGCCACCATTTCTCCTTGTGGTCTATCAACATGTCAACATGTCTTAATATCTTACCGACATCTCCTCTTCCCAGAAACACGCAAAAGGACAAGTCTCGCGCCCCAATCACCGCTAAGCTAGTCGCGAACATGATCCTGACGGCTGGATGCGACCATGTAATAACCATGGACCTGCACGCTGGCCAGATTCAGGTACCTGGACCCAGCTGCCAGCTCCCGTACAGCATCCTGACGTCGAATCGATAGGGCTTCTTTGACATCCCCGTGGACAATTTGTATTCAGAACCCGTCCTCATGGGATTCATTAAGCGCTGTATTCCAGGGTGGAAAGACGCCGTGGTGGTATCTCCAGATGCGGGCGGGGCCAAACGTGCGACTGCCATTGCAGACAAACTAAATATGGACTTTGCGCTCTTCCACCGATCTCGCAAACGTGGGAAGGGGTTTTCTGGGCGGAGTATGACGGACAGTATCGGCTCACTACGGACGAATGGCCGTGATTATAACGACGAGGCGGAGGAATTGAAGGAAGATGAGAACCTAGAGTTGCTTGTCGGGAGTGTAGAGGGCAAGATTGCGATTCTAGTTGATGATATGATTGACACGGGCGAGACGATGCTGATGGCGAGCACGAGCCTGATTGAGAACGGCGCGAGCCAGGTTTGGATCCTCGTCGGACACTGTACGTGCACTCGCTTTTATTTCTCATTGCCGTTCCCTTACTGACCATGTCTCGGATAGGTCTGGCGATGGACTTCGATAAGCTTGCCTCCTTACCGATCGAACGTCTCGTGGTAACGAACACCACTCCAATACCTGTTGAACAAAACAGCAATATAATCCAACTCATTCCACCAACGCCCTTCTCGCAATCACGTAACACCTCTCGTCCGCACTCTCGCGCACGCAGTCCGGACATTCCCCAAGGGATGACACCAGCCTCACCCTCTCACAAATGCGAAGGTCCACCCACTACAAACGGACTTTTGATTAATGGGACTAGTAGCGAGAGTGACGACGAAAAGCAAAAGCTCAAGTTGACCATCTTGGACGTTTCGCCTATGCTCGCAGAGAGCATCCGAAGGACGCATAATGGAGAGAGTATCAGCCTGTTGTTTGGAGAATGGGCTGAGAAGGCTGCTTTCATGTACTCATAGTATTGGTTTGGGCCTTGGTTCGTATTCCATGGTTGGTTTGTTAAGCTGTGTGACGCCTAGAATGTCTGATAAGCAAGCCGCAGCCTCCCACTTGCTGGACACTCATTTGCTTCATGACATTCCCGAGTGCCTCAATGTTGCAGCAGAGCACCGTGTACAGGGTATGGATGGTCCTTGGCCGGCCCATCTGCTGAGTCCTTGTAAATAGAACAACTTAACTACCCTATATATCATATTATATTTTCAATTTCGGCTCTATGTACAAAATTTAAGGTAAATTGGCTGAAGATGCACCCGCTGTGTTCCCTTCAATACCACCTGCGGACAGTCCTTGGCCGATTGCTCCCTGGGCCAATTCATGATGGTTTTCTGCATTTCAAAAAAAATTATAAATTCATCTAACAACCTTAGTATATGTTCACACTCTATTCAGCCCCCTCACCCCCTTCATCTTCATCCCACTCATCATTGTCTCCAACTACAGTCCATGTCCTCAGCAACCTTCCTGTGGTTGATTTGCTTCTTTGCAGCTTCACTCTTGGCAATTTGAACCATTTGGAGGTGTCTGTGTAGCAACCTGGTTGTGGAGGAAGGTCAGTTGGCTGGGGAACACAGGGGGCATGGATACCCCATAGCTTGGGCACTACATGAAGGAATTTTTGAAATCCTGATTGTTTACTGCACTTTCATTATATGTCTAGTGTATGTTTAGTGAATTAATATGAATTTTACTACCCACCAATGCAATGCTATAGCAAGTACAAGCATTCATTGTAGTCTGCTTGAGGAATGGTTGGAGTGATTCCCCTTAGAAAAATCACAAAGGTAGATGGATATTGTGGGATCTTTTATTATTTAATACAGAATCTTAACTACATTTACTGGTTATGAATTGTGATTTCAGCCAAGGGGGGTACACCCTGTACATGAAAGAATTTTTTCATAATACCAATTGTTTACAGCACTTTCATTATATGTCTAGTATATGTTTAGTGAATTAATATGAATTTTAATACTCACCAATGAAATGCTATAGCAAGTACAAGCATTCATCATAGTCTGCTTGAGGAACGGTTGGAGCAATCCCTATTAAAAAATTCACAAAGATAGATATATATTATGGGGTCTTATATTATTTAATACAGAATTTTAACTACATCTACTGATTATGAATCGCGATTTCGGCCATTGGCCAAGGACCATCCATACCCTGTACCTTTAAATGTGGCCTTCTGAAACTGATGGGCCCACTATCGATGCGCTGGTGGGCCGTCAATAGCCCATCTGGCAACAGCCAAACTGTCACTGGTAAAAGTTTAGGTCATGTTTTTCATGTCCCTCGATCACATTCCAAGGTCATCTTTGCATGACTCCAGGACATGTTTTTTATGATTTGGGACGTGATACAGAATGGCCAAAATCATGACCTCAGGTCATGAAAGGTGACGAACTATTCGCCCTTGAGCCACAATTTTCATGTCGCGAGTACATGTTTTTCATGTCATTCAGACATTGTTATCATGTACACTAGACCCAATATTTACGACTCATTGCCAACTTATTCATGTTGCACAGACATTGTTATCATGTACACTAGACCCAGTATTTACGACACATCACCAACTTATTCCCACATACTAAATGAATGAATTGCCAAAAAAAGGATATATATATGAGCAAGACAAGGTAAAAGCCATTATCATATTAAAGTGAGCAAGAGAAGGGGCTCCGATCCACCACGATGCATACCCAGGGCCAGGTAAGAATAGTGTTGTCGGACCAAAATGATGAGAGAAGAGGGCTTCCATCCACCGTGATGCACACCCAGGACCATCGATTGGGGATAAGGAGCATCTAGGACAATGTCAGCTATGGATGCCAAGAGTGGTTTGGATGTACCAAGATCGAGTCAAGAAGAGGTAATGAGATAGGAGTGACTAGTGCTTCCTGGTGGTACTGCCCATCGATTGGGGATAAAGAACATCTAGAACAATGTCAGCTATGGGTGCCAAGAGTGGTTTGGACGTACCAAGAGACAAGAAGAGCCAATGAGAGAGGGGCGACTAGAGCTTCCTGGTGGTACTGCAAGTTGATCGTTGTCCATTGACTGGCTCCACAACAGCTGGCTTGAGGCTGTTCCTGGTCCTGGTCCTTGCGGATCCATTTGCTGACTGGAGAATGCCCGAGTTTGATGCTACTACAGCGATGCAGGGGCAGGCACTGCTGGCAAGGGCCGAGGAGCTGCTGTAATGTAAGGAGCATAAGAACGATATTGATTAGCTATGAAAAAGGTACAATGCGTTAATGAGAGACCAAAGAGTATCAAGTGATTGTGCGACTCACCAACAAACCATTGGTCTTCTTCACAGGAAGAACTGGTTCACTATGAAGAATGTTAGTATTGTAACTGTTGTGTGAAACAACACGTACTGTTCCTCTGCGAAAGCAAAATTTGGTGGATTGCACTAGACAACAGTAAGCCAAGATGTCAGTAGGCAAGGGAATAACGCACGAGCGATGTCCCTTCGCCTCTCTTCACTTGACTCTTGTTGGTCAGAGACGAAGAGGCTGCGGGTAGGGCTGGGCAAGAGTCTACTTTGGGCAGAACGGCACCTGGACCCATCAGATGGAGAAGTGGGAGCATGTATGCTACTCACCAGATCGATCAGAGGTGGACTGCGGATGGTTGAGGAGTGTCAGTTTGAATGTAACTCAGAGAAAAGTGGTAGATGTACTTAAACTGCATGATCTGCAGGAAGCAAGTTACCCACATTTCAATGGCTATGCTCTGGAATGGCGAGGGAAGATTTGAGGTTGACATTGTCATCCTCAGTGTCTTCAGGGTAATATTCTGAAGGCTTGCCGTCATCTGTGCTTGCCTTTCTTTCGTTGTTGAGTACTTTAGACTTCTAAACATTGCAAGAGATGGTCAGCGAATGTCCTGAGTGAATGCTTTTGGCATTCAGTGGTTTCCTCCTGAACGGGTTGTACAGTCTTGGAGGGGTATGGGGAGAAAAAACTCACTTTTAGATGGATTATAGGTACACTCCGTACCTTTGGGAACTGTTGTGAAGGGCATGGTGAATGGCAGGGCAGAGAGGTTTCTTTTTTTTTGGAATGTGTTGTATGGCCTTGGAGGGGTATGGGGAGAAAAAACTCACTTGCAGATGGATTATAGGTATATTTCGTACCTTTGGGAACTGTTGTGGAGGGCATGGTGAACGGCAAGGCAGGGGGGTGGAGTGGTCGGGTCCAAACTTGGACTTAGCCAAATTTCGATATCGCAAGCTGTTTCCTTCACTCTTGCGATTGCTTCTTGCCCTCTTTCCATTTGTTTTTGTTGGTACTTATCGTTTTTATATGCTTTTTATATTGTTTTGTATTAATACAAGAGTGTTTCCCAAGCAGGATAGGAAATTGTGCAGTGTGCTCAAAAAAACGACATGACGAGTCTTGGTCTGGAGGTGAAACTAGCTATCCCAGAGTCTTATGACCAGATTCCGCTGCATCTTGTAGATGACAAGTCTCACGAGAAACGCACAGTGTAGGCCCAGAACAACATTCGGGAACAGGGTGAGGAAGCGGGGGCCCGTATGTGCTAGAATATCTTAACCTAGATTGTGTATGATGCTCGTACTGCTCTGTTGTGCCAATTCTCATTAGAGTGGCCTTTGGCTCGATGAGAGAGCATCCATCGAATTGGATGAAGAAAAGTATCTGAAGATTATCCAGGCATGTACTAGAGCATTTATTACCACTGTAGAATCAGCTGAAATGTGTTGAACGACCCTCGCCTTGCTCGAGCTCACAATGAGTCATGATCATCGAATTGAGCCTTTATCACGCTACCATTACAATACCTATGTTGATTCTACTATATAGATACAGTATGGCGACTCTCCGAACCAATTCTAAGAGCTTGATCGAGTCCTCAAGAATGGACTCTGGGCGGCCACTACACCACCCAATTACTGTCTCTGGTACTCTCCAAACTCGAAAACACTGTAATATCATCCGCCATGTTTTCTCATGTCTGGTCATATTTTTCATGTCCGGTCATATTTTTCATGACCTAAACTTTTACCAGTGCTGTGCTTCAGATAGGTGGTCTAAAGAAACACAAGTCACAGATAAACATCCTCTTGTGACTCTTCATCTGGAAATTTTCAAATCCTATGACCCGAAACTTGAGCAGAGTTGGTTTCAATGACATGGGAGTAACAGTGAATGGTGGCTTCCAAGCATGTCTATGAGGAACAAGTTCCTGAGTTGTCAGGTACACATGAAGAGAAATCCTCCATACACGGATAGCTAATTAAGTGTGTGACTATGAATCATGTCCCAACCATACTGACACCTGTTCAGACAATCATGTTTTGGGGAAGAGGTGTGAGAAGCTTGCAAAGGACTTGGACGGCAAGGCAGGGGATGATGCTGTTAAGGGACTAGGCACAGCTCAGAAGGGACAGAACCATGAAGGTTTGTCCCCTGAGATGCGCTCTATAAATACAGAGAAGTTCCACTTTCACATGTCCATGCACGATCATGGGGAAATGGGGAAATGGGGATGGCCAAACAGAATACAACAACAAACAGAATACAACAACAAACAGAATACAACAACATACGTAACCGTGTGATGAGGCATATCCCACCAACACAAATGTCATGGAGCTGAATCCCAGTCCCGGCCCCATCCAACTTCCCACTTCCAATACACCCTTCCACAATCCATTAATGCAACGTTCTTTGGCCAGGACGAGCAGAATGAGTTCCCCAAACCTGTCACATCGTCCTTCTGTTAGGGCACATAGCCTCCAGCCCCCGAAGGTGATCTCGACATCGACTTCATTGGGCGCTTGGCATGAGTCGTCCGTGGTAATTCAAACATCCGAGTATCCCAAGCAGCTCAGAGCACGGAACAATCCACGATGCGATGGGCGAGCGGAGTAAAGTAGGGAATGTCGGATTGGGTGTGCTCTATATAAGGGAGGTATGCGAGTGTAAAACATATTCGCGATCCTTAATTCCCTTCCCTAGCTAGTCTGGAGCGACCAAAGAATGACCGCGCGAGGCGCGAATTCTTGCCATTCAATCCCATGCTCGGCCAGTCTTATCTAATTTGTTTGCTGTCACCGATTTCGCCACGTATGAAATGTGGTCAGTTGGTCCCCAGAAGGAGCAAGTCACTCGAGTGCAAAGAGTGAAAGAACAACCATAGCAATACCGTACAAGTGCTAAGGTGTACCCAGGAGTTGGTGGTGACAGCCATCGTTGAGTCCAAGATCAAGGTTGCGGGTAGGGTTGATTGTTTGGGCCGTGAGTCGTACTAAGAGCGGCGCGTAGAGGCGTCAACCAAAGGGCCCTCAGAGGCAGTAAAAGCCTTGTGGGCTCATGGGCATGGGCTGTGGTGGCGGACAAATTAAACCAAGATTGTACGTCACTTGGACCCGCCCTTTCGGTCTATTCCGAGCCCTCGCAAGACATAATTCGACAATCTCTTGCTTGGGTAGCAAACTATCCGCCTTGGAATCTAGTCAAAGACGTTACCCGCGTCCCACAGCGTCGCCTACAGAACCCCGAGTCTCTATCGAATATTTGTACACTATATCCAGTGGTAGATTGTTCCCGGAGTACTATGTGTTGTCAGGAGTGCCACAGAGCGCGACGACCGAGGAAATCCGAGCAGCGTATAAACGCGAGAACCTGAGGTACGTCTCTTTCCTCATGTCCTCAATCCGAATCCTCGCTTATTCCATACACCATCATAATGTACTGATACGCCTCGTCGCATAGGACCCATCCCGATCGTTTGCCGAATGGCACTTCAGCGGAGAAGAATTAAGGCACCCCGTGTGAACGCAGAAGTACAAAGTTTGGGCTGACTCCTTCTTTACGCTCTGGTGTTTCACGTAGCGTGCAACTTCCAGGTTTCAGGCGAGTCCGAGTCCTTATCCTATCTAATCCCCCTCAGTTTTCGAATTCCTAATTCGTGTGGCTCATTACAGGCCGTGGCAGATGCTTACTATGTTCTCTCCGAACCTGTACACCGACGGAAGCACGATGCACTTCTGGCCGCCTACTCATTCCAAGACCGGTCTTCAGACCCATCAGCAAGCGACAATTTCTTTCCCAGTTTGCTCGCTTCTTCTCGTCTGCCCAATCTGGTGGTGCCCGACGCCCCACCGAGCCGGAGGAGGATGGGGCGACACTGGATGGGGAACGACAACGACAGAGCACACATGCCTTTGCTGAGGGTCGACCAGATGCTGAAGGGGTAACTGGGAATGTGTTCGAGGAGGTGAGCTTTTGCGCGGTGTATGGATTGGGAATGCAGCGGACTGACGCCCTCTTTGACTGATATAGATGCTCATACCAGAAGTGGAAAAGGTTGTCCCCGTTTGGACATACGTTGATGCTCTAAGGTATGCCCCGGTCTTGTTGTCATGTTGACCACCTTGTCGCTCTCGTATTCAGTCACTCAGTGACTGACGGTGTTGTTCAGCGGAGCGGGTCTCGGGTTCTATACCCGGCATGCTGATGGGCGGCTACGCCGGCAATCGACTGGGTAAGGGCAATATAGCCGCGGTGTTTATTACTGGGCTGGGTGCGGACAAAGAAAGCGGAAATTCCGAAGGCGTTGGCATTCACAAGGCATTCGCGCATTTGCTGTGTGTTTGTTCCACGTACAGTATCATATGTAGTTGGATACATTCCCTGCAGGCAAGAGCCCGGCTCCGGAGGCTGGGTGAATCGGAACCGCGGAACCGAACATTTACAAATGACTACTCCTGGACCTCCCCTCTTCTGGCGTTTGCCGCTCCTTCCACCTCCCACCTCCCACCTCCTTCCTCTCTCAGTAC
>Ga0307515_10006461_pt1 | contig 23458 bp, 28 predicted proteins | sample 17_EM_MG_FD_194513 | JGI IMG/M metagenome (GOLD analysis project Ga0307515, IMG submission 194513) | Populus trichocarpa ectomycorrhiza microbial communities from riparian zone in the Pacific Northwest, United States - 17_EM | ecosystem: Host-associated > Plants > Roots > Unclassified | place... | reverse complement strand
AACACTACTCGCACGTCGGAACGTCGCCAGTGCAAGTAGGAAGACTGTTGTGAGAGTGGGATGGATTGGCGAGACAATTTCCGAGTGAGGAGTATATCGCTAGAGGAAGCGTCCATCAGTCGCTGCACAATCAAATCAAGACCTAAATAGAGGATGAAGCAGAAGGATGAGGCGAATGGAGGGCCAAGCCGAACGTAAACTCACGAATAACCTAACGCCAGTGTCGTGCAAGTCGAGAACGAGGTGCTTGATATCCAGTGGTGTATCGTCTTGCTCCTCTTCTATCTTTTTCCAGAAGGCTTCAACAGAATTACAAACATGCTGCAGCTGGCGTGGACACTCCTTCAAGGCGAGTAGAGGAGAGGTTGAGTCGACGAGGGTTGTATCCGGGTCTTGTTCATGGTCTTGGTCACTAGAATATACAGGTTTGAGCGTGCGTACTGTCCCCTTATTCGCCAGCGAGCCGCCATTGTCAGCCTCGCACAAACCGATTTGTTGGGGCAACACACCTCCGAGCCTTCAGATATCACTGAGAGCGCATCCATAGCTTATCAACGCACAACGCACAGCGTTGGGGTAAGACGGGATGGTAGGTGTCCAAGAGGTAGCCTGTCGGCCGCGGCCAAATATGGAGAAGCGGGCGGGGACAATAGAGATACAGATTTTTAATTGGCTGGGCGGTAGCCAATAGGAACAACGGTAGCCTCATGGCCTGAGTGGCGCTGATTGAGCTAGGTGGTCGCGTTCACTGGTGGGTCTGTCCCAATTAAGACGAGTGCAAAAACGGGAAGGTCAGGCACTGAAATAAACCAACAACTGCGTCATTGCAGAGCCGTCATCCACCTCATCCTCTCCACCACCGTGATCCAAAGTATCACAGAAGGAGTGCCTTGCTCATTAGTCGTGACGACAATTTGCCCTGGACTATGAGAACAGTTTTCCAATATAATGGTGGTCTGCCCAACCCGAGCCTGCATACCATTGCGCCATCTTAATAATAGTGAGGGCTGAAAGCCCAGCTAAACAACAAGCGAGATTGCTCCCACGGCCACGTCTTCCCCCTACGCCTACGTCATTCCGCTTGTAACACGCAATGTCTGCTCAGTCTGCTCAGTCTGCTCAGTCCGCTCAGCCCAAGCACATCGCTCTCCTCGGGGCGGGTCTCTTCGCAACACAGGGTATGTAGGAGCAGTCTGCAAATTTTAGTTAATTTTTTTCTTTTGCTTTCGATTTTACTAACTTTTTGGGTCCTATTTCGTTCAGCATACCTGCCAGCGCTCGAAAGGCTCAAGGACAAATACGTGCTCGTAGCAGCCTACTCCCGTTCGCTTTCTTCAGCCTCCACGCTCGCAAAGACAGCTGCCGAATTACTCAACGTGCCTGAGACGTCCCTCGCCTTGTACCACGACCAAGGCGGCCCATCTGCAGACCTTAATGCTCTGTTGAGCTCTAACTCCATCAGTGCGGTTATTGTCACGTTACCTATCACGGTGCAGCCAGAGATTGTTCTCGCCGCCCTGCGCGCAGGCAAGCACGTCCTCAGCGAGAAGCCCGTCGCGGCCGATGTGACCTCTGGGTACTCCCTCATCGCCGAGTACCAGGAGATATACGCATCCAAAGGCCTGCACTGGCGGATCGCGGAGAACTTTGAGTGTGAACCCGCATTCATCAAGGCAGCCGAGGCGATCCAGGCCGGAAGGATCGGTAAGATTTCCCATTGGAGGTTGAGCAGAGCAGGAGGCATTGAGACCGATAACCCATATTACAACACTCCCTGGAGGACTGTGCCCGACTACCAAGGCGGCTTCATAGTGCGTGATTCATCTGACCTTCCACTGACGCCTGGTCATCTCACACGAGTGTACACAGCTCGACGCAGGTGTGGTGAGTCTGCATAATGCCGTCATTTCACGAGAGGTAGTAACCTATAGCATCCCCGTCAAAAGCATTACGCAGCAGCAATTCGAACGGTACTTCCTGGATGCCCAACGGAGCTCTCTGGATTTTCCTCCCTCACTCGTAGCCATTTGGCCCCTCATGATACCATCCACTCGGTCATTCGCTGTGAGGACGGTTCGCATGGCCTGTTCGATCTCAGCTTCGCCCTTCCTCGCAATGCGAAGAGCGTATTCGACCTCACGGTCGTAGGGAGTGGAGGAATGCTGTACATTCTCAACGAAACGAAAGATGGTAGGGAAGGGTATAAAGTCGTCGTTCTCTCGACGGATGGCAAGGAAGAGGTCATTGCTCGGGAAGAGCAATGTGGTGTCCTCAAGGAACTCGAATATTTTGCCGAGCTCCTTGAGGGCAAGGACTCAGGCAACGGTCTCCCAAAAAACACGCTTCTCGACGTTGCTGTCATTCAAGCCTCCCTCACGTCCGAAGGTAACACAGTCGACCTCCTCAAACTTATTGGTGGTCACTGATCTTGCGACCTTGCTTGATGAACACGCTCGATTCCGTCTATGCTGCTAGTACTAGTACTAGTGATCTTATAGGCTAGTTCCTGAGCGCATTCGCCCATGTAAAGTCTTACATAAGTCCTCAATAAACAATTTGTATGTGCATTCCAGCAATTACGGTGCTAGGGAGTACAAGATAGTGAGATTTGTCTCCACACAGCGTCTACGACAAGCATTGGCGCGCCATCTTAGGGGTCACATACAAGTTCAAACGTAAGTCAGTGTATTCTCACAGCATGCGCAGCGTGAGATGCGTGTGCTGCTTCGCACTTCGCCCCGGCCTTCGAACCCCCCCCCCCAGCAAAGCTTTACGGTCGCTGCTGTCTTGATTCGACAATGACCGCTCTATCCTACGCTCACACCCATCATAGTTCCCGCGCAAGCACCGACTAAACAACTCTACACCTTTCCCTTCCTCGTTCCTCGTGTTTCGCAACAAAGAGAAATGAAGCACGGAAAGGAGCTACTGATGCGCGGGAGCGTATCCAATGGCAAGAATGGGGCCAAAATGGAGAAATACAGAAAAGGCGACAGGGCGAGAAAAATAAGATACGTTGGATGAATGAGGGAGGGGCAGCACCATGCATCTCTTCACAGGACCACTCAATGTATGCCGGGTTCGGTCCGCCCGTTCCAGTTTGGGATGATACCTGCCCGCACAAAATTATGAATTGGTGTCCTTCCCCGCATCTGTCGGCCGTGAGGCCACAACTACAAAGAGACACGGGCAATCCAATCATTAGGTTTGAACCATTTATCCATGCTCATCGTTACAGGTATTGTTAGCCACAACCAAGGAATTTGCCAGAATGGCTATGAGTGGACAAACGAATGGCCATTGGAGTGACAACATATATACATATATGAGTACTCAAGTATACCGAAGCACAGGTTACCACCCCACTCCTTCCTCACATCGCTACTTGTAGCAATGCTCATTTCTGGGCGGCAGTTCGACCTCGTCGCTGCGGTCAGCGACGGTGAAATCACCTTGTCGCCAGGGATGGTCGATATGTCCCCGGTGATCCGTGCCCAAGCCGTCACAGAGGCACAGCGGGTGCAAGCGGAATCCACAAGCAAGTTGCTCATCAATATTCCAGGCACCTACGAACGGTGGAGCAGTACATTTCCCACGCCAAACAAAATGATTGCACACAGCTTGAGAAGATGGACCTTCCCACTTTAATCACAGCCGGGGAATTGGTAGTGCACTTAGACATACCAGGGGTAGCTGATTTAGTCACCTTCGATATAATCCAGGTGCTCGTAGGTGAGGTCGAGGGCCCATACGATTTGAGGGACCATCCATGGCTCGATCTTTGCCGTCTAGCCAATAAAATAAACGGCAAGAAATTCTACGACGGCATCGCTTGGTGTTTTTTGAACGCGACTCGAGCAACTCGTTCACCAGAGGGCGCCCTTTGGGCCTGTCAAATCGGACAAACCGTTCACAACGAAACTGGATACCAGCGCCTATGGACATACGGCCTGTACCTTTGTGTGGCATGGGGAGCCTTCGGGCACCCTGCTGGGCCGACGCTTCCAAGGGCCATGGTATACGGGGTTCAGTTAGCCCAGGGGATACTGGTGGCCGTGATGAATGGATTGGACATCCCTCAGCTGTGTGACGTGCACGAGCCCCAGTGTGTAGGCGGGGATGTTCGGCGGTACTGTGTGGAATACTGGGAGGCCGTGTGGCGGCAGGCCCATCAGGTCGCCCGTGAGAGGCTCTCCAACGAATACGACAAGACAAATTTGGGCGGGGTCAAGAGAGATGTCCTCCGGATGCTCCCCCTGATTACCCTCGCCCTCCAGGATATCACGCAAACGAGGCCTGTCGAAGGTGCATTGCGGATATGCGACGTCAAAAGACTTCACGCATCGAATGACTGGCTACTAGCAAACCAGGGTATGATCAGATCCATCATCAACGGTCTCCTTTAAGATGATTTCACTACACCCGCGGAAGTTTTGAGGTGGTCACAACGCACTTATAACGAATGTACCTAATTATGCGAATTGGCTATGATTATCGCTACCCTGTGCCTCTTCTGCGTGCCAGAATCAGTTTTCAGAAGGGATGGATCTTACGCGAACCAATTTGCATCAAACAGAATATGCTTACTTGCAGTATGTGAATGCGATGGAATGCTTCAAAGGTGAGGAAGTTGGTGGGTATGCTCCGAAGTGGTCGAGGTCAAGTCGCGAGCGCCTGGCCCAGAGCAGGCCAGTCCCTCCAGCCATCCGTTCACTTCGCTAGCACAAACGAACAAGCAAGTACGTAATGCTAATACTTCTTTGACATCGTTGCTGATAGTGGATGATGTCAGAAGGCGTTGCCTCCTATTCTCCTCAAGGGCGAGCACGAGGATCGCATCAGAATATCGGCGCCAGAACGCCGGGGTGATGATCACATGATCATACACGCCAAAAGGGTTATAACGCGGGATTGGAAATTGTGCCGCAGATATCATGATTGTATCTGTTCGTCCTTTCCCCTACACGCTCGCGTGGGTCCCATGATGTTACTCAGTCATTAGCGGTATTCTACAGATATTATTTGGGTGTTCATTTATCAGATTCTCTGATGGGGATTTCGATATTCGAAGCCGTTGAAACCGCTGATTCGACGGGCTAGACTACGCACGGGACCACAACAGGTGAGGCCTGCTTAATGTTTCCAACTCAGAAATTTCGCCGAGAGCCGCGTCCGTCGCCGCGTCGCCGGAAATGCGGGGTAGAACAAAGGGATGCACGCCATTCTTGGTCACGCCACCCTTTGCGCCCATGCCTATCCTATCACGCCCCTGACCGACCCTCGGTAAATCAACGTATAAAGCCAGCTGACCTGTCGAAACCGAAACTTCCAACTTGCCATTCCCAAGACTCAACCTGACCACTTTACCACTCTACCACTCTACCACTCTACCAACTCTATCTCACTACTTGATCATATAATCATAATGACTCGCACAGCTCGTTCTACTTACCCCCGTGCTGTCAGGAAGGACCGGTACGTACTTGGTCGTTCTACCACAACCCACACCCAACCAACGCTCGTCGCATTATCTCATATATTTCTCACAACATCCACTTTGGTACTCACAATACTTCTAGATCCGAATCCAAGTCAGGCCTCGACAAGTCCATCAAGAAGAATGGGGCTGGTGCCCACTCCTGGGGAACCATCCTCGCAGACCCTGCTACGGGACCTGTGGACGAAGATGAATACACGTCCGACGAGGCAGAGGGCCAGGACCAAGTCTCCAACATGTCCTTCCCAACCGCTGGTAACGTTTCCAATGTGGAAGGGGAGAAGAAGACCCGTAATAGGTCCACGAGTAACGTCAGCGTCGAGGACGTTCTCAACGCGAGAGAGTTCAGGAAGAGGGTGTTTAGCAATACCGATGCCCCAGGTCAGTTCCTGCGCCCCCGCTCTGATCTGTTGCTAGGGTCAGGTATGCTAACACCCTTATAATATGACACAGTGGACCTCTCGTCGATCGCAAGGACCTCTGTCGCTGCTTCCAGCTCCCCGCTCACGTCATATTCCCATGCCGTCAAGAAAGAAGGCAGTGTGGGGATGAGCGAGGAAGATGAGGTGCGTCACGCGATTCATTGCCCTTCTCTTCGTTCCAGAGTGTTCTGACGCGCGTATTCTTGCGTCCTCACTACCGAACCATTAGAACACTTCCAACCATTCCGCCTAAGTCGAGTCACGTCAAGTCAAATCCAAGCGTTTGCCAAGAGTGTTTCTGTGTTTTCTATTGTTGATGTACTACCATCCCCTACGGTACCGCTACGGTCCTTGTCAGTTTCCATAGCCTCTCGCGAATCGTTGGCATTTGTGATCAACACGATCGCAACCGATGTGTTTCCTCGTTGAACAAAGTCGATATTGTACAGTACCAAATCGAGTATTTGAGACATTTTTCTGGACGATTGTGCCTAGGAATCTCGCAATCCCATCCATTAATGCACGAGGATGGCCGTCGCTAGAGCCGAGGCGTAACATATGCATCGTATTAGAGTAGTACACTCTCCCCCGTTCGAGCACGCGCGATCATCGATCTATTCCCCTGTTCAAGCATACTCGGAAAGGCAATTGCAGGGCAATTGTGGGTAGAGGTACAAAGCTTTCTCTGTAATACAGGCCAGGAATCAAACGGGCCTTGTTATATGCGCAGTAGGACGGTTCACGCGATGAAGTTGAACCACCGGTTCTCCACCGTGACCCCTTTGCCGCTTTCCAAAAACTTCAGTCATCATAATCATAAAAGGGTTCAGCACAAGATACACATACCGTCCAGCACCACTTTCCAGTGAGGATCTTCTGGACACTGGTGACCTCTCGCATGATACTCTTGACGTGCCCTACAGCTAATAGTGGCGATAGCACATGTAAACGTGAATGGACGGATAGCCCGCGGGTATCAACGATAGTATGGAGTTGTTTGCAAGGAACGAGTGCTCCGACAAAACGATTCAACTGCAGGCAATGGTGGACAAGCTTAGGAATGACGCAAAGGGGTAATTTGAGTGAAGGTACATTACCTGGTTCATATCTCTCGGGACATCAATCGTCAGCTGCTCCAGGTTTTTTGCTCCTTCGCAAATCACCTCGAGCGTGCTGTCATGGAGGTGGACTTTGATGACATTCAGGCGTCGCAGGGTGTCGCCCCAGTAGCGGACCAGGTCTGTTCCCAGACCAGTAGTGAGTGTGCCTATGTCGGATTGACTCATCCGGATGGTCAAAGACTCCAGCGGGGATCTAGAGAAGATGGAGAGTATCTTTATCCATTGTGAGGTCAGGGTTGGGAAACTGAAAGTAGCGAAGTGACGCCATCGAGAATTGAGCGTCAGGTGCTTGACTGACAGTGGCAGACTAGTGAGCGATTCGTTTCTGTCGGGGTGATCCTGGGGTTTGAGGTGAGTGACCTCCAAAAGACGACATCAAGCCACTCACATTTATATCAAGATAGAGCACTCCCAAACGTGGAGAGTCGAGAAGGAGGCGGAGGATGTCTTGATGCGAAATTCGAAAACAGGATTCAATATGCAGCTTGTGGAGTGCGGGGAGTTTCCGGAGCAGATTCTCGAGCAGAGCTGCATCAAGATCCGGCGATTCCTAGAGCAAGTATAGTGTCATCGTCGACTGCGGAGGAAGCAATGCGCATTGTCGCTGCCAATCCTTACCTTGAGAGTGAGAGAAGTGAGGTGTTCTCCGATGCAATCGACCCAGTTGCACAGAACGCGCATAAGGCTGATGGATGGCTTCTCCAAGGTGAGAGCTGATAGAACCTTTACATCAGTTAATGATTTCGCTTGGGACATGCTAAGGTTATGTCCGTGAATCTGGACATCCCGAAGTCGGTGAAAGTTACCCAGGTGCTTGAGGAGAGGGGGTAGCGAGGCGTTTGACGAACACAACCAGACGAATGTTTCCAGGTTAGTGAACGAAATGAACGCGCGTGAGAGCTCTTGAAGAAACTTTGCATGTGGGGTCCCTCGTTCGTAGGGTATATCCCTGATCTCTGTAATAGTCCGAAGGGGCATTCGTGAGAAACTTTTTTGCAACGAATGTTTGACATCCACGCACCACAATGCTTGACGTGTTTAGTTAGGTAAGATCGGGTAAGGAGAGTTTTAAACGGTGATATCACCTGCACAGATGATTAAAAATGCAGGGGTTTTCCATGCAAGCCGACGCGACTGGATGGAACCCCTTACACTATCGATGCGTTTTACAAACGATAGGCGGATAATAATGTGTTCATAGAGCTTAGGGAGCGCGCCGCTGGCAAAGGTCGTGTTCACGAGGGCAGCCGCGACGAGGTCGCTTCGGCAAAGGGAGTGGAAGATAAATGGGAGGATATCAAAGGGTAGGTTATTTGCGTTCCCCATGGATCCTTGCTTATGTGGGATCGGACCAGTCTTAGCCCCGGTGATGTTCGCTCCAAAACACCGATTCCTTTCTCAACCACCAAGAGTCCGCGTCACTGCCAACAGGACAGGAATAGGACAGCGGGAAGGAGTTCATGCTCGAAGCTGTTGACGTGCTCAAGGGTGTGCTAGGCCGGGTTTGAAGAGACCACAAGGCCGCAGTCTTCGACCGCGCCAATCCGGGAGCTCGATCCGGGAGCTCGAAGCCCGGCCCGAATGGGTCTCCACACCGACCACCGCACGGCTCGAACCCTCATGGAGTGCATTCGGCGCACCCGTATCGCATTTATTGCTCAGGATATATAAGAAGTCTCAAAGTCTCTCTCACTCGCATGCATTCAGCATCTCATCCACAAACCCATCACGTTTTTGGCTCTCGCCTTTCATTTACAAGCAATGTCCAACCGTTTTATCAATCATCCATTCAAGCATGCATGCAATGGACAATCCTCTTCCCCTCGCCCCGCGACGTCGTGTAACGCCCTTCTGTCTGGATTGTGACGATCGTATGATTGAACGTTTGAACGTCGTGCAATGTTTTCTCCTCCTCTTCATTCATGTTCATATTCATGCATTCCTGGCATTCCTGGGTCTCGTACGCGCATCCATCGGCTTTTGAGCCTCGAGTATTTATTGCGCCCGCTCATTGGGGGCTCTGAAGGTGTTAGCCTGTATTGCCCCGGACGTCTGCTCACCTGTCAGTCTCCGGGTGTCGTGTGGTGCGCGTTCTGCAGGCGCGTTCTGGTTCAAGAGGGTCACGCAGGGGTCAAGGGTGCAAGGTTGATCCGGAATGGTTGATACTGGCAAACTTGCCTCCACTGGGTTCTCGAAAATGAGCGATCGCCAGATTGGGTTTGGGAGACGGCCGGTGGATCAAGCAATTCGAAAATGATTGTCATCGACCAGTCTGCGGGTATTATCATGCCCTTCTGGAGCGACAATGGTATCTTATTATTGGCCGGGAAGGGGTGAGCGCCATTTCACTGTGACCCTCGACTTCCTTCGCTAACACTTATGGTCTGCATTTGCCTTTTGTGCAGAGATGGCAATGTAAGGTACTATGAGTACGAATCTGGTACTATCCATCCCCTCAGCGAGTACAAGTCTAGCGACCCGCAACAAGGGATGTGCTCCACGCACTCAATGTTTTCGAATGTGAAATCGCCCGGGCGTACAAAGTTGTTCATCCGCCTTGTTTCCTGGGTTTAAAGCCGACTCTTTCCAAGCCGACATCCTCCGAGCGCTGAACCTTCTCTGACTGCGGGCGAGTTCTTCTCTGGCCGCGAAGAGGTTACGCGCAAGGTGGTGGACCTTATCCGTAGCCTCACGAGTGACTATCACCCCTAGTCCGAATCCTCCCTCACAATCGACGCTTGCATCACAGCCCCCTACTGCATCTCTGGGATCAAGCGGATACGCCAAGGCAGCCCCGCCTGGTGCAGCCTCCCTCTCAACGTCATGGAGCTCAAACTTGATATCCAACAAACCCAGCAGGTGGTAAGCCCAACCCACTACTCTCCGAATCTCATACGAGATATTTTTCATCATACCCGACGGTATTCATGCCCCCCTAGTCAATATGACGAGACTGACATGGTGTACAGGCTGACGAGTACCATCGGCGAAATGGCTACAACTCCATGACTACGCCGCAACTGAACTCAAGGTGTACAAAAACAACGTCAAACCAACCATGGATAATACGTACATCAAAATAGTGCAAGGCATATCCCAAGTTTTGAGCGACGCTGAGAACGCTGAGAATTCGGCGGAGCTCAACGGGTTCTCCCAGCTGAGCAAGGTCGTCGATATGATTTGTTCAACTCTCGAATTGGCCAGTTGTCCGTGCTTGATATTTGGGCACCGAGTTGTCCTTTGGTGATCTTCACAATCTAGCTGTCACCAACAGCCTTGACTAGCTTCGGCGCATATTTCATCCCTGGCGTCGAGTGCCGGCCTCTATATGCGGAGTCTTGGTGTTCCTGGTGTGTGCTCTTCTCTCTGATTCACATGCTAGCGGGACCTTGGATGCGGTATGGCAGTCCGCGTTGCCTATGGTCGTAATCCTTTTTCTCACCTATCGACTGGACTTGTATTCGTATATAGGTATGAACTTGCATCTACGGCAGTTGATCCGTGAGTAATTTCATTGGTTCTGACGTCTGTGCATCAGCTCCACGCCAGAACACTGCACGTGTGCTGTACATGGGTGCACTGGTTTCCCGTTCAGGGTCGATACAGCCCAAAGGCAGGTATCTTGAGAATAGATCACAAATGTACAGATCAAACAGGAGCAGTGACTACCGTTGAATCAAAGATATGGTCAACCATGGTCCAGTCATGTTCCTCCGTGATCACCGTTCCATCTTCTGCCCCCACATGACGTTTCACCGTTCGCCGGTTCAGAATTCGTGGGTATCTCGTCGCACCGTTGGGCCCAGCCCAGTCAAAGTCGAGTAGAAAGACGTTCTGTGCGTGCTCCTCTGTTCTCCAATGACGACGAGTCATCATATTGATGTCACGAATGTCCCCATGCACGAACCCACCAGCGTGCAATACTTTGACCACTCGCCGGATCTCTGTCATAACTCTGGGCTCGCTGCCATCCTCAGGCCCCAAAACGCGGTAGGTGTCGGGGTCCAGATACTCCATAACAGCCATATACCATCCGGCGTCCAGACACTGAAATCCAAGTAGACGAGGGGCTACCCCAGCCTCAGCACAGTGCCGATGTGCTTCTTTTGAATACCGTCGAGTGAATTTGACTAGAACCTTGTTCCCTCCAGCAGTCGTCGCGAGAAATATTAGCTTGTTGTTAAAACGAGAATCATAGGCGAACTTGATCCTTCGGTCTTCAGTCTCATAGCCATCAGGGTACGGGAATGTCACTCTGAACATCCTTTCATCTGTTCGGAGGTCATCCAGGTTCCTTAAGTTTAATTTCTCGTAGTAATCGCGAAGATTGTTGACAGCGGTCCTAAATGCGCCAAATGCACGAGCCAGCTGGATAGCCATGGCATCTTCGTAGACATTTGTATGAAGAGTGAAGCACCCTGTAAGACTCTCGAGCTGAAAGCGGTCAGTGATGACTGTCCCAGAAAACCCGATTAGGTTGCCTGTGAGGAGTAAGCAAAGGGTAGCAAGGCAGTGAGAGACACCCACCAATACAATATACTATGATGCAGGGGAGTAGATCGAGCGGGTCCTTTCCGCCTAGTAAAATTGGTCGAGAAGCCTCGAGAGAATAGAGGGAGGCTTGCACTTCCAAGTCTCTTTTACCATTCCAACCCTTCATCGCAAGCACCACATACATGTATTTCCCAAGAACGGCATGTCCGTCTGATATGCGATTCGTTGAGGCGACTGCCGCAGAGTATATCTGGATGCCATAATGCTTGGCAAGGATCTCTCGGAACATATCACTCTGGGCTATTTCATCCTCCCATGGTTTCGATATGACTTCGCACAGCTCTAGTACAAGCGCGTTGTCTGCCGAAGTTGGTTGGTGAAGCTCGACGTTTTTCACAAACTTTGCAAAAATGGGATGGAGAAGGGCCAATGGTAATGTGGTGTTATTTGGGGGGCGATGGAGCGCGAATCTTGATTCATTGAGCTTGCGATAATTTTTTGGTTTTGACAAGTAGGAAGGTGAGGGAACACGAGCAGCAGAGTCGTCCGCAACAAGATGTCTCTTCATTCTGTTATCGGCAGGAGCTGGTTGTGACATTTGTATATCCTCTTCCTCGTCATCAACAGGACTGAGAACGGCCTCGACGAGCTCAGCGACCACGGCAAGCAGCTTAGTGATGGAGGAGACATTGCACTTGTGGGCTATCATTGAATCTGGGGAATACTCATCAGCGAAGACGAGCCCTTCTGGAGGGCAGCATATGCATACCTTGACCCAGGCGATTGAGTATGATCTCATCCGGCTCAAAATTTTCCATGAAGGACAATTTGAACAACGCAAGAGCATCTTCATCAGGCCCCCTACCTGTGCGAATGATATTGCATAATTGTCGCAGGGCCCGGTAAATCATTCCAGCGCTTTCCTTTGCAACCTTTTTATCCAATAAGTCCTCTTGAAGCATTACTAGTCGATCATACAAGCGGCCAGCCGCTTCTTTCAGCTGAGCCTTCAGTTTATCGGGCTTGGTCTCCTTCTTCGGCCTTTTGGCGGTGGACGGCGTGGTGGGATTTTCCTCGTCAGCCGTTCCTCGTGTGCGCTTTTGGCCACTTCTTGTGTTTGCACTGACACTTGGGTTCATGATGGCGCTCGCTATGGTGGTGGCGTCCAACTTTGGTAACAATGCAAGCACCAAAGGTGTTTGCTTTGCACCTTCGCCAACCTGTCCCATGCTCGATACGCATGCAAGGCCACTTTGTACCTACGCAGAGGGGCGTGCGCACCGTTCGCGGAACGACCGTCGCGAGAATCATAACCCTCGAACGGAAATGTGATTATTTCCTCGTCAAGTTAGCCTCTACGCCTATTCTGAATGAATATCAGGTACGATTATATCGGTGGCCTACCAAAAATCTCACGAGTATCGATCATTTCCTCAAGGTTTATATTATAGCAAAGAGCACGACAGGTATGTGAATGGGTTATCTCACCACTCAGACGCATACTGTACCGTTTCCAATGATGCATTGCCACGCTGGCGTGTACAGTCAAATAGGCTCACGTACCTTGCAAACCCGAATGGGACTGGAGAACAGGAAGTTAACAGCGGGTTGCCGTCGTTGCAACCATCGCCCCACCGCCTTGTCGAAGTTAAAGGTGTATACCCCGTCGTTTTCATACCTCGGCTTCGGACAAGTGAACCTCGCAAGGAAAATCCTAAAATACAATAAAGAAGATTGCCACTCAAAACCTTTCTGTTCTTGGTTGAATCTCTCGAACAAGAAACAGTTGTGTACATCTGCACGTCTGTGCCACTTTACTTAATGCTATTCAATACCCCAACTGATAATTGTTGTGCTACAGTGGTTGGAGTGGGATTTTGCATTGCGTTTGCGGTGCGACCGAGGATATTCAACAAGCTGAATGTGCTGCGTATCGTCACCTATAGGACACCCAATGTCCGCCCCATGTCGCGTCGTCTTTGATTCTCCCGAATATATGCCCTTCTTGTGTTTCGACAGTCGAACAAAGGGAGAAGCCCCAAACTCGTTATACTTTAATACAATTTGGCTGTTCTTCCCCTCACTAGTGAGTCTTTGTTCCTCCTATCATGTTCGGCTATCCGACTTAGCTTCGTCTGCTGTCAGGCCCTTCAGCCGGGAAAAGTGTTCAAGGAAACTGGCCATCATCTGTTACTTATTGAGCTCTCCAGGGAGGCAGGACGGTCGTGATCAACTTCTGAGGATCTAATGAAAACATTTGCCAAAGTTTGGCGCTTCCTCGCCATTATCCCCCCACTGCTCACCTGTTCTCTAGAACTACGGTCTTATATCCTTTCGCCAGTATCAGGTTTCTTCCCTGGCTATCCTCTAGTCATTATTACCGCCCCGTCGGCTATCCGGTTCGCCCATCCTATCGCCCTGCATCGATAGCCCCCATTCGCCGACATCCACTGAAGGATATTTCAAACTATTTTCCATGGACTAGCATTTTCAAGCTCACCTTCGACGAGTGTGTCTGTAACAAGCTCCATGTGGTCCGTTTTCATATACTGTACTATTTGGCCGCATGTTGTTGGTGTGTTTGGGGCATCGATCTTACTTGTACTACTCACACACTCCTCCTTTTTTACTCTTACCCCAATCAATTTCGGAATACGCGGATATTCGATTGAATTCGGAGTTATATATAAGACGGTAAGTGAATAATACGAGCGGATTATCTTACACTGTCAACACATTATTTCCTCATGAAGCAGAAATATGTTCATCCACACCACTTCCAGATTTCAACCAGAAACCCCAATTCCCAATCCGCCACTCGATGACTCTCCCAATCGCGTATATATGCTATCCAACCATGATCTTCTGGACGGAGGAGCGCACAAGAACCCGTTCACCAGCTCCACATCCCTAAGGTTCTTGAGGAAGCGCAGGTATTTATTAACATTAACATCGTGCCTCGATGAACTGGGGTTATGGTTGGGAGAACGGTTGAAAGGAGAGGGACGAGGGGTGGTGGAGAGAAGGTGAGACATACAGAGAAGATCATGTAATCTTTCCGACTGTGTAACCTGTTCTGCGGTGATTGTGGCTCGATCCCGCGTAACGTAAGACCACCCCTCGTCGAAATTGAACCTCCTAAGCCACTCATATGGGCCCATAGGCAGCTGTGTCTTTCGGGGAACATCGAGGGAACCATCACTACTATCGGAGCTGATATAATTTCCAAATGCGGATATTGGAGAAGTGGGGCGCTTATGAGCGGCTAACCGCGCGCGATCGACCTTTGACTTTCACCATAACCCTAAGACCAGAACTAGCTATTTCCATTTACACTGTCACCAAATTCACCATGGATTGTGCTACCTGTGGATTGCTTGACCTGCCCACGGAGTTGCTTGTGGAGGTGTTTCTCCGTTTGCCATGGAACTCTGTCCTCCTTTGCTCACCGGTACGACCTTGTCTTAAACAATCTTCTTGAGTATTGACGCACTTGCTACAGGTTTGCAAAATATTCCGCGATCTCATATCTACTAGTGTAGAGCTCCAGTACCATATCGAACTCGGGATCGCAGGCTACCAAGACGGCTCCTTTCTTTGTCACGCACCCATATCTGATCGCCTCGCGCTCCTCCGTCGAACGACGAAGAATTGGTTGGAAATGAATTTTCAGAAGCGAGAGACTAGAACTATTGAAACGTTGTTCACCGCCTGCACGCTTCAGAGCTCAGTGCTTATGATCGGGACTGCTTTGGACGGTTCATTGGTGGAGGCGATTAGCGGGCAGGTCCTGACATCTGAGCTAGCCGGCACGACCTCTTTTCGTTGGGAGATCAAACACCCTTCTACTACACACCCTTCCACTACAGTCCGAGACTTTGCTATTGACCCATACCAGGATCTTCTCGTTCTCATGGAGGAGAGTATGAATGAGTAAGTACTTCCACATTTGTGAAGAAGATTGACGAATTTCGCTTCGATATTTAGAACGGCGCAGATAGTCACCAGTCTCCGCTTCAAATCTTTGTTGGTTGACAAGCCACACCCTAAAGCGAGATGCGAGTTAGTTTCTACTGTATTGCCATCGTCACGCTCCCAAGAGGACTATATCGCGGTCGTGAACGAATTTGCTCTCCTCCTCATAACTGGCCAAAGGGTCATCATTTGGAACTGGTTGACGGGGAAATGTCATGCGAAGGTTGATACAGCCATGCCCGGGGGTATCACGGAAGCAAGCTTTCTACAGCGGACAGCATTCATGGCTTTCAGACAGGTCGGAAACACCCCGAAGCTCGAGGTGTACTCCTTTTCTGCGAAGGAGCCGACGTCGGAAGAGCCACCTCCCATTCTTCGTGCCGTATACCTTTTACCCTCGCTCCAAAACGGAGTTGAGATGGCCATGCAATGCCGATGTGACCCTCCTCCTTTTCAATATTCGTATCTCGTGCAACCCGACATGTCTTCACTTCCTATTGACCCCCCGTGCTACATGCGACGCCCGTTCCATATTCAAGAGACTTCTCGCACATTTATTCTCGCGTTGAGTGTCAGAACCGACACTGGGCAGAACCAGGATGTTGTGATCTTTGCACCTCTTCAAACATTCCTCTCTACCAATCTCGATCCAGAGGCACCGCAAAAAGAACCGCAGGTCATTCCCGCAACGGAATGGATGCGTAACTCGCACGTCTTTGGCAGTATTCCGTTATCAGACCAATGGATATACGGTACTCGATTTGCCACCGTGATCACGGACTCGCCAGGGCAGCGTAACTTCTGCATGTTCGATTTCAATCCGGCCATCACGAAGTACTTGAAACATCACCAGGACCGCAACCGCTCACAGAATAAATCTTCCGGAACAGGAGCGCAGTCGACGGAAGATCAAGATATAATTGAGTGGACGGAAGGAAATGCGGTTATCATCTTGGGGTTGAGTGGGACCGAGTTCACTGATGAAATGTTCTTCAAAGAGCCTCTGCAAGGTGGAGCACCTGTCCTGATATCCATTTCAGAAGAAGAAATTGATGTCCCACCAAACGAGACTCTCAGGGTCCTTATTGATGATGAAAGGGTTCTCCTGGCAAGGGTGAGTGGCTTAGTTTCTGTGCAGGTTAACCACTGACCTTAAACTTTAGTTCAATGATGAGGCTGATTCAAGTGCAATAGATATCTATACAATCTGACGGGAACATTGGTATAGCCAACAGGCTTGGGGTTACTATACTTGTGGCACGTTGATTCTCCACTCATCTCCGACCCGCAGAGGAAAGCCCGTATTAGTCGTGCTCACGATTAGAAGCACCCAATATAGTACCAAGGATGTCCAATAATGAGTTACTTTATGAACAACAAGAGTGAAACCATGCATAGGATAAACAATACCGGAACCTAACTGGACTAGTAGAATCGAAAATAAACCCAATTCATACTAATTCCCACCACGAGAAAAACAACTTTCGAGAGAAGGGTGGTACTCGAGCAGAAACCTAAGCGACCTATGAGGGCGATGACGTGACGGCATGTATGTACGCGTGAGAAATAGAGCAAAAGGGAAAATAAACAACCCCCGTGTGTTGCTTGAGTAACGGTAAAAGTGAGGCGGCCATATGCAGTAGATTGAAGGACAAGTGACTTGGTGCTGTTACCGGACTGCACTGACCAGAGTGATTGATTAAATGGCTCTCTGCTGATAATCAGCGATTATGACGTCCGGTGAAACCTGAGTCGAAGGAACCACAAGGTAAATGGCGGCCCATTGTTAAGTGGCTAGGCAACAGAGCACGATACCCGTTGTTGTCGACTACCCGATGGGGATACGATCGTGGCATGAGTATCTATAACCATTTTTGTTGATTCGTTGCCTCCCGATTACGACATGGACATGGTTGTGGCAGTTCACGATCCCTCCCCACTGTATATTCCGTCGACACTCCACGCGAGTGCTTCCGCGCGCTACTGAACCACGGAGAGTTACGTACCCGAGCGATGATCTCGGTTAAGCACAAATACGAGGGCGGCTATTGGGTCTGGATCCCCGAATGAGTCCATGCGTCCGCCCTGCTCGCAGAAGATGGGAGGTTAGCACGTCGCTCAACGGTCTTCTGGTGATACGGGGACTCGGCATTCGTGGTGGAAGTACCCGGTCATCGCATTTGTAAAGCATGATCACGCTACCTTTGATTGGCGTACACTGTACATTGTATCATCAGGCTCTTTGTGGTTCGCGAAAGGTACTCTTGAATTCATGCAATTAACGCTAACAAGATAGTTTCGGAATACCCCTTACGCTAACAGATGAACGTACTATGAATAAGATGCGCAATTGGCGTCGAGGAACTGTGAAATGGCTGATCCTAGATACAATTCAAGATTCGAATGGAGCATGAAGATAGGCATTCATAAAACCACGAAGACCAATCCAATCCAAACACTGATCCAATCCAAATTAAATACGCACTGGAGGTAGTCCTCTCTGCCCTCCTTCACTCAAAGAGTTTCCTCCACTCGGTGACTCTCCATCCACCACCCTTCAACGCAAGGGCAGTAGTGGGCATACTAGCTAAGTGCCGCATAGTGGGCCGCCCATGCGGACAATTCCACGGTTGGTCCATTGTACCCATGTGCCGAACGACCTATCCAGAACGCCTCAGTTTCCTTGAACTGGTCGCAGCAAAATTGTGTGTAAAGGAAGAGAAATAGACGTACAGACATCAGTTGCACGGGGCTCAGCGTATCCCCCACCATCACACTACTTCTGCACGCGCGAGAGGCGAACATGGCGCGCGCTTTGGAACACCGGACTATTCGACCTCGCGGGGCGTCATGGAGGAGGGTGACTAGCTCCTCTAAGTCTTTCAATCCCAATATAACACATTACATGTCAGTGCAGATTTGAGGGAGAGGCACGACAAGGGGACAGAGAAATGGGAAATAGGACTGGACATACCCTCTGTACCAAAAACCGTGCTCTTGCTCACGGGTTGAGCAATCAGGACCAAAGCTTCCGTCGTCCCTCTTCCATCTTCGGAGACGCCAACCTCAAACCCGTTGCGTTGCAGGACATCCAAGTTCTCGATCGCCACTAACCGATCAGCCGCGGAAAAATTCAATTGACGGGGTCTGCATACCAATCGACATGACGTTAATACCCTCAGGCAGGCACAGTGGCGAGCCAGCAGAAAGGTAGAAGAGCAGGCGGGAGGGGAAAGAAGAGATTTAAAACTCACTTGATCAACTTTTGTGACTCGATCCGTGTCTCGGTCTGCAACCGTTCAAAGTTATACTTCTCATCCGCTGCATGCTGGTCAACGATGAACAGGTCGTCATGTCCCTCTGTGGATTTGCACAAGCGGGTGATTACAAATGCTCGATTAAATTGCCCCAGAACGTCCATCCGTTCAAAATCGTCTTTTGATACCACACGGGAGAGAGTGGCTTCTGCCTCCCCCGCGCTCGAGATAAGTTTTGAGGGTTGGACTGTGTGGAGGGAACTAGCGGAGCGGTCGGAAGCAGAGGTGGCAGAGGTGTTACGGGAAGATGTCGCCGTTCTCCATGATGCTTCCACAGACGCTAGGTCGAAGCGGACGGTAGTGGTGGATATGACGAAGGAACGGACTACTTCATCATCTGGCGCTCCTTCGACCTCTCGTTCCTTGATTGGGGAGCATTCACCCGTCGTCCGCGGAGTCGAACGGTCGGCTTTGGACACGACCATTTCCAAGTTGAGCTGGTCCGATGGCTCTTGAAAGCTGCCTTGGGATTGTACCTGCTGATTGGTACTGATAAGTTCCACCAGCCTAGCCGCAGTCACAGCAGCAGTGGGACCAGGGGTAGGGACAGTAATCCATGGTGCGAATCGCGCCTGATCAACGTCCATAGTACTGTCATCACCTTTGGGTGGTATATCGAGCTCGACCACCTCGTCTGCAACCATCTCCTCTTCATTTTCTTCATTCTCACTCTCAGCCTCATTAGTCACACCAATGTCACCCCTTTTGAACTGATTGAGGATACCTCGTATACCTTTCAGCGCAGAGTTCGGCCCCACAGGAGGGTTCGAAATGGCGCCTTTCATGTTGGTCTTCGAAGAACTACCTGGGCCTTTCTGCAACGCCCATGACGCTCCTGCCGTACTAAGGACCATTTGCACTGGCCCTGGGTGACTCCATGGTGTGATAGGGACGTTTGATTCTTTCGTAGGCGGTACCAGCGGCGGTGGGTGGGCAGCCTCAGCTGACTCGAATGACGGCGAACGTAGTGGAGACCCTGATGCCTTTCGCTTAAGCGAAAGTCTTTTGGTATTTTCCCGACCTCGATTTTCTTCCTCGTCTGAAGATACAGTTTGAGGTGAGGTGGCACCGGAAGGTAGGGCAGATGGTGCGGGTTCCTCCAGAATATCTTTGGTGACAGCATCGGCTCCTCCATGTGGAGGACTCGGGAAGGGTGGTGAATCCTCGCTGGGTAAGAACAACGGTTCCTCTTCAATGACCGAAGGTAGTTCATCAGGGGCGATTTGGTCGGGATCTGGAATATCAATTATACTTCTAGTACGATGGGGTTGAGTAATCGTAGATGCGGGAGTTTGATTCTTTGTTTGGCTGTTGATGACGAAACTGGAGGTGTCATTCCCGAGCTGTTCTGTCAAGGCTAACTAAGCAAGGGGAATTCAGATGACCATCATACATAAGAAAAATGACACACTAACCTTGAGCTGCTCGACGAGATTCTCTTCATGGTGGATGAAGATTGTCCGCTTGTCTGGGCTCACATTCACATCTGTGGAATCTGCGTGATAGGGTGAACAATCTAGAGCATAGAGCGAGGTACCGGCGCATACCACGCGGTAGGCGAAAGTCCATGATCACGACTGGGTTTTGGAGGGCGTTGAATGACCTATAGGCTTCATTGATCGCCTTTTGGACCTGGGGGGTATTAAATATTTGATTGTTGGTGTATGTGATAAACTCGATACCTTAGAGAATGAGCAAGGGCGTCCGTTGACGAAGAAAAACTGTCTGTCGTTACTCGCACGACCGGAACCTGGAGCAAACCGAGAGATGAAGCCGGAAACCTGGACTGTTATAGAACTGGAAGATCGTCAAGATACATCACGTAATCTGAGTGTCCACTGACTCGATTTTAACGCTCTTTCGCTTCGAGGTGGAAGTATCGGGTTCTACTAGGAGGTCGACTGCTACAGGGACGAGCTGCTCGACGGCCTTAGACCCCCAGAGAGCTGTTATAGACGACTTAAGGGAAGGGGAGCCGTCCGTTTGAATTTGGAGCGCTTTCTTGCTAGCTAACGGTCATAAGGAACGACCAAACACACTCGGACAGATGGCCTACCCGGTTTCAGACACTTGCATCAGAGTGAGCTTGACCCCCCCATTCTCTTGTGAGCAGGGTACGAGTGCATATGCGCTGATGAGTGTCAGCACCTTGCCAAACTCGCGTTTTGCGTGCCGCTCGAACTCCTTCCGACGAACAGGAAGTGGAGCGAAGAGACCTCGCAGCATAACCGTAGTCCCGCGCTGGTGGCTTCATCAGTTGGGTGGAAAAGGTGGGCACTATAGTCTTACCGATCGAGCAACCTTGCCAGCACGACTGAGAACCCGGCCCATTCTGTCGAACTCGAGGACAGTCGCCATAGGAGTATCTTCAGACGTAGCAGTAGTCACTGTGACAGATTCGCAGAGGGCACAGAGGGATGATAGTGCCTCTCCACGGAAGCCAAAGGTCTCAATTCCAGCGAGGTCGTCGAAACTGGCCAGCTTGGAAGTGTGATGCTTGAGGGCTACAGGCGCACGTTCAGAAAAGACGTCGATGTATTTGATAGGGGGGCTCACCAACGCAATCATAGTCCTCTTTGGGAATGCCCTTGCCGTTGTCGACGACTTCGATCGTCCCCATGCCATTCTCTTTCACGCGAATCTCTAGTAGGATTCGTAAGCTGCAGGAATGCAGTGCACGGTGAAATTACCAATCGTGGTCGCTCCAGCGTCGAGACTGTTTTCCACGAGTTCCTTGACTGCCGTTTGGAGGTCGACGACCACTTGACCGGACGTGATACGGTGTACACTTCCCGTGTCAATCGCCTTAATGGATGGCCCCTCCGCCATACCTACTGAGTCGCGGCAAGGTCCAAGTCGTGGTGACCAAATATTGACACCGCGTTGGTGTTTACGTTCGCGTTCGCGTTCGCGTTGAGGTTTCCAGCACACAGAACACACCTGAGAGTGAGCTTATGCAGAGCTTTATACATTATAATATATTAATGGTCACCCTTCGTCTCCTTCCATTTACCAATCCGGTGACGCACTCTGTTCACAATGTAGAATTTAGTTACCGGCTTGCGACGAGCACAATATTGGCTCACTGCAGAACGATATAAGCGCGCATTCGTGTTGCCAACAGCCTGTGAACCTGGCTCCGGCTCGCATGGTGTACCTCCTCTGGTCGACACTCGACAGATGAAAAGGAAAACACACATATTATATGATCCCGGACATCGGAAAACTAGCGCCATACTGCCGACGACCGCGACCTGCAACTCGGCCCACTTCCGACCATTGTCTGACGCCGCGCGCAAGTGGAGATCATGCGAGCCTCTCTGGTAGTGGTGCAACCTGGTGGTTGTATAATCGCCTTGTGTACGTGAACTGCTTTACATATATTGTCTGACGATGTTCCAGTGCACATACCAAGAAGCAATAAGTAATACACGTCATAGGGTAGCATCGTTTTATGACGCTCCTTATCAATCCCACGCCCACCCAAGACTCCCGCTCAGAAGCCGCGACGGCGGACATCCGATGGCCCAGTCTCTCTTGCCTGACAGATAACCTACTGATCAACTAATCTGTCTGCACTCTCACCACGGACTCCGATTGTTCCCCGAAACCCTGCTTTGCCGCCACAATGGGTGTGGCCAGATTGCCTTACCTTTATCATCAAAAGGGACTGGGCCCGCGCCTCAGACTCCACCTCCTACACCTGAAGAGTTCACACAACAAAATTCTCTCTGTATTACTCGGCTCTGTTAACGGGACCTCCAACTGCGATATATATTCGAAACCCAACCGAAACCCCACCCTCACGCCACACCCTGCGTAAGCTTCACCGGCGATCTCCGATCTTTCTCATAATCTCGCAATGTCTGCTCCATACGAACTCGAAATAAGTCCGCCGTTGGATTGTCTGTCCAGCTTTATTTTTTCTGACGGAGTATACTACCTACAGAGCGGGCGTGTGATGGGGACACTCTCGATCAAACCAGGGCTTTCGAGATTTGCGATAAGGTCGCAGTGGAAGGCAGTGAAGGGTATTATACCCCTCCCTTCTGCTCCAGTGACGTCTATCTGACCAGTTCCATGTAGCGCGCAACAGCTGGCCCAAGCAGTGATCGCCAGGTTCAACTTGTACCCAGATATATCGGAAAAGGCCCGTCTACTGGATCTTGTGGACATTCTCGTTGTAAACTGTGACCAAACCTTCCATCTGCACCTCGCAGAGGAAGGATTTTTCCAGACGCTGATTTCAGATAGGAGGGTATGGCTTCTATCACACCTTCACCTTGAGCTGCCCTCTTAGCTCTACTTAGGTTCAAAGCGACCAGCAATTTCGTACCAATGTACAGGCACACCTGACCGCCTGGCTCGACAGTCTATCAGAAAAAGCACTCGGAATTGCTAGTGATGTACTCGGGCGTCTTTCAGGCTCCTCGGAGGCAGGGCCCCCGACCGAACCTCAATCTGGAAGTTCAAATCCTCGTGGGCCCTCGGACCAACTCTTAAACCGCGGTCCCAGAGAAGTTATTACGGTAGCTACCAATATATTAGGTCCTCTTATGGTCGATTTAACCATCTGTTTATTTGCAGTTCCGGACACCAAAACTTGAAAAGAGGCTTTGCAGGTTCCTGTTG
>Ga0307515_10006460_pt1 | contig 23460 bp, 24 predicted proteins | sample 17_EM_MG_FD_194513 | JGI IMG/M metagenome (GOLD analysis project Ga0307515, IMG submission 194513) | Populus trichocarpa ectomycorrhiza microbial communities from riparian zone in the Pacific Northwest, United States - 17_EM | ecosystem: Host-associated > Plants > Roots > Unclassified | place... | reverse complement strand
ACATTTGCCTGGAGCGCATCGTCAAAATCAGCAGGTATCTCTTCATCGCTTTTCATGAACGCGCCCTCATCTGCGCTCTCGAGGTCGAATCCATCATCTGAAGCGGCCGCCGTCGCATCCTCATCTACATCTGTGGCATCAGGATCTTCAACGTCGCTGTCTAAATTCAACTCAACTCCCTCGTCCATCCCCACATCTTCTTCTCCTTCTTCGTTGTCATCTGACATATCGTCCATATCCAAATCACTGAAACCTTCATCACCTGATTCCCCTTCAATCTCAGGCCTACTTTGCACGAGAGCCTTCCAAATCTCATCCTCGCCCTCCTCACTGCTCTCATCTTCATTGTCTTTCTTCTTCGCCTTATCCTTTTTGTTTAGCTTGCCCTTTCCAGCTTTCATGAAGTAAGCGTGGAAGAAGACTTCATCAGCGGCCACCTCTTCAACCTTCCGCCGCCAGAACGCTTCCGTATTGACTGGCTGTGCGGTCCGACCTCCCTCCCGGTTAGTGATCAATATATCAGCCGCGCGAGAAGTTCCTGCTAATGGTTGCATGATTGACGACCCATGAGTGGTACCAGTTTTACTCTTCGGATTCCGGTAGACAAAGCGGTCGAGGAAGTGCATTAATGTGTGCAAGGCTGGGTCCGGTTTCGCTGCCATTGGCTCAGAACGAAGGAGACGAGAGGCGAAGAGATGAACGGAAGGGTGGAAGTGAGTCTGTAGCGGGAGGAGCTCCCATAGACACGATGTATCAGCCGCCGCATGTTCAGGATCGCGTTTACGGCCATCGTAAATGGTTCGCTTTGGTTTCGATAATTCTGGTTTAGGTTCGCCGGCTTCTGGGACGTCGCGGTAGTGCTCTTCATTATCGGAAGCATCCTCTTCAGGGGTTGAGAGCATAGTTTTGATGCTAGGAAAGGTGGTGGCTAGCTCGCTTATGAGGTAGAGCACTCCACAGACAAAAGGAGGTTCATGGAGAGATATGACTTGGAGCAGACGTTTTACGAAGGCTTTGACGCGTTTAATGCTTACGTCGGCTTTAAGGGAGCGATATAGAAGGTTGAGATACATGATTTGTTTGGAGGAATTTAGAAGACGTGGGTCCAGGAGGGACTCATAAAGAGTACGGTAAAACCGGTCGGCGGAATAGTGCTTTGCGGCTGAGATTTGTTGAATAAGCATCAATGCTTGAATGCTTGTATTAAAATTTGAAGAATGGGTTACTTTGAAAATGGTCTCCAACTGATTTTCGAAACTGTTCCATGTACTGGTTAGAATAGGCTCCTGAGCAATACAACATGAGTACTTACGTAGCATCATCAGTCTTAGCAAAGGGAAAGGCTCGATTAACTCCTGTCAAGACTTGGGCAATCATCTTCTCTTTCATTTCATCCTCGGATTTGTGCGCCTGAGTGGCTTTTTCTTTGGACTTTTTCCGGGCCATTTTCCCAGGTGTACCCCCACCACCTTGAACAAGCCCGTTTTTGTTTAACTTCTTCTCAACAGCTCCCTCTTTATCTTTCGGTTTTTTCAGTAATCCTACGAAGAGACTGAAATAAATTTCTAAGAGCTTGTTCGCTACCTCCTGTTCCCTCACACTTAATACGGTCTGGTTAAGCGTGATAATAGCGTAATACTTCGCATGCGCACTTTGCCCTGGTCGAAAAAGTAAATCTGATTCAACTGCGTTGATAATGACACTTTTCATGAGAGGATGGGTGACCTGAAGTTGTAGGAGAAGATATGACGCTCTGGAGGCAATTTTTTTATCCGTGTCTCCAAGTTTATTGATGAGCAACCGCAGCAGATTCTCTTCCTGCTCTGGCTTCTCCTTCAACAACTCCCACACGAATGTTACTGCTCTACCACGCGCATATTCAACTTCATCGTTACACCATCCTTCGATGACTTTTAGCATCTCAAAATAAGTCCGCTTCAGCCAGTCTTCGTATGCCCAAGAAATTAAATGTATTTTCTGGATAGCACCTGGTAACTTTTCCCCTGTTGTCCAGTTGGAAGATTTCCCTTGTAATGAGCTGATCAAGCCCGGTTGCTTTGCAAATGCTCGAAGCTTCCTGTCTGGAGGTAGCACAACACCTTGGCCCATAAGATCCTTGAGAGCTCCCAAAGCCATCAAAGCTGCATTTCTGCTCTTCTTCCTGGCCAGACCTAGCAGGTTCTCGAACGCTTTCATAGTATGAAGGGGTGATTCCTGAACAAGCAGAGTGAGCGCTGACACTTTGTCCTCGAGCGTTCCAGATGCCATGATTGTCGAAAGGAATTTATGAGAGGACGAAGAGGATAGGTGCGACTCCCCATACGCTGTAGCCTCTAATTCCAGTAGAGTATCGGCATACTTATGGAGCTCGTCGAGAATGTGTCGGGGTGGGACAGTAGGGTTCTCGACAGCGGGAAGCTCGGGCAGCTGTACGGCGTGCCATTCCGGCTGTGGAGTAAACACCTAACAGAAATTGTTAACGGAGTAGAGACTTGATGTACACGCCGAAGTTTCTTACCAAGGCAGGTTTATGCCCCTCTGCCGACTTCTTCACATGGTTCTTCTTCTTGCCCTTGAAGGTATTGTTCTTGTCCTTGACCGGAGTCGACTTTTGAAAGCCATCCTGGGCTTCTGAATGTGTGCGCTTCTTTCCCATATCTTTGTCTGAGTCCGAGGTGCCGTCAGAGAAAACTCTGGCGGTTGGTCACCTTGACTGGCTCCAGCGAAGCGCAACACCCGAAAATATTCACCAATGAAGGCGGAAATTCATTTCCCCGAAGCATGGGCCTCTTTCCTACCAGCCGACTTTGTAACGATACCATCTCACTCGAGGGGCATATCTGTATTTTACACATCAATTGCTGGGAAATGCTTTAAAAATAACTTCAACAATCGTTTTTATCATTTATTATCTTTAAGCCCCAGCCATGTCTACGGATCCATCCACCGAGACGACCAAAGTCTCAATCACCCCGCTGCTTAAGCGTCTCTGGCATGAGTCTGCCGATACAGCAACCGCTGACGAAATTGCCCTCGCCATTTCTCGAATCTTTAGCAACAGTCTATCTGAAGTTCAGACCGGCGCTCTCCTCACAGCTCTACATTTCACAGACCGAGACCGACAGGCCGACGTGCTCACAAAATGCGCCGAGGCAATGCGCAACGCGGCCGTGGAGGTTGATGCAGAGACATTAGGCTCTATCATTCACCAGCGAGGGCGTAAAGAGGGGGGTTACGCTGGGGGGCTGGTACGGTATGCCTTGGTCTCTCAAACATCAGGACCCATCCATGCCTAATCAGACTCTTTGGTTGTACAGTGCGACATCGTAGGCACAGGTGGTGATTCGCACAACACATTCAACATCTCAACCACCGCCTCAATCCTCGCCTCATCTCTCCTCATGATAGCCAAGCATGGGAACAGGGCATCGACCTCGCGATCAGGATCTGCGGACCTCCTCTCCTGCATCCCCTCTACTCCCCCGCAAATCAACGCCATCACCCCCGCAACGCTCGCCGAGATATACTCTTCTTCCAATTACGCTTTCCTCTTCGCTCCTGTTTTCCACCCTGGTGCCCGCCATGCAGCCGCGATCCGCAAGCAGCTCGGCTGGCGCACCATCTTCAATCTTCTCGGCCCGCTCGCAAACCCTCTCCATACTCTCCTCGAAGCGCGCGTCGTCGGCGTCGCGCGCCGCGATCTTGGCCCCGAGTTTGCCGAATCATTGCGGCAGAGCGGCGCCAAAAAGGCGCTGGTAGTATGCGGGGACGAGGAGCTGGACGAGCTGAGCTGTGCAGGTCCAACGCACTGCTGGCGGCTTGGAGTGCCTCTAGGCGGGGAGAAAGCCGAGATTGTGTGGTTTAAGCTCACACCAGAGGATTTTGGGCTACCCAGACACCCGTTGACAGAGGTGTCGTCGGGAAAATCTCCAGAAGAGAATGCGGAGATTCTGTTGCGGATACTGCGTAGCGAGATTGACCGGGAGGACCCAATTTTGCATTTTGTGCTGATAAATACTGCGGCGCTGTTTGTGGTGTCTGGTATCTGTGAAGCCGACACAAGTAATATGGGTCCCGGAGACGATGGCCATGTGATCAAGGAAAGAGGACCTGGTGGTGGACGGTGGAAGGAGGGTGTTAGGAGGGCTAGATGGGCGGTAGAGAGTGGAGCAGTCCTGAAGGAATGGGAACGGTTTGTAGAAGTCACCAATAGGGTTGGGAACATTTAGAGGGTCCTGGCGAGCCTAGAGAAGTCTAAACGTTACGAAGAGGTTACATTTCAGACCGGTAGGGGTGTGCTAGGTAAGTCTGCTAGCTCGGAGGCAGAGGATTTAGCTCTATCTCGGTTGATTTTTGGGATTCAATACCCGCGTCCATGTCTCACAGTCGCCGCCGCTTTGCCTCCAACCAGAGATGAGTCAATTGACGTTCCATCGTCTTACAGCTTTGTGCACGGCCAGCTTCACCCCCGCCTTTGGCGAGATTCAAATTCGCTACGTGCATCCAATTTCGCTCAATCGCCACCAACTGTACATGGTAATTGTAGCAAACGGCTGTGGCTGCACGCAAGGACTATTCTAGTTGCCCTAGAGAATTATCCTAGTTGGCCAAGAGAATCGAATTGAAGCAATTTTAAACTTGCCTAACGTACGCTTCCGCTTTCCCCCACGCCTCCCCCAAAATGCGAATGCAACGCTGTCTCTACAGAGAGGTCGATGAAATTTGGCAATATTGTACGGATGGAAACCTCACAATATTTAACAAAGATCACGACACTGCGGAGGAAGGCCAATCGCAAACAGAGGTGTTCACTACGATTGCTATGTACAATTGGTGGCAATCAAGCGAAATTGAGTGCGTACCAAATTTGAATCTCGCCAAAGTTTGGAAGCTGGTCGTGCACACAGCTGGTACTTCTAGCTTCCGTAAACATAAGCACTGCTGGCAAGCCATGCTGGTCATTCCTTGCCGCTAATAAAGTGTATGGTCCATTGCATCAGAATATGTCAATAGTCTATCCTTTTTTCTCTGGGCCTAAATGTACAGCACACCGCTCTCACTCTCAAAACCAACGGCCCACTAGTATGATCCTTACTTTCAAACAGAGCCTAATCCCAACTAACATCTAGCCCTTCCTCAAATCGCAGCCCGGATCTACGAACATGCTGTGTCGAGGGGGAGCATCGATACAGCTCCATGCCGTACCATGACGGAGCGTCTAGTTGTCAATGCCGCGCATTGCATAACATGAAACATATACAGCAGAAAGCAAACATCTTCAGAGCGTGCCACGACACAAGTAGACGCTGGAGTCATCTGCATGTCGCCATCCCAGCGCTATGCAACGCTCTAAATACGGCACAATATGCATGATTTCAACCCGGTGAGTCAGTCATCCGCAACAACCCGTTGCCGCAGATACCCATGCCGGAGCAGTAGAAACAATCAGCGTCACGTCAACACAAGCCCAAAGCCGCACACCAGAGGAGATGATTCCCTATGAATGATGTGTGTGCATTGTCTACACTATGTACTCCTCGCTCTCCCCGCCGGACGCGTATGTCCCACCGCTCCGTTTCGCTGCAAAAGCCGCCCCAAAACAAAGCAAATCAAAGAATATGCAAATGCCGCGGTTGAGGCTTTGACGTGAGCCCCATCAAGGAAAGACAGAGGAATAGAGGTATCAAAAAGAACCCACTTTGAATTGAAGGCCTGCTTTTTCCCAATGAAATGAAACAGAACATGTGACGTACAGGGAAACAGGACAGGATGATTCAGATGAAATAACAGGACACATGAACAGCAAACTCCCCCCACAAAGGAAGACAAATGGAAATGGTTAGCGCAGGCCAATCACGCTCTGAGAAAGGCGTTAGCTTCGTCTTCATCATTGCAAAGGGCGATAGTCTCAAGGGACCCAGTCGACTTACCATCTCAAGCGTCCATACCCGTCGAATCCACACCTTCAGCGGTCCATCCACGCCTTCCACATCGTTCAACTCGACACCTTCCCACCAGCATCGCCGCGCAGGCTTACGCCAGAACAGGAGGAGTTTCTGCGCCATACCAACAGCATTGCTGTTTGCAAGATCGTTCCCTTTAATATCGGTCCTTAACCGTGCAAGCGCAATGCTACATATAACAGCTTTATTAGGCTCGCCAGCCCGATGGCCCCATCTGTCGTCGTGATTAAATCCACTAAAAAAATTCCGCGTTAGCACGAGAGTGTAATAACCCTTCCTTAATTAAGCAACGATCTCGACTTACCCAGCAGTCAACATCTCAATTAAATGTTGTTCTGTCGTCCCCGGTTCCTCGCTTTTCCTCAATCCGGAGAAAATACCGTCTTGCTTAAGCAATGCCTTGCCTGCCGCCCGCTTCACCTCAATCATCTCCGTCTGCTCGACATCCCGCCTTGGGGGAATGGCATAAAAATCCAGATCCTCCCTCAGTACGATAATCCCTGCACGGTCCTGCAACATATCTCTTGCAGATCCATGCATAGGCTCGATAGGAACGGCCTCAGGAGCATGATCGGAACCCGCTTGTGTAGATGGGGAAGGGGGTGAAGCAGGGATTGTTTGGGCCACATGTCGGAAGAATTCGAGCATATATTGCAGCGAATTAGGGTCGTACTGGGAATAATAAAACATGTCAGATAGATATAATGAGAGGTTGGACAGGCGGTACGTAATCATTTGGACGGAGTTAGGGCGATTTGAGTGGGGAGTAGGGGGAGAAGAATCGGGGCTACCGACATCTACTGGGTACACATCACCGTCATGGTATGAGTTCATGTGCCCGTCAGGAAGAAGGCCATTTGGAAACAGAGACAAAAGGACAAATTCGGGAAGAGTCAGAAGTTCGTCTCGAGATAGTGTGAACCGCGTGCCTCTGTATATGCATGTGAGTAGCGAGGCTCGAACATAAAGCTACGAGTGGATTGTTACCGGAGCTCTAATGTGATATTCTCATCGGAACCACCTGCTAAAAGTCGCTGCCGTTAGTCGAAAATTCGTAGATTAGGCTGGAACCATTCTCACCTCCTAACGTATTTATCGGTGGTCCGCCCCCCTGCGACACCTGGGTTATGATGCTTGCGGGGCCTCCTGCAGTCGCCATGACGTATGTGAATGAGTCAAGCGGGCTTGATCCTTCGCTGTACGGTGGAGGAGGCTCTCCGTCGTCGATATCCTTGCTGCTAGAACCGTCCTTTGTGTCGCGCGGAAGAGCAGCTTTAGTCTCGGCGACAGCCGCGGCCGCAGCTGAAGATGACGACTCGGTGAAAGGCGGTGCTGGAGCAAAGGCCGGAAGAGACTCGCAGGCGTTGCTGGTAACGACGGCCTTGTTCGGGTCGTTAGAGGTATCGGAGGGGAAGTAGAGGGAAGAGAATGGCGGAGGGTAAGGTGATTCGCCAGCGGTTGTCAGCACTGCCTGGTCAGTGGCGGCTAGCGTGATTGAGTAGAGAGGGCGAGGACTATCGCTTTCGCGAGAAGGTGAAGTTAAAGGAGTGACGGGTACGGGCAAGCCGTCGCTAGAATCTCGTGTCGGCGACAAGGTGACGGCTGTGACGAAGTCGATTCTGGAAGCAGCAGATCAGCGCGAAGGGGTAAGGACACTGTGAAAGTCAATTGACCGAGGGCGCTAGTGGGTAGGGGAAGGCCTATTGCATTGGAAGGAACAAATGATGAAGAATATAAGTTTGCTAGGCGATGGGCAAGGGTGGTAGTGCAGTCTGCTTTGCGAGGCTCTTGGGAGGTCGTCAACAATCAGGACACGGACAGGCCCAGAAGTGCCCGCCCCCGGCGGTACTAGGATCTACACCCAAAATGGCATGGTCTGGATCTACAGAAGCAACTCCATACTCTCCCAGGCCGAGGGCAAAGTGGTGCGCTGTCAACGCTGCCACTTTTAGTCTATCTAGATATTTTGATGTTTCCTGTCTCTCTACTAATGCGCCTGCACGACACCTGCTTCATTTGCCTGAGCAGTAATTCTGCGCTTGTAGTCCTTCACCGTGCCGTCAAAGTGCTCAATCGTACCGTTGTCACAGACCCACAAACTTGTGCACACGTTCTGCAACATCGTGACATCGTGACTAACCATTAGTACGCCGCCCTGAAATTTCTGTAGAGCTTCGGATAGTGCGTCCATGGCTTCAATATCAAGGTGATTCGACGGCTCGTCAAGCACCAGAATGTGCGGGTTGGTCAACGATAGGCAAGCGAATGCTACACGAGATTTCTGACCTCCAGAAAGCAGCTCCATCTTTTGCAGTCCAGTCATTCCGGTGATACCAAACGCTCCCAGATGACGCCGGTACTCTTCATCCGACTTCCCTGGGAATTTGGCTGCCATAAATCCAACTGCGCTAGCGTTCAAATCCAGTGCATCAACATGATGCTGAGCAAAGAATCCCATCCTGAGACGAGGATTCTGCGAAATCAATCCCGAGCTTGGTTGAAGCGCTCCAATGAGGAGCTTCAATGCAGTAGTCTTACCAGCACCGTTGGGACCAACAATACCTATTCGAGAGTCGAGCTGCACGTCCAAATCAACGTTCCGTAAGAGCGGTTTGCCAGGTGTGTATCCAAAAGTGACGTTGTCCATCTGGATGATTGGAGGAGACAATTTCTCAACTTCAGGGAACTTGAAATGTACAGTATATTCGCTCTCTGGGGCTTCCAGGACCGGCATTTTCTCGAGTTTTTTAATCCTAGATTGAGCTTCCGAAGATTTGGCGGCATTGTAACGGAATTTATCGATGAAAGCTAAAAAAAATAGCTTAGTGGAGATAGAAATAACGAGCAAAAAAATTTTACCTTGGAGGTGAGCGCGTTGAGCCATTTGGTTCTCATATTCCCGCTTAGCTGTCTTGCGGCGTTCCTCCTTCGTAGCGTAGAAGGAATCTACCGCTTATCAGCATAACTTGCCATAACAGAAGCTAAAGGGATCAACATACCGAAATTAGCACCCTTGTAATAATCCAAGCGTTCAGAATGTTGGTGAATAATGTCTGTTGCAACTTCATTCAGGAATGCTCGGTCGTGAGATACTACAAGCACAGTGCTTGGGTAAGTCTGGAGATAATTCGACAAGAATGTAATAGACGGCACATCCAACATGTTGGACGGTTCTGCCTACTCATCAGCCTTGTATTGTATGGAGAGTCCTGTAGATATACCATCGAGAAGTAGTAGATCGGGTTCACAGAAGAGCGCTCTTGCCAATGCTAATCTCATCCTCCAGCCACCAGAGAAGGTCTTAGTAGCAAATTGTTGGCGCTCTGCAGAAAATCCCAACCCAGCAAGGATGCTTGCGGCTCGTGGCTCTGCTTTGTCTGATTCCATTTCGGAAAGTTTTGCGTGGATATCGCTTAGGGTAATATCGAGCCCTTCACGTTGCTTGTCCAGCTTCAAGGCATCTGCTGACGTGTCTGCCATAGTAGACCGCTCTGCCTCGAGCTCTGCCAGCTCTCTCGATATTTTCTGCAGAGGAATTAGAATGCTAGAGTGGCTCGTCGCAGGACAAACTTACGTCCTGCTCCTTCAACAAATGCTTCCGCCAAACATCAGCATCCAAAACGGCCTGCAGAGCTGGCGTATCATCACCAGTAATCTATATCACTCAATCAGTCTCACACAAAGAAAAGGTTAGGGTCGTAATGTAAGTTACCTCTTGCTGGACGTGCAGAATTGATATATGCGTTGGAATAGCCACCTCTCTTCGGCTGAGAGCTCGAAGCAGTGTAGATTTGCCAATACCGTTCTGACCAACAAGACCGTACCTTCGGCTATATGCCAAAGTCAGATTGGTATCTGTCAAGATTCTCTTCCCTGCAATTGAGATATCGATGCTATCGATCTTGATATCCTTGCTCTTAGAGCTTGAGTCGGAACCCATCTGCAGAGGATTGACAGCCATGAAGAACTCCTCATATGACTGAGCCTCATCAGGCTGATTGAGAAGCCTGGATGCTTCATATTCAACATTTTTCATAACCTTTCTATCCTGCTTGGCTCGGATTTTCCGTTCCGCTTTCTCCAATTTCTTGCGGTCTACCCTGGACTCTACCTTCCTAGTGTTTGCAGACTCAAGGTCTACACCTCCACCCGTCAAACCTAAGGTAGAGGATATGTTTCGCTGGGAGCCAACATGGATTGCGTGGTCGAGCTTCTTGGCCGACGGGGCCATCTGCCTTCTATCTTCATCACTGCTATTTGCTGCACTCAATAGAGAGATGAATTTCTCTACTAGATTCTGTATGGTAGCCTCATTCTGGCTTGAGAAGTCACCTGATGCAGAGAGAAGCAGGGCGGTAATAGTTGAAGCCGCCTCCGCTAGGGGAGAGGGAGAGTTGGGGTCCGCGTCTGGGGTGAAGCTGTTGGAGGCATGGGTTAAGTAGCCGACCGAATAATCTGACAGAATGGGGTCGATGTTTGGGATCTGGGCCCTTAATTCTGCCTCCATTATTTCTGGTTGCCAGCTGTGTGAGCGGTGCCTTGGTCCTACCCTCGGTTGGAGCGGGCGATAAAATTGGAGTTTGTGGCGTTTCGCGGAGGCAAGGTCGAAAGGCGATCTTCCACCCCTCTGGCCTTGGCGGCCCGGTTGCTTACCAGCCAGGTATCTCAGGCAAGCTTGTGCGGCGTCGCTGTTGGGTGGTAATTTGTTTGTGCCACGGCGATTCTCCGGGCACAGCAGAAGCGTCTTCAGAGGGACGAGAGGCCCAATTGCTAATTGCGGGTTCCTTCTAGAAGCGCGGAGGAAGCGCAGAGGATGTACATACAGCCAATCACCCGTATCCGGGCAAAGAGACGCAAAATGGGGGCACGACGCGTTCAGAACATCAAACTTCAGAGGCTGGCAGGCAATCTGCGGCAAAACACGCTATTTCTTGCACCGACCGCTCTTCTCCACTCTCCATCCTCCATCCATGACTGAAGCGAAGCTGCATACGATGCACGTCAAGGATCTGCCGGTATCTCGGAGACGCTGTGTTGTGGAACGCCATGGCTCCAGATGCTCGAATTGCGCCAGCTTTCAGTCGTCCACAGTCGCGCCCTGTGCTGCCAGAGTTGCCAAACAGGGTGACAACTGCCTTGCTTGCAGCTACATCCGTCAAGCCTCAAAATTTTGACATATTTTTTTGCAGCTATTCTACTCATGTCGCCTGCGGCCTTGACCGATGCTGCGCTCCAAACACCTGCTTTCTCCCCCATCCACAAAGCCCACAAAGCCCGCAAGCCCACCGGGCCCATGATTCTTGAGTACAAGAGTCCATGTCTCCTCTTAGCCAGGGCTCACATCCCACTGTTTGATATGCCTAACCTCGCCGCCATGCCGCGCTCTAGCCCAAGTTTGCTCGCTCGCCTTCCGACGCGACTGATATCCCTGTCTCCCTCTCCCAAATTGCAAATGTATTCCCAAATGTTCCTCCGCGTCCCTCTGCGGCTGACGTGCTCGCTGTTTCGGCCTGCCAGGATCTCCAAGCAGCACGCTCACAGAGCCCACCATTGGCTTTGCCCTTCAGCCCGACGGCTGGGCGCCTTAGATGACGCCGTAAAGAATACCCTCAGTAGCATGCTTTTTGCTGTCAGAAGCCCAGAAGATGCCTAAAAGCAATCATGCCTCCAGGCCTGTTCTTCACGCGGCGTTGATGACGGCTGATATTGCGGCCTCCCCCGTCGCGGTTATGGTCAGTGCAAGCAGCAGGGACAGGCGCTTTATATCGTCTGACAGGCTTTTGCCCGGTGTTTACGTCTTTACACGACCTCACGAAACCTTACATAGCGGGTACACTTTTGGTAGACTACAGCACTTAGCCTGATAGTTATCCGCGCGATTTCAACGAGGGCAAGTCGTGCAACTGCCCGTGGGTTGTCAGTATGCTTCACATATCATGATGAAAGGTGCATCGGCCATTGCAGCATCAGGGATGCCACAGTGGCCTCCAAACACGACAGGCCAGCGAGACGCTTCTGACAAAACGTGATGCTGGTGGCCATGTTGACATTCCATCTGCCATAAACCGACACGCCGGCCTATTTTCGCTTGTGTCCACCAAAGCTGGGGCGGCCCTGGTCGACTTCCCCTACCAGTCGATCCTCCAGAGCCAATGCCGCATTTCTTCCCTGTGCCCTCCGCCTCTGCCACAAACACTACTGCCCTCCACCCTCTCCTCTCCCCTATGTATGACTGAGTAGTTGCTCCAGTCTTTCCCTTGCCGGCGTGGAGCTCGCATCTTCGTCCCGTGGTCCTCGAGCTCCCTGAGGATGCCATAATGCTCACGACCACGCACCGCGTCGTCACGAGTACCTCCTCGATTGTGCCTTGCAGGTCACGGCGGCTTGGTCTATAGGAAGAATGAAAACGGTTCCAACGGTAATTCTCGCTGCTCTCGCTGCTCTTACCCTCCCGCCGCGTCCTCCTTTCTCCCGCCCTCCACCCCGAGATAGCCATCGCCGACACTTGTTTGGGCTGCTTCAGGCCTCATCTGGCTCCCGCACCCCAAGCGCGGCTGTCCCCTCCCCAATTTCATATCTTTCGCATCCCAGTCCCACCGCCTGCAATGACTGACCTGTCGTGTGATACAGCTTTGTGCTACTGCCACTGTCGTTGGTGCGTCCGCCGTGGGATTGTCCTTTGGGCGAACAGAACATTCCCTCGAACCCCCGAACAAGAGAAAAGCTAATCCAGCCAAGGTGCTGGACGCCAGGCCAATGCCTTCTGTAAATCACACGTTATGTGCGACAAACACTGCCCTTGCTTTCAGCTCCCCGTTACCTCTGTCCGCTCCTGCTTCCTCGCGCGTCGCAACCCGACGAAATCCTGATGGACGGCCATCACAACGCAAGATAGCCAGAAGAATGACGAGCGGTGATGCCTCCCAACTTCACGATGCTATGAATAACGTATACGCACCTTCCAGCGATCATGACTTCGACGAATTCGATCCATCCGTAACGCTGCGTTCTCGTCCGTCTTGGTTAAAACGACTCTCGACCATCTCCACGTCTCAAAATTCCAGTCGTAACTCCAGTCCCGGGCCTCTATCGCCGTCCGTTTCATGCTCGAATGGATCCATGGCATTCTCTCACGACGGTTCTACTGCGCCAATGGTTGGAAAACGCTCGCCTTCGCCCTTACCTCCCAACAAACTCGTCAAGCGCTCTTCATCAGTTCGAGTCGCTCGAGACTCTCCATCTCAAAGCTCCGGCTCAAGATTACCGACGCTTCGCCGTCCCGCTACAAGTCATCAGCGCTCAGCTACACTTCAACACCGAACCAGTCTCTTAGAGATGCCCATTGAAGACTCGTCTTCTTCTGATGAACAGCAACTTTCATCGGAAACAGATCAAGAAATCCAGTACACACAGTTTTTTTCTGCAAAGGTCGCGAAAGAAAAGACATTATCAAAAAAACGGAGTGCTTCGGGAAACCCGAAAGCTATCAAGCGCATTTTCCCAGATGGAAAGCACCAACCAACTCTTTTGTTAGCTAAAACCGTCTCAGCATGTTCGCTGGAGGTGGATGATTCTTCAAGTCAAGATGGCGATAGTGTATATTTTGTTAGCAGGCCTGCAACGCCGTTAGAAATAACTGCTTTCCTCTCGCCCAATGCAGAGACAGCAAATCCATTAGAAGATCACCCCGCTAAACGTCGATTGCCTGAGGAAGTCACCCATGAGGTTCGGCCACGACGGTCCTTCTCCATCGGTGACTTATTATCTACTGGCTCAAACTCAAGGAAACAGCGGGCACCTAAAGTCCCAGCCGCTAAATTAGCACGCAAGTCGAGCAAGAGACTAAGCTCCGCTCCGCTTCTTTCGATGGGGAGTAGGCAAAGTGTCACAGCACATGGAGAGTCACAAAAGCAGGAGAAGCGGCGAGATGCTACTGATCCTACTATGTTCCGGCGGGAAATCTATTCGTCGCCCGAAGGCCCGCGGGATACAAGCAGAAAGCAAGAAGGGCCATCAAGTGATTCATCACCTTTACCACCTCTACCACACTCCGATAATGTTCGGTCAGAAAACAACTCGCCACCATCGCTACGTAACAACGATTCTACACACTCTTCTAGAGGAAGCCCCAGTCACGTCCCTCCCTCTCCGACTCTGATCCAGGCTGGAGGCCGGCCATCCCGACACTCCGTCGCTCCGTCAGAACAAGCCTCAACCTTGGTCGGATCTGATAACGAAGCTCGTGGAGTTGGGTCCGGTGATGAGGATGATACCGATATTCAGAGCGAAACTGTGTTTGATTCACTGCGTACGGGCGCCACACGAAGTACTTCCGGAGCACGGGGGCCCCGCATCGAAACGATATTTGACGAATCACCTCCACAAATATCAAAGAGTAAAGTGACCGCTTTAAGGGATCTGCTACCGAAGGGGACATTCCGAGATCAGAATATGGACAGCATTACAGGCAATCAAAGCATTACTGAGGAAGAGGAAAGCATATCAACGCCAGTGCGAACTATTGTTCCAGAACGAGTGGACAACGAATCTCCCACTTCTGCGCGAGTGATTGGCAATTCACTATTTCCCTCAGTCATTCCATCTTCCCCTCCCGACGTACCAAAACCGCTCAGTCTAGGAACTTTAGAATGGGACACAGTCGCTGAAGAAGACGACAGCAGATGGTCTTCTGATGAAGAGGAAGACGAAGACCTCTGGGGCGAGTATCGCGATCAGATACCAGCCACCCGAATTGCTACGCCTCTATGTCTTAGGCGAAGTAATCCTCGCCTGCTGGCATCTGCATCAAGTCCTGTATCTTCCTCAATACAGCACCTAGCGGCAGATTATACTGATAGGGATGCGAGAAGTAACATCTTTGATTGGTCCGAGCAGCAACCAGCCGATAAAAGTCCAGGCAATCGCACTCCGCCACGTCCAAAAACAGTACATGGGAAAAAGGATACTGACGGTCGAGGTAGTCGATCTGTTGGACGTCGGGCTCCAAGTGCCCTGCATGCCCGAAGCCAGAGTGTACCGGTTGTACCCGACGTTGCTGGCAAGCGAAACACTGTTGTTACGAACAAATTTGGAACCTGGGGCGTCGGAAGCAAGGGAGTCACTGAGGACTGGAACGATGATTTTGATTTCACTGACTGCGGTAATTCCCCTACTGTCCAAGGTACTGGTGATACGCAAAGAACAGACGGAAGCATGTCTATGGTTGTGCCCAAGAACATTCAGGAACAACAAAGCAACGTCCTGGCGAACATTGGACTGCTAAGAGAATGGGGCCTTCTCATTGAGGAATTGAAAGAACAACGGATTCGGGCCGTCTCTCTTGGTTTGTTGGAAGGCCCAAACACTAGTATGTGGGAGGAAGTTGATGCAATGATTGATCTTGCAGATCAAGAAGCAGAAGAAGGGGCTGTGCCTCCACGCCTTTCGCCGCCGTCCTCACCAGGGATTGACCTAGACGCCTTCGACGACGTGTCAGGTCCTAGCCCCAATAGCGGACGAGGAAGGCGTAAGTCAAGCTTATTAGCGAAAGACGAGGCCGCGCACAATGCCCCCCATCCAATACCGCAAAACAACCGCCCCAGACGAAAATCTATCCTCCCACCAAATCATAATATTTTTGGCTCGAAACCGTCTGCTTTAACGACGCCGTCTGAGCCAATCACGCAACGAACTCCGGAAAAACCCAAAACCTCCATCACACGGCCACGAAGGGACTCGGAAGCCAAGGCACGGTCAGTAATCGAAGCCTTGCAGAAACGAAAGAGTACGAGTGAACCTCTTTCTACTTTGCAGCCAGTCCCGCCAACCAAAAAAGTCCCATTCGACACAGCAACGCTAAGACACATCGTCCCATATGTCAATACTTTAATGCGAAAAGTCAAAGATGCGTTACGAGAAGCGGAAGGGCTGTATTCGAGCCCTAGCACGAGCCCTAAAGAGCCTCCCTTTAGCAAAATATTTCAAACCGAAAACGACTTAGCCACCCAGATGAAGTTAATGACGGTCATGTAGATTCATAGGCTATGGTTTATTGAAACATTGCGAGCGTACTGGTCTTCGCTCCAGCGGCAATTACAGTCACGAAAACGAGGCAAATATGCAGGCGGACAAAAGTTTGCTTCGAAGACCTTTTTTCCTTAGATCAGCGTTTCGTTTGAGCGTCGTGTCCTTGATTTGGGTTCTAAACTTTTGTATTGTTTATTTTGCGATAGCTTCATGTTGCTGTTTCTGCATTTGAGCGGGTCTTGCATCTCTCTTTCTTTGTCGCATCGAGTGCATGGTTTCAGGACTTCCCTTGGGATGATACACAGCACATCATAAAAGTGTTGCATGTTCGGCCGGCAGGTTGGATGCCACAGCCTATTTCTCCTTTTTTGGGGGGGGCGTGAACTGGAGTTGTGTGGTTCGGTTTGACTAGATATGTCAAGCTGTCTTCTCAGGACTGTGGAGACATCGGTCATGTACAAAACTGGGTTGCTTCATCATTTGAGCTGTGTGTTGTTTTGAACGAGGCTTTCTCTGAAAACGGATTTTAGACGGCCAGCATACACAAATAGCTTTAGTCTGCAACATCACGGAAGCAGAATTTTCGATATATCCTATTAATATTTTCTCCCGGTTACACAGAGCTGGCGTTCTCCCCAACCCTACAGTTTTTGATGCTTGACCAACGCGTGTTAATGCCCCTAGTCTCCAACGAGAAGTAACCTCACCAAAATCCATTTTCTGACTTTAGACGCTGGGAAAGGTCTCAATAACCTAGCTCCGCTCCATCAGAAGCAGGAGACGCGCCGTAGGAAGCGGGAAGGTGCGTGTCGGGACTAGCGCGGGGTTTCAGCTACAACAACGTTCATTCGTGCAGCCGCGTACTCTGTCGCTCAAGGTGGTTTCCACCGTCCTCGCTACCACAATGCCAGACTGTAGCGACCCCGAATCCAGCCTTCCCAACCGAATACTTTGATCGTGTCGCCTTGAGACTTCCAAATGAAACGACGCCGCCTTCACCCTAGGGACTACACAGTGGGATGGGTGTGTGCCCTCCCGATCGAGCTCGCTGCCGCAACTATAATGTTGGACGAAGAGCATGAAGATTTCCCTCAAGACAACAGTGATGGCAACCTATACACGCTTGGCCGTATTAGCGGGCACAATATCGTTATCGCATGTCTGCCGGCAGGCCAGACGGGAACCAACTCTGCGGCCAGTGTCGCCATCCGGATGAAGTTGAAGTTCTCGTCAATACGATTCGGCCTGCTGGTAGGCGTTGGAGGCGGGGTCCCAAGCGCTGAACCCAATATTCGGCTTGGAGATGTAGTGGTCAGTCAACCACTTTTAGGCCACGGCGGAGTAGTTCAGTATGACTTTGGGAAGACTACGCCAAGTGGTTTTGAACGGACTAGCTTTCTCAATACACCGCCAATGATCCTGCTACAAGCTCTTACAAAATTGCAAGCTAATCACCATAGAAGTACAAGTAGTCTCACTAGATACTTATCTATATTTAGCGATCTACCGAAATTCGCTCGCAACAATACAGGACCCGATATTCTCTTCGAGTCGAGCTATGGTCATATTGGAGGGCATACATGTGAGAGGTGTAGCAAGGATAGATTAGTGGTGCGAACTTCGCGTAGTGGCGAAGAGATTATGATCCACTACGGCACGATAGCCTCCGGCAATCAAGTGATTAGGGACGGCCTTCAAAGAGACAGGCTAAGCTCAGAACTCGGCAACATCCTTTGCTTTGAGATGGAAGCTGCTGGGCTGATGAATAGTTTTCCGTGTCTTGTAATTCGAGGGATCTGTGACTATGCAGACTCGCATAAGAATAAAAAGTGGCAGCCTTACGCGGCAGCAACTGCAGCTGCGTATGCTAAGGAGATCCTGTCAGTCATTCATACAGCTGAAGTAGCCACGACACGTACTGCTGATGAGGCTGCTATGTATGTATGTTAACCCTTTGCTTGCCTAGATAAATGGAAATTTGCGGCCTAATATCCTAATCCTTTATTTAACATAGGAGATGCTTCGATCCGCTATTAACGATTTAAATCTGGACCAGTTCCTTCCAATGCTGTCAGTAATAGACCAAGATGAGCATATATCCGCAATACCACACCCGGATTGTGACCATCCGATGTTTTACTGGATCTTTAGGAACAAGGACTTTTCGCAATGGAGCTCTGCCGAGTGTTCCCGGGTGCTTTGGTTGTCTGGTCTACCCGAACGCAACATCGATCAGGTCTCATCATATGTTGTGCACCAGGAGAAGGAGACAGCTTTAGAGACAGACTGTTTTGTTCTGTACTTTTTCTGTTCATCTGCAATCAGGAGAAGATCAAGTGTCACTGATTTTGTTCATACACTCCTTAAATCATTGTCTATTGTTCACCAATGGATAAGAGGATATCAATCATCCGAGATTTCCTACATAGTCTTCTTGATAGTCTTCTTGTGCAGGCTGTTAAAATGAAAGCAGGTCTCAACTCGGAAAGGTGGAGCCTTGACAAGGAATGCTCCCCGGATGAAAACATAAAGAAGATCCTTAATGCTCCAGTGAATGAACTTTTTACTGCTCTACGTGCAGTTCTAGGCGGTCAAGAGCAACGGGGTCTATCCCTTATTGTCGATGGATTGGACAAAGTTGAGCATCAGAGAGACGAATGTATTAGGGGAATTCGTGCATTCATTGAACATCTACAGCAACGAGCCCCGAAAATTAAGATCTTGCTTACGAGCCAACCATTAGCCGAGATCAGAGAGTTATTTGATGGGCTACCGTGCATTGAATATGACAGGGAACGAAAAGGTTTGCCTACCCCATTTTCTAATTAAAAACTAGACTCACATTAATGAATGCAGATTGCCTAGCTAGCCTTCGCTTTGACAATACGCGGTACAACAAGATTTCAACACAATATGAAGGTTCGTTCGAGTGGATCTGGGAGCATAATGAGTATAAAAATTGGTGCGCACCCGATGCTTCCCGACTTCTATATATCCAAGGAAAACCTGGCAGCGGAAAAAGTACTATTACAAAATATTTCAGCAATTGTCTCCTAGAGCGGGAGAGAGCGGCAAAGTCGGCTATTATAGCCAAGTTCTTTTACAGTTACAGAGAAGGTGAGCTTCAAAGAAGTCACTATAGTATGTTTCAGTCGATTCTTTACGATATTCTGCACGAGGACGAGGCCTTCTTTTACCATCGCTTTCAAACTAAGTACCGAGCTCAATGTCGCAACGGGTATCTTGTTACTTAGGATTACGCATCATTAAAAACAGTTCTTAAATCGTTACAGGATTACTCGCTTAAGAAACCACTATACCTAATTATTGATGCAGTGGACGAGTCTGAGAATAATGATAGGCGCGATGTTCTCGACCTATTGTTTAAACTTTGTAGTGAGGCGAAGTATTGTATCGTGAAAATATTTATTGCAAGCCGGCCGTTGGGACAGCGCTCCCCTCTATAACGCCTAGATTGGTATTTAAAAGGGTTAGAGGGCTAACCAGCTTATATTTCTTAACGAGTCGGCATTAAATGAGAGGACTAGCAATAGGAAGTACGGCTAGGCACCTATTAGATCTGCTTGCGAAGTCGCACGCCCGTTTGAGAGGTTAAAAAAGTAAAGTCTTTTACCAGCGCTAATAGTTAACAGCTATCTAGATTACGTTATTTTCTAAGGAGCTATTAGCTCTATAATATTTAAAGCCTTTATAGAGGAGAAGGTTTTACCTTACTGTTTACTATATCTAGGGCCATAATTAATCCTTATTCTTAACAACGCATCTATCTATAAGTTAGCATAACTCCATAACCTTTACAAGTAGTATAGCGTTAAGTTAAGGTTTCTACCACCATATTTACCAGATTTTAATCTAATTAAGGCAACGTTTAAAGACCTTAAGGCTTAGATTAAAAGAAACTACCGCTTAGTTAAGGAATTTAAGAGCTTTAAGGCGTTCTTATATTTGGCTATTAGTTAAGTATATAGTACGTATATAGGTTAGCACTTCTAAGAGGCTGAATATATTATAGATTAATAAAGAGCTACTCTCTTAATCGCTTAAAGTTAGAGAACTTAGACCTAATTCGGAAAAGTGTGCTAATTTTAAAGCCGTAGTCCTCCTATATATCTAATATCATGCCTTTGTAAAGGCTCAGTCAAAAGAATAAGAATCTATTGGTAGCCAGTGAACGAGAATTCCAAGACGAGGTCTGGAAGAAGGTCGAGGAAAGGACACGTCTATATACATGGCGCCAAGGCTCAGCACGGCCGAGCCCCTGACTAGGGTCTGTAACAGTGCCGTAACAGCTTTTACCTAGCTTCTTTAACTTTAAAGTCTTAATATTCTACTCCTCCTTTATTAACTTATCCTTAATTGGTTCCAAAATTACCCTCTACTACTTACTATTAAAGCCCGGCTTATATACTAGCCAATTAAAGAACTAGCTAAGTAGCTTAATTAGATCTGTTTCTAATCTAATAGGACTAGAGTTTTAGGGTAGAACAACGTTTAAATATAGTAGAGGGTAAAGTAGAGGAGGCTAATACTAGTTTATTACCTTAAGCTAATTTATAAGCATGGCTAATATTAGGTTATTAAACTTTAATAATAATATTAAATCTTCCTTTTCCACTACCTTCTCCCTCTAGTTCTTCCGACCTCTCTCCTTATAGTTTACTAAGTTAACAATAAGACTATATAAAGGCTGCTTAATCGTAAATACGCTACTAAGGACCTCTCTATTTTACTACTAGAAGTTATTAGCGCTAATAGGATAATAGTTTATTACTAAATTAGGTAAGTTAGGCAACTTCTTATTCTACTAGCAAGTCTTACCGTTATTATAACATTGTGTAACGAAGCCTTGTAGGAAATACTACGGTAGACTTATTAATAGGCTGGGTATATAGGTATAGAATAGTTAACAACGTAAATATAACTAGTGGAGTAGTTGCCTAATAAATTAACTCTAATTATATTCTAAGATTTACTATAAAGGAGAGAAACTATTTATAAAGACCGTACGTCCTTAAATATATAACTCCTCCTTATAGTAAAAGAGTTTAGTATATTAGTATGTTAGTACGTTAGTACGTTACGTTCCTATATTCCTATATTCCTATATTCTAAACTTATAACATAACTAGCTATATAACTTAGCTACTTCTTATCCTATAGCTTAATTAGTTCTAGTACCTCCTATACTATCTTAACTAACCCATTTATATCTACATTTAGTAGTCGCACTACTGCTAATATAAGGTCCGTAATACTATCCCCCTCCTCTTTATTTTTATCCTTAAAGATATCTCCTATCTCTAAGTTATCTATTAAAGGTATAGCATTCCTATTTTTAATTTAATAACCTTTATTATTTCTAATGCCTTCTATTAGATCCTTTACGTCTAATTATTATTATTTATATCAACTTAATAATACAAGTAAGTTATATCTAAGGGCACGAAATACATATAGTATCGTATGCTCTTTTAGATGGTGGTGACTGTTTATTCTATTAAGGTAGACTATATAGTCTATATACTAACGCGCCTCCCCCTAATTAGTTAGCACTTTATAAACAAGTAGTTGGTGCACTAAACGCGTAACTACGCGTTTGGTATACCACGTGCTATAATTATATACTAGTGGTACTTAAAGATAGACCTACTTGTATATAGCCCCCGTAATTGCTTTAATAGAACTATAGAACATAAAAGAAATACATAGGAAATCCCTCCTAAGGTGCCTTTTAGGCTACCTTCCAAGCGGTGCTCTAAGCTGGCTATAAGTCCTATTTACGGTCCGTAAAATAAACCATACAGCCTTCTAATAGGCCGTAAATAAACTATACGGCCTTCTAATGGGCCGTAAATAAACCGCAAGTGCTCCATTGGTCTTATTCCACCCATTCTATAACCTTTAGATTAAGCTTATTTATATTAATTAGGGTTTTTAGAGCTTAATACGGTTTTGCCTTAGTTATAGCGTCTACTAGGTTATCTTCGCCGCTAATTTATTTAACCTCCGTAATCTTATGTCGTTTATAGGCCTAATATAAGCATATTAGATTAACTATAAGCATCTTCTCTTATATCGTACCTAGTTTAACTAGGCAGTTATAGAGGGACTTTAAATTAGTATATAAGACTAGGGGTAACTGCTCTAATTATAAAATCTTCTAGATTGTTAATTTAATTACGGCTACTGTGTTAGAGCTATAAGCTAGTATATATAGTTTAGAAGCTAGTACACTGCGGGTTACTTATTTATATTTAATTAAAGACTAGTAAAGTATATTTGCATCTTAATTATAGTCCATAAGTACAATTATAAAGCTAATTTATAATAATAGGTCCCTATTATTAGTAAAGGAGGCGTCCATAAATACTAGAAAGCTAATAGAATTTAGGTCTAGTGGCATAAAAGTAAGTCCTCTTATTGCATTATCAATTTGCCACTAAATACGTTTATTAAGCTACTTAATATTTTCCTCTTACAGATCTATTACCTAGGCCGTAAAGGATAAATTATAGGTAGATTTAGGTTAATAGACTGTAGTAATATAGGCGCCTCTTACACGCTATACAACGTATTAGTCCTTTATATTTACGGGTTTACAGGTCTCTCTATAAAAGCTAGTAAGGTCTATAGGCTTTACTATAATAAGCCTTAGGTTTTAAGCTTGGCGTTCCTAAGTTAGCTTAATTAGGTTACCCTTTTATATAATTAAGCCTCCATTAAACTTAATTAGAGTCTACTTAGTTAACTGCTCTTACGGCTTTACTAAGAACTTTACCTCTTATAGTTTAGTCTCTTTAGTATCTGCAAAGGTCTAGTTTGCTAGGAAGAGGGTATTATCTATTTAGAGTCCAATAATACTAAGGCCGTTTAATAATGTATATAGGAGGTAGGGGTTATATATTAACTGCTCTATTTTAAGTTTATAGACATAGTGCTGGTAATATATCTTAAACTAGTAGTTTTTAGCTTCTAGCACTCCGTAAAGGGGTTTTATAACCTATAAAATTGTTCCTAGTTATAGGTTAAGCTTTTAGGGTAGTCGTATAAAGATATCCCTACTTAGGTAGGTATTAGACTGTATATAGGCTTATAAGATATCCCGTAAGTAAAGGGCTATGGGTTTAGTTTGCTATAGTTTAGGCATAAGTATAAGTATAATCCGTTAACTAACTTATTAAATTATAGGCGATTGCGTAAGGACTAAGTCCTTTCCTTAGTTATTATAAGCTTATATAATAAGCCTTAATTTTTTAAAGGCTTTATTAGTACTAGGGTGCTTAATTTTATTAATAAAGCGTAAGTTAAATATACGGACGTCTTGCGGAACGTCTCTCTCCATTATAACCGTAAAGACGCCCTTTTTAAGTAGTTTATTAATCTCTTTACGTTATAAATCTATAAAAGGGGATTTCTAGACTAAGATAGATATATCTATAGGTAGGAGTTA